>Ga0182793_1001474_pt1 | contig 14480 bp, 10 predicted proteins | sample Passage237A_FD_130498 | JGI IMG/M metagenome (GOLD analysis project Ga0182793, IMG submission 130498) | Cellulose adapted compost microbial communities from Newby Island Compost Facility, Milpitas, CA, USA - Passage2 37A (version 2) (version 2) ... | reverse complement strand
GCCTGGGCCGAACCGCCGTGGCGCTTCTGGTAGCTGGCGTTCACGCTCACGCCCCAGGTCTTGTCCGGGTTGGCGTAGCTGAAGATGCCGGAGATTTCGGGGGTGATGTCGCTGCCGATGGTCTGCGACTCGTCCTTCACGGCCTTGATGCCGGCGCTGGCGACGACCTCACCGCCGCGGTTGTTGAACGGACGCGCGGTCAGGATGTCGATGGTGGCGCCGATGCCACCGGACGGCTGCGCGGCACGGCCGGTCTTGTACACGGTCACGCCGTTGACGGCTTCCGAGGCCAGCTGGGCGAAGTTGAAGCCGCGGGTACCGGAACCGACGCCGCCGACCTCCAGGCCACCGCCGCCGAAGCCGTCGGCACCGGGGATCTGGCGGCCATTGAGGGTGACCAGGTTGTAGCCGGGGCCGAAGCCGCGGGCGGTCACCTGGGCGCCTTCGCCGTCACGGCGCTCGATCGAGATACCGGTGATGCGCTGCAGCGACTCGGCCAGGTTGGTGTCCGGGAACTTGCCGATGTCCTCGGCGGAGATCGCGTCGACCACGCCGGCGCTGTCGCGCTTGATGTTCATGGCGTGGTCAAGGCTCGAGCGCATGCCCTGGACGACGACGGTGTCCAGTTCGGTGGCGTCCGGCTGCGAGTCCTGGGCGAATGCCGGATTGATGACGATCATGCCGCCGACGATGGTGAACATCGCCTTCGACTTGAAACGATTGAGCTTGTGGTTCATGCAAATGTCCTCAGCACTGGATTTGAACGTGGGAAAGCGCCCTGGTTCGGGTACGCGTCACGGCAACTGCCACGCGTCCATCGACAGCGCAGGACATCGACAGCTGCAAGAGCACATGAACTTATCCCTCCCCTACTTACTGCGTTGATGGATCCATCCGCCCCAGAGGGGCAAAGCGCAGGCCGCAGCCTGCAAAAACCCCGGAGTGGGCCTTGGAGCCCCTCCAGGCGGCCGGTTTGTGCTTGCTCCGGCTCGTTCCTGCATGGCCGCCGCTTCCCCGCGGGGGAAGTGGTGCGCCGGCGGTCCGCCCCCTGTTGCGGTACCGCGGCTCCCGCCAGACATCCGTGATATCTGATAGCGGTATCAGGCCACTCTCAAACAGGAATATCACGCTCAAATCCGTGATGTCACCCCGCATCGCAACAGAATTTTTACAGTTGCCCCTGCAACGTTGCTTATTAAAAAAAACATGCGGGGAAGGCACCGTGCGCCGCCAGGCGCGGCGCGGTTTTCGGGATCGCCTCGGGCGCTCCGGAGTGGTGGCGCAAAGCCACGTATGGCGGGCGTTGGCGGCGCCGGCCAGGCCCCGGGGCAACTGTTCCAGGTATGCCCGTACTTGGACGTATGCCCCGCATCCCCGGCACTTTCCAGTCAAAAATGAAAATTTTCTTCATTGCCGCGGGATGACAGCGAAGGCCATCCAGGCGGCATGGCCGCGCAGCTTGGGCCGATCCGGCCGCTCCGCACCCGCCCTCGGCGCAGGTCCGATGTGCCGGCCCGCTGCGCCGGTCCTGGCGCAGCGCAGGCATGCAGCGGCACGCGCAAGCCGGCGCAGCCGCGCCAGCGCCCTGCACGGTTGCGGCGGCGCCGGCTTCAGCTGCCGGCGCGCAGGGCCACGGCCGGGGTGACGCCGCTGAACACCTGGCGCAGGTAAGCCAGGTAGCCCGGGTCGTCGACCATGGTCTTGCCGGGGGTATCGCTGAGCTTGGCCACCGGCTGGCCATTGCAGCGGACCATCTTCAGCACGATCTGCAGCGGCCTGGGCCCCAGGTCGTTGGTGAGGTTGGTGCCCACCCCGAAGGACATGCGGCAGCGGCCGCGGAAATGCGCGTACAGGCGCATCACCAGGTCCACGTCCAGGCCGTCGCTGAACACCAGGGTCTTGGAGCGCGGATCGACCTTGTTGGCGCGCAGGTGGGCCAGGATCCGCTCGCCCCATTCGAACGGATCACCCGAGTCATGGCGCATGCCGTCGAACAGCTTGCAGAAATACATGTCGAAGTCGGCCAGGAAGGCATCCAGGCCAATCACGTCGGTCAGGGCAATGCCCAGGTCGCCGCGGTACTCGCGCGCCCAGGTGTCGAAGGCGGCCACCTGCGAGTCGCGCAGGCGCGGCCCCAGGGCCTGGAAGGCCTGCAGCCACTCGTGGGCCATGGTGCCCTGCGGCACCAGGCCGTACTTGCGCGCGAAGTGCACGTTGGAGGTACCGACGAAATGCTCGCCCAGCTCGGCGCGCAGCTGCGGCAGCAGCTCGCCATGCCAGGCGTGCGACCAGCGCCGGCGGGTGCCGAAGTCGGTGATCACGCAGTCCTCGAAGCCCACCGCCTCGCGCAGGCGCGCGGCCTTGGCCCGCAGCCGGCGCAGGCCCTCCTCGCGGTCCGGCTCGCCATGGGTACCGCGCATGTACAGCTCGCTGATGATCGCCAGCAACGGCACCTCGAACAGGATGGTGTGCAGCCAGGGGCCGCGCAGGCGCAGCTCGATGCCGCCGTTCTCCGCCGGGTTGGCGCGCAGCTGCACGTACTTGCGGTCGAAGTGGAACAGGCCGAGGAAATCGACGAAGTCCGGCTTGATGAAGCGCAGCCCGCGCAGGTAGTCCAGCTCCTCCGGCTGCATGCGCAGGTTGCACAGGGCGTCGATCTGGTCGGAGATCTGCTCCAGGAAGGGCGTCAGGTCCACGCCCGGGGTGCGGCAGCGGAACAGGTATTCCACCTGCGCGCCCGGGTGCTGGTGCAGCACGGCCTGCATCATCGTGAACTTGTACAGGTCGGTGTCCAGCAGTGAAGGGATGATCGGCACGCCAGGGTCCTCGGTCAGGGCCTGCCCGCCAGGCTGCGCGCCAGGCGGGCCAGGAAATGCAGCCAGATCGCGGCGAATACCGCCGCGCGGGTGAAGGCCCCGCGCCGGGGCGCCTCGAACTTGCGGAAATAGCGCCACAGCCCGCGGTGCTTGTGCCACTCCACGAACACCGGGCGCGAGCGGCTGGACACCCCGCGCACGTGCAGCACGCTGATGCCATTGGCCACCGCCACCAGGGCGCCGGCCTGGCGCGCGCGGCGGCACAGGTCCAGGTCCTCGGCGTGCAGGCGGTAGCCCTCGTCGAAGCCACCGATGGCGGCAAACAGCGCGCGCGGCATCAGCATCAGCGCACCGGAGACCGCGTCCACCTCCTGCAGCGGGCTTGCCGGGTCGGCGGCCACGTCCAGGCGCGCGGCGCGCGCCGGGTCGCGCAGCATGGCGGCGAAGTCCGGGTCGCGGCGGCGCGCGGCGCCATCATGCCCCCCGTCCTCGCCGTACAGGTCCGCGCCCAGCAGCGCCGGCCGCGGCTGCGACCGGGCCAGCTCGCGCAGCCGCGCCAGGGTGTCCGGCTCCACCTTCAGGTCCGGGTTGACGAAGGCCAGCCAGGGCGCATCGCTGTCGGCGGCGCCCTGGTTGCAGGCGACGCCGAAGCCGGGATTGTCGGGGTTGGCGATGAAGTGCAGGCGCGGATCGGCCGCGGCGTGGCGCTGCAGGATCTCCAGGCTGGCGTCGTCCGAGCCGTTGTCCACGATCCGGATCTGGGCCACGCCTTCGGCCTGGCGCAGGCGCCGCAGGCATTCGTCCAGGGTCTGCGCGCTGCGGTAGCTGACCACCACCGCGGCGATGCCGTCGCCCGTGGCCGCGCTCATGGCGCCTGCTCCAGGGGGGCGGCGGTGAACAGGTCGCTCTGCCCGTCGCGGCGCAGGCGCAGGTGCAGTTCCTGCAGCTGGCCGCGCAGGCCGTGCAGCGGATCCTGCATCAGGAAGCCGGCCAGGCGCGCATGCCAGCCCGGCCAGCGCGCGGCCAGCGCGTCCATGTCACCCTCGCCCGGCCCGCCCTCGCCGCCGCGGACGACGAAGGCGGTCTCGCACAGGGCATTGCGCCAGCCCAGTCCGGACAGGCGCAGGGACAGGTCGACCAGGGCCGCGTACCAGGAGCCGAAGCTGGCCGTGTCCAGGCCGCCGGCACGCCGGCGCGCGCTGCCACGCAGGGCCACGGCATGGCTGCCGGCGGCCGGCAGTTCCGGGTGCAGTGGCGGCAGCGCGGCGCAGGCCTGGGCGGTCAACGCCGGGTCGTGCGGGGCCTGGCAGATCTCGCCCAGGCGCGGCCAGGCCGCGGCCTCGCCGGCATTGCACCAGGGCGTGGCGGTGGCGATGGAGGCATCGCGCGCCAGGCAGGCGGCCAGCTGGCCCAGCCAGCCCGGCAGCGGTTGCGCGTCGGCGGCCAGCACCACCACGTCGGCATCGCCGCAGGCGGCCAGCATCTGCTGCAGGTGGGCGACCTCGCCGATCGGCTGGGCGCGGCGCGTGTACTCGGCGCGCAGGCGGGTGCGCTGCAGCCAGCCTTCGACCAGGGCGATGCCGCGCGGCCCGGCCTGGGCGTCGTCGGCCAGCCATACGGGAGTACCGGCCGGGGTGGACTGCTCCAGCGCCGCCAGGCAGGCGTCCAGGGCATCTTCATCGGCACCGAGCGGCAGCAGCACGATTGGCAGTTCGCTCACGGCGCGATGCGGTTTCCCTGGGACATGCGGCGACTTTAGCAGGGGCCCCAGCCCGGACGCAGCCGGTGCCGGATACGCGACGGCGCCCCGCAGGGCGCCGTCGTTGCCACCGCCGGATGGAACGGACTCAGCCCACCCAGACCCGGGCGTTGCGGAACATCCGCATCCACGGCGAGTCCTCGCCCCACTGCCGCGGGTACCAGGACAGGTTGACGCTGCGCGCCACCCGCTCCGGGTGCGGCATCAGGATCGTGGCCCGGCCGTCCTCGCTGGTAAGGCCGGTGATGCCGTCCGGCGAGCCGTTGGGATTGAGCGGATAGGTGGTGGCCACATTGCCGTTGCCGTCCACGTAGCGCAGGGCCACGCGCGCGGCGGCCTGGTCCACGGCCGAATCGAACTCGGCGCGGCCCTCGCCATGGGCCACCGCCACCGGGATCCGCGAACCGGCCATCCCGCGCAGCAGCACCGAGGGCGATTCCACCACTTCCAGCAGGCTGGTGCGGGCCTCGAACTGCTCGCTGCGGTTGCGCAGGAACTTCGGCCAGTGGCCGGCGCCGGGGATGATGTCCTTGAGCTGGCTCATCATCTGGCAGCCGTTGCACACGCCCAGGGAGAAGGTGTCGGTGCGGGCGAAGAAGGCGGCGAAGGCCTCGCGCAGGGCCGGCCGCTCCAGGATCGAGGTGGCCCAGCCGCGGCCGGCGCCGAGCACGTCGCCGTAGCTGAAGCCGCCGCAGGCGGCCAGGCCCTTGAAGCCGTCCAGGGCCACGCGCCCGGCGATCAGGTCGCTCATGTGCACGTCCACCGCGGCGAACCCGGCACGGTCGAAGGCGCGCGCCATCTCGATGTGACTGTTGACGCCCTGCTCGCGCAGGATCGCCACCCGCGGACGGGCGCCGGTGTTGATGAACGGCGCGGCCACGTCCTCGGCCGGGTCGAAGGACAGCTGCGGCTTCAGGCCCGGGGCCTCGAAGTCGCGGGCCACCGCCCGCTCCTGGTCGGCGCTGTCGGGGTTGTCGCGCAGCTTCTGCATGGCGTGGGTGACCGACCACCAGGCATCGAACAGCTCCTGCCACTGCCACTCGGCGACGAGCTTGTCCTCGCGGCGCACCCGGATCCGCGGCTGCCCGGTCGGGCGGGCCACGCGCTGGGCGCATTCGGTCAGGGCATGGCGCTCGACCAGGTCGGCGAAGGCGGCACGGTCCTCCGCGGCCACCTGCACCACCGCGCCCAGCTCCTCGTTGAACAGGGCGCGGAACGGATCCTCGCCCCAGGCGTCGAGGCTGATGTCCAGGCCGCGGCGGGAGGCGAAGGCCATCTCGCACAGGGTGGCGAAGGCGCCGCCGTCGCTGCGGTCGTGGTAGGCCAGCAGCAGGCCGGCCTCGCGCGCGTCACGGATCAGGGCGAAGAAGTCGCGCAGGCGCTGCGGATCGTCCAGGTCCGGCACCTCGCCGCCGAAGGCCGGCAGGCCGTCCCCGCTGGCGAACACCTGGGCCAGGACCGAGCCACCCAGGCGCTGGCGCCCGCCGCCCAGGCCGATCAGCCACAGCTCGCTGTCCTCTTCCTCGGCCAGCAGCGGGGTCAGCTGGGCGCGCACGTCCTCCACCGGGGCGAAGGCCGAGACCACCAGCGACACCGGCGAGACCGACTTCTGCGGCTGGCCGTCGGCCTGCCACTGGGCCTGCATCGACAGCGAGTCCTTGCCCACCGGGATGCTGACCTCCAGCGCCGGGCACAGCTCCATGCCCACCGCCTGCACCGCGTCGTACAGCAGCGCGTCCTCGCCCGGATGGCCGCAGGCGGCCATCCAGTTGGCCGACAGCTTGACCGTGTCCAGCGAGGACACCGGCGCGGCGCACAGGTTGGTGATGGCCTCGCCCACGGCCATGCGCGCGGCGGCGGCCGAGTCCAGCAGGGCCAGCGGGGTGCGCTCGCCGATGGACATGGCCTCGCCGACGTAGCGGTCGTAGTCGGCCAGGGTGATGGCGCAGTCGGCCAGCGGCAGCTGCCAGGGGCCGACCATCTGCTCGCGCGCGGTCAGGCCGCCGACGCTGCGGTCGCCGATGGTGACCAGGAAGCTCTTGGCCGCCACGGTCGGGTGCGCCAGCACCCGCAGGCCGGCCTCGCGCACGTCCAGCGCGCCGGTGGCCAGCGCCGGCCACGGCGCGGCCGGCGGATGGGCGGTGTCGCGGTGCATCTTCGGCGGCTTGCCGAACAGCACGTCCATCGGCAGGTCGATCGGGGCGTCGGCCGGGATGTTGCCGGGGGGGGCGCCATAGGCCACGACCAGGCGTTCCTCCTCGGTGACCACGCCCACCGCCGCGAACGGGCAGCGCTCACGGGCGCAGATCGCGGCGAACTCGTCCAGGCGCGCGGCCGGGATGCCCAGCACGTAGCGTTCCTGGGACTCGTTGCACCACAGCTCCAGCGGCGACAGCGAGGGATCGTCGGTGGGCACCCGGGCCAGGTCGATCACCCCGCCGCGGCCGGAATCGTGCAGCAGCTCGGGGATGGCGTTGGACAGGCCGCCGGCGCCGACATCGTGGAAGAACTTGATCGGGTTTTCCGCGCCCAGGGCCACGCAGCGGTCGATGACCTCCTGGGCGCGGCGCTCCATTTCCGGGTTGTCGCGCTGGACGCTGGCGAAATCCAGGTCCTCGGCGCTCTCGCCCGAGGCCACCGAACTGGCCGCGCCGCCCCCCAGGCCGATCAGCATGGCCGGGCCGCCGAGCACGATCACCACGTCGCCCGGATCCAGGCGCAGCTTCTCCACCTGGATGCGGTCGATCGCGCCCAGGCCGCCGGCGAGCATGATCGGCTTGTCGTAGGCGCGGACCAGGGCGCTGCCGTCGGCGGCCTGGCCTTCCGGCAGCTCGAAGCTGCGGAAATAGCCCAGCAGGTTGGGCCGGCCGAACTCGTTGTTGAACGCGGCTCCGCCCAGCGGGCCGTCGAGCATGATCTCCAGCGCCGGGGCCATGCGCGGGTTGAGCGGGCGCGGGGCCTCCCAGGGCTGGGGCAGCGTGGGGATGCGCAGGTGCGAGACCGAGAAACCGGTCAGGCCGGCCTTGGGCTTGCCGCCGCGGCCGGTGGCGCCCTCGTCGCGGATCTCGCCGCCGGCGCCGGTGGAGGCGCCCGGGAAGGGCGAGATCGCGGTCGGGTGGTTATGGGTCTCGACCTTGATCTGGAACGCCGAAGGCACCGCCGCCTCGGTCCGGTACTCGCCGGTGGCCGGGTCGGGACGGTAGCGCGAGGCCACGTGGCCCTCGATCACCGCGGCGTTGTCGCTGTAGGCGCTGAGGGTGTGCTGCGGGGTCTTCTGGTGGGTGTTCTTGATCATCCGGAACAGGGAGCGGTCCTGCTCCTGCCCGTCGATGGTCCAGCTGGCGTTGAAGATCTTGTGCCGGCAGTGCTCGGAATTGGCCTGGGCGAACATCATCAGTTCGACGTCCGAGGGGTCGCGGCCCAGCTCGGCGTAGCGCGCGCGCAGGTACTCGATCTCGTCCTCGGCCAGGGCCAGGCCCAGGCGGCGGTTGGCCTCGGCCAGCTCGGCCAGCGGCACCCGCTGCAGCGGCTTGCGCGCCGGGGCGGCAAACAGCGCCCGGGCGTCCTCGACCGCGGCCAGCAGGGACTGGGTCATCGGGTCGTGCAGCAGCTTGGCCACCGCGGCCTGGGTGGCCGCCTCGGCGGGCCAGCCGGCCAGGTCCAGGCGCAGGCCGCGCTCGACCCGGGCCACCGGCTGGCCGGCGCCCTGCAGCAGTTCGGTGGCCTTGCTCGACCAGGGCGAGCGGGTGCCCAGGCGCGGCACCACGTAGCGCGACTGCGCGCCGGCGGCGCACGGGGTGATGCGGGCGCTGGCCTGGAGGATGCGGTTGAGCACGTCCGGGTCCGGGCTGCCTTCGCCCGGCTGGACGAAGTAGACATGCCATGCGCCTTCGATGCGAAGGCCGGGGACCAGGGACTGCAGGCGGGTTTCGAGCCGGTGCCGACGAAACGGCGAAAGGGCAGGCGCGCCCTCGAGGACGATCATGTCCGGGAACAGCCACTAGGGTGAAAGGCCGTCCATTGTACCGGAGGCCGCCCCACCCTCGCCGGGGCGGGCGGCAAGGCGGCCCGGGGCCGCCAGGAGCCCCGGCCGGAGGCCGGGGCGCGGGGCTTCAGCGCGCGCCGCCGGCCGCGGCGGCCCTGCCGGCCAGCCGGTCCAGGGCCTGGCGCAGCTGCGCCGGGGGCATGTAGCCGCCCAGCTGGGTGCCGTCGGCGGCAAACACCGCCGGGGTGCCGCTGACCCCGATCCGCTGGCCCAGGTCGTAGTGCATGGCCACCGGGCTGGTGCACTGGCGCTGCTCGACCGCGGCGCCGGACTTGGCCCGGGTCAGGGCCTGCTTGCGGTCGGGGGCGCACCAGACCGAGATCATGGTGCGGAAGTCCTCGCTGCCCAGGCCCATGCGCGGGAAGGCCAGGTACTCCACGGCGATGCCCTGGCGGTTGTACTCGGCGATTTCCTGGTGCATGCGCCGGCAGTAGCCGCATTCGACGTCGGTGAACACGGTGATGGTGTGGACCGGGTTGGCCGGGGCGAACACGATCCGCTCCGCCGCCGGGACCGCGGCCAGGGCCTTGCGCCGGTACTCCATCAGGCCGGGACTGGTGGCCGGCTGGCGCTGTTCCAGGTCGAAGGGCTGGGCCTGGAGGAAGTAGCGGCCGTCATCGGAGACATAGGCCACCTGGCCGGCGAACAGCACTTCGCGGAAGCCGGCGAAGGGGGCCGCGCCCACGTAGGCGATCTCCTGGCCCGGGGCGATCCGCGCCAGGGACTCGCGCACCCGCGCCTCGGGGGTGTCCGCGGACGCGGCCGGCGCGTCCTTGCCGGCGTCCTGGGCGGCAGCCTGCGGGGCGGGGGACTGGGCGCAGGCGCTGAGGCTGGCCGCGGCCAGGAGGACAAGGGCGGAGATTCGGAGCATCGGGGGCACGGACAGGGAATGGAGGCGTGATTCTGGCATACCGGCGCCGCCCCGGCGGCCGCGGCAGCGGGCGCCGTTGCCGCGCCGCTCAGGTGCCGGCCTCAACCGCGCGGATGGTGGCGGGCATGCAGGCGCTGCAGGTGCTCGCGCGCGACCAGGGTATAGATCTGGGTGGTGGACAGGCTGGCGTGGCCCAGCAGCAGCTGCAGCGCGCGCAGGTCGGCGCCGCGGTTGAGCAGGTGCGTGGCGAAGCTGTGGCGCAGGCCGTGCGGGGTGACCACGGCCGGGTCGATCCCGGCCAGCGCGGCCAGGCGCTTGACCGTGGCCCAGAACGCCTGGCGGCTGGGAGCCTGGCGGTTGCGCCCCAGGAACAGCGGCACCTGGCCACTGGCGTCGGCCGGCACCGGCCTGGCCCCGGCCAGCAGTGGCCGGGCATCGGCCAGGTAGCGCTGCAGCCAGTGCTGGGACTCCTCGCCCAGCGGCACCAGCCGCTCCTTGGAGCCCTTGCCGGTGACCCGGACCACGCCCTGGCGCAGGTTGACCGCATTGGCCGGCAGGTTGACCAGCTCGCTCACCCGCAGCCCGGCCGCGTACATCAGCTCGAGCATGGCGCGGTCGCGCAGGCCCTCGGCCGTGGCCACGTCCGGCGCGGCCAGCAGCGCCTCGACCTGGGATTCGGTCAGGGCCTTGGGCAGCGGCCGCGGCAGTTGCGGCGGCTCCAGCAGCGCGGCCGGGGCGTCGGCGCGCCGGCCCGTCCGCACCAGGTGGGCATAGAAAGCACGCAGGCTGGCGCGCAGGCGGGCATTGCTGCGCGGCCTGTAGCCCTGGCTGAAGCGCCAGGCCAGGTAGTCGTGCAGTTCCTGGCGGCCGGCCCCGGCCAGGCCGCCGCCGCGGCCATCCAGCCAGCGCGCCAGCTGCTCCAGGTCGCGGCGGTAGGCCGCCTGGCTGGCCCGGGCCAGGCCATGCTCGGCCCAGGCGGCCTCGATGAAGCGGTCGATCTCGCGGGCATCGGCCTGGCCCAGCGGCGGCAGGGCGCGGGCCAGGCCACGCAGGTCGGCGGTACGGGAACGGTCGGCGGGCATCGGCACAGGATACCCAGCGCCAGCGGTTATCCTGCGCGCCGATGAGCGCCGCACCCGACACCCCCGCCACCCTGCCCCGTTCCCTGCTTGGCTGGCGCCTGCTGGCCCTGTTCTACGACCTGTGGCCGGTACTGGCGCTGTGGATGCTCACCGCCATCCCCTTCGTCCTGGCCGACGTGGCCCTGAGCGGCAATGCCCGGCACAACATCGAGCCCTTCAGCCCGATGTGGTGGCTGCTGTGGCTGGCCTGCTGGGCCGTGGCCGGGCTGTATGCCACCGCCAGCTGGCGGCGCGGCGGCCAGACCCTGGGCATGCGCCCGTGGCGGCTGCAGCTGCTGGCCGCCGACGGCGGCCGCCCGGCGCTGAAGGCCTTGTGGCTGCGCTACGCGGTGGCCACCGTGTCGTTGCTGGTCGGCGGGCTGGGCCTGTGGTGGTCGCTGTGGGACCGCCAGCGCCTGGCCTGGCACGACCGCGCCAGCGGCACCCGGATCCAGCGCCTGCCCAGGCGCTGAGCCGGCCGCTCAGGCCGAGCGGCGCCGGAACAGCAGCCAGGAAGTGAGCAGCATCAGCGCCGGCGGCAGCGCGTAGGCGATGCGGTAGTCGAAGCGGAAGGCCCCGGCCAGGCGCCCGAACTGCATCTGCAGCAGCATGAAGCCCAGGGAGAAGACGATGCCCAGGAACAGGCGCTTGCCCATGCCGCCGCTGCGCAGGCTGCCGAAGGCGAAGGGCACCGCCGCCAGGCACAGGGCCAGCACGTTGATCGGGTAGAACCAGCGGCTCCAGTAGGTGTCCTCGTACTCGCGCGCGTCCAGCCCGTTGCGGCGGCGGTACTCGATGCTGGCGTGCAGGTCGGCGGCGGTGAGGTTGCGCGGCCGGGTCACGCCGGCGGCCAGCGCATTGGCGTCCAGCTGCGACTCCCAGCGCCGGGACTCCTGGATGTCCTCGCGCGCGCCCTCCGGGCCGAACTCGACCCGGCGCACCGAGTGCAGGCTCCAGCCGCTGGCGTCGTGGATGGCCGCGCCGGCGCGGGTCAGGCTGCGCAGCTGGCCATCCTCGCCCACCTGGTACAGGCGCACGTCGCGCAGCTCCAGCACCCGCTGCCCGCCCTCGGTGCGCTCCTGGCCGTCGATGGCGTTGAGGAAGGTGTCGCCCTCGCGCGCCCACAGCCCCGAATAGCGGGCCATGGCCACGTTGTTGGTCTTGGCCGCCAGCTTGAGCTGGTCGCCCTGGCGCTGGCCCCAGGGGGCCAGGGTCTCGCCGTTGACCACCATCAGCGCGGTGAGCAGGGCCAGGGCCACGGCCACCGAGACCGAGAGCCGGCGCCGGGACACGCCCAGCGCGCGCAGCGCGGTCAGTTCGGAGGTGGCGGCCAGCTGGCCCAGGCCCAGCAGCGAGCCGATCACCGCCGCGTAGGGGAAGATGGTGTAGGCCCGGCGCGGCACCGAATAGGCCACGAAGGCCAGCGCGGTGGGGAAGTCGTAACTGCCCTTGCCCAGGTCGCCCAGCTGCCCGGACAGGGCCATGATCACGTCGAAGCCGACCAGCACCGCCCAGGTCAGCAGCACCGTGGCCAGGACCGCGCGGCCCACGTAGAGGTCATGCAGGCGCGGACGCAGGATCATGCGGCCACCCTCCGCGGCCGCGCCAGGCGGCCATCGCGCAGGTACAGCCAGGCCGAGACCGCCAGCAGCGGCAGGCTCAGCCACCACAGGCCGGCCAGCGCCGGCAGGTCGCCCTTGGCCAGCCAGCGCACGCCGATGAACATCATGTTCAGCGCCACCAGGTAGGCCAGGAAGCCCAGCAGCATGCGCCCGTAGCGCTGCTGGCGGGGGGCGCTGCGCGCCAGCGGCACGGTCAGCAGGGCGAAGGCCAGGGCCAGCAGCGGCGGGGTCAGGCGCCGGTGCAGCTCGGCCGCCGCGGCCGGGCGCGGGTCGCCGAACAGGGCGCCGGTGGCGGCCAGGGCCGGGTCATCGTCCTGGCGCTGCTCGGCGCTTTCGGGCAGGGCCACGTCGTTGCGGGCGTAGCGCATCAGGCGGAAGTCCAGGCCCCCGGCCAGCGGCCCCTCCAGGCGGTGGCCGTCGCCCAGGCTCAGGTAGCGCTCGCGCTCGCCCTGGAACTCCAGGCTGCCGGTGCGGGCGGTGACCACGTCCACCCGGCCCTCCTCCTCGCGCTGCAGGAACACCCCCTGCAAGGTGCGCCCGTCCTCGCTCATGCCGTCGATGTAGACGATGCCGCCGCCATTGGGCAGGGCGGTGAAGCGGCCCGGCTCCAGTCCGGCCACGATCAGGCTGCGGTTGGCCTGCTCGACCATCCGCGCCCCGGTGCGCTCGGCCCAGGGCCCCAGCCACAGCGAGCACAGGGCCACCAGCGCCACCACCGGCAGGACCACCATCAACAGCGGCCGCAGCAGCCGGCGCGGGCCCACGCCCACCGCGGTCAGCACCGCCATCTCCGAGTCCCGGTACAGCCGGGCCACGGCCAGCATCAGCCCCAGCATCAGGGCCAGGGGCAGGACCAGGGGCAGGTAGACCAGCAGCTGCAGGCCCAGCTGGGACAGCAGCAGGCGCGCCGGCAGGCCGCCATCGGCGATTTCCCCCAGCACATCCACCAGCACCCCGCCCAGGCTGACCACCAGCAGGACGATCAGGGTCGCCAGCACGCTCTGGATGAAGTCGCCCAGCAGGTATCGGTCAAGCTTCGGCATCGTCGGGGCCAGTCCTATAAAATCCCGGTTTTCACGTGGACGCCACCGGCCGGACCCCAGGGGCCCAGTCGCACGACGATCTGCGATCTCACTCGCGATTGTAATTACCTGTTCCGGGAATCTGATCAATGGCCCTGCAATTCACCCTGAACCGCGACCCCGTCGCGGCCGCCCGCTTCGACTGCGTCATCGTCGGCGCCTATGCCGACCGCAGCCTCACCCCCGCCGGCCAGGCCATCGACCAGGCCAGCGGCGGCCGCCTGCAGGCCCTGCTCGAGCGCGGCGACCTCAGCGGCCGCACCGGGCGCAGCCTGGTCCTGCACGACCTGGCGGGCGTGGCCGCGCCGCGGGTGCTGGTCATCGGCCTGGGCGAGCCGGCCAAGTTCGGGGTCCCGCAGTACCTGAAGGCGGTGGCCGACGCGGTGCGGGCGCTGAAGACCGGCCCGGTCGCCAGGGCCCTGTTCACCCTGAGCGAGGTGGCCGTGCCCGGCCGCGACGGCGCCTGGAACATCCGCCAGGCCGCCATCGCCGCCGACCACGCCGCCTACCGCTACACCGCCACCCTGGGCAAGAAGAAGGACGAGCCGGGCCTGCGCGCGCTGGCCATCGCCGGCGACGATGCGGCCGCCCTCGCCCAGGGCCAGGCCATCGCCGAGGGCGTGGCCTTCACCCGCGAGCTGGGCAACCTGCCGCCGAACATCTGCAACCCGGCCTACCTGGCCGCGCAGGCCGAGGCCTTCGCCGCCGCCCACGAGGGCGTGGAGGCCGAGATCCTGGACGAGCAGCAGATGGAAGCCCTGGGCATGGGCTCGCTGCTGGCCGTGGCCCGCGGCTCGGCCAACCGTCCGAAGCTGGTCGTGCTGAAGTGGAACGGCGCGGCCGACAAGGCGGCCAGGCCCTACGTGCTGGTCGGCAAGGGCATCACCTTCGACACCGGCGGCGTCAACCTGAAGACCCAGGGCGGCATCGAGGAGATGAAGTACGACATGCTCGGCGCCGGCAGCGTGCTGGGCACCTTCGTCGCCGCGGTGAAGATGCAGCTGCCGCTGAACCTGGTGGCGATCGCCCCGGCGGTGGAGAACGCGATCGACGGCAACAGCTACCGCCCGTCGGACGTGATCACCTCCATGTCCGGCAAGACCATCGAGGTCGGCAACACCGACGCCGAGGGCCGCCTGATCCTGTGCGATGCGCTGACCTACG
>Ga0182793_1001473_pt1 | contig 14491 bp, 16 predicted proteins | sample Passage237A_FD_130498 | JGI IMG/M metagenome (GOLD analysis project Ga0182793, IMG submission 130498) | Cellulose adapted compost microbial communities from Newby Island Compost Facility, Milpitas, CA, USA - Passage2 37A (version 2) (version 2) ... | reverse complement strand
TTAGTCGCGGGGGCCGAACAGCGCGGTGGCCGCGGTGACGGCGGGGTCGACGATGCCGGCGACGTCGCGGCCGTCCTCCACGATCGACGCGGTCAGCTCCTGGAGGCCGCCGAGCAGCACCAGACCCAGTTCCTCGGACACCGGCGGCAGGCCGGCACGCACGAAGCCCGGGCTGGAACTGAGGTCGACGAGCATCTGCGTCAGCTCCGCCATCGCCTGCCGATGCAGGCTGCGCGCCACGTCGCCGAGGCCGGGCGCCTCGCGGATCCGGCTGAGCGCGATCGACCGGCGGGCATCGATGTGGGCGACGTAGGCCTCGACCGCGGCCTGGATCTGTTCCCTCGGCTCGGACTCGGGATCCACCGCCGCCCGGATGCCGGCCATCATCTCCTGCATGTCGGCCTTCAGCAGGTCGATGAAGCACTCCTCCTTGCTGGCGAAGTGGTCGTAGAACGTGCGCTTGGAGGTGCGGGCCTCGCGGACGATGTCGGCGACGGTGGTGGCCCGGTAACCGCGCTCGCGGATGGACGTCGCCAGCCCGGTCAGCAGGCGGGCCCGGAACTGGTCCCCGTCGGACGCGCGCGGGCGGGCCGGGGTGGCATCGACCGCTGTCGACATGTTCGGCCTCCTCAACCCTTGCGCACATCCGGTACTCAGCGGTACCGTACTACACACACCTGTGGTACATCGTAGTACCAGGCGACTCGCTGGGGAGTGAAGCAGGCATGACGAACGCCGTTGTTGACCAGACCACCGCCACCGAGGCAGTTCGCGGGTTGCCGCCCGCGGTGCGGTTGCCCAAGCCCGTGCAGATGGTGCTGATGGCGGGCTTCCGCCGGAAGTTCCTCACCTCCGCCCGCAACCGCTACGGCAAGGTGTTCTGCCTCAACGTGCCGTTCTTCGGCCGCAGCGTCGTCGTCGCCGACGCGGCGCTGGCCCGGCAGGTGTTCCTCGCCAGCACCGACGACCTGATCAACGTGCAGCCGAACCTCAGCCGGGTGTTCGGCCCGGGCTCGGTGTTCGCGCTCGACGGCAAGGAACACCGCGCGCGCCGCCGGCTGCTGGCGCCGCCGTTCCACGGGCAGAGCATCAAGAACTACGAGCAGATCATCGAAGAGGAGACGCTACGCGAGAGTGCGAAGTGGCCGGACGGCAAGGAGTTTCGCACGCTCGAGCCGATGAACCGGATCACGCTGAACGTGATCCTGCGGACGGTGTTCGGCGCCGACGGTGCCGAGTTGGACTACCTGCGCGAGATCATCCCGCCGTGGGTCGAACTCGGCTCGCGGATGGCCACACTGCCCGAACCGCCGTTCTCCACCGGCCGCTACAGCCCGTGGGGCCGGCTCGCGGAGTTCCGGCGCAACTTCGACCGCACCGTGTTCGCGCTGATCGACAAGGCGCAGGCCGACCCGCATCTCAATGAGCGCGGCGACATCCTCGCGCTGCTGCTGCGCAGCACCTACGAGGACGGCACGCCGATGTCGCGCCAGGACGTCTCCGACGAACTGCTGACGCTGCTGGGCGCCGGACATGAGACGACCGCATCGACGCTGGGCTGGGCGTTCGAGCGGCTGCGCCGTCATCCCGCGGTGCTGGCCCGGTTGGTCGAGGAGAACGACGCCGGCGGCGGCAACGAGTACCGCATGGCGTTCATCCAGGAGCTGCAACGAAATCGGACCGTCATCGACTTCGCGGGCCGGCACGTGCTGGCGCCGCACTTCGACCTCGGCGACTACCGGATCCCGCACGGCTACACGGTGATGATCGCGATCGCCAACATCCACGCCGACCCGGAACTGTTCCCCGAGCCCGAACGCCTCGACCCGGAGCGCTTCCTGAACACCAGGACGCCGACGTCGTGGGTACCGTTCGGCGGCGGCACCCGACGCTGCGTCGGCGCCGCGTTCGCGCACGTGGAGATGGACGTCGTGCTGCGCACCATCCTGCGGGAGTTCATGATCGAGACCGACAACGCGCCCGACGAGAAGGTGCACTTCCGCGGTGTGGCGTTCACCCCGAAGGACGGCGGCCGCGTCGTCATGCGCCGTCGCTGAGGGCATCCGCGTGCGCCGAGACTACGGTTTATGACGGATTTCGGGCGATTTTCGTCAGAAACCGTAGTCTCGCGGTGACGTGCGGCTACTGGCCGGCGGTCTCACGCTTGGGCAGCTTCCAGCCCGGCCGCGGGAAGTGACAGGTGTACCCGTTCGGGTACCGCAGTAGATAGTCCTGGTGTTCGGGTTCGGCCTCCCAGAACTCGCTGGCCGGAGTGACCTCCGTGACGACCTTGCCGGGCCACAGCCCCGAGGCGTCGACGTCGGCGATGGTGTCCAGCGCGATCTGCTTCTGCTCCTCGTCGAGGTAGAAGATCGCCGACCGGTAGCTGGTCCCGATGTCGTTGCCCTGCCGGTTCTTGGTCGTCGGGTCGTGGATCTGGAAGAAGAACTCCAGCAGATCCCGGTAGCTGGTCCGGGCCGGGTCGTAGATGATCTCGACCGCCTCGGCATGACCCGGATGGTTGCGGTAGGTCGGGTGGTCGTTCTCGCCGCCGGTATAGCCGACGCGGGTCTGCACCACCCCGGGCTGCCTGCGGATCAGGTCCTGCATGCCCCAGAAGCAACCGCCCGCCAGGATCGCCCTCTTGTACTCGCTCATGCCGGTGCGTCCTCCCTCATCGATGCCTCTGTGTCAACCAACGCCGTAACGCCGGTGTTCCGTCCGGAGATTACGGGGGTGTGAGGCGTGCCGCCACCATCGTCACCCGGGTCATCTCGATGGCCGCCGTGCTCGCCGCGGCGACGGCGGGCATCGCGGCCGCCGACACCGTCGAACTGCCCGAACGCCCGGACTACACCGGCGTGCTGTTCGCCGACCATCCCGCGCTGGTGGACCCGCATCCGCTGCGCGCCGAATCCTGGAGCCGGCTGGCCGACGAGCACGCGATCGCGGTGCACTTCACCACCGGCACCCCCCAGTGCTACGGCGTGCACGCCACGGTGACCGAGACCCCCGACGCCGTGGTCGTCGACCTGCAGGGCGGCACGTTGCCCGAGGCCGCCGGCCGCGCGGGCATCATGATCGCGGCCGCCGGGTCCGTCGAGGTCGGGTTGCAGCAACCGGTCGGCGACCGGAAGGTCCTGGCCGGCTCCCAGCCCCTCGACAAATCCGGGTAGAACGTGTTCTAGTTTTCCGGTGGCGAGCAAGGCGTTCACCCGCGAGGAACTGGCGGCGGCGTTCGCGGAGTTCGAGGCGACCGTCGACCGCGCCGCGCAGACCCGCAACTGGGATCCCTGGGTCGACCAGTACACCCCCGACGTGCTCTACATCGAGCACGCCGCGGGCACCATGCGCGGCCGCGAAGAGGTCCGGCCGTGGATCTGGCGGACGATGGAGACCTTCCCCGGCAGCTACATGACGTCGTTCCCGTCGCTGTGGGCGGTCTTCGACGAGGCGACCGGCCGCGTCATCTGCGAACTCGACAACCCGATGCGCGATCCCGGCGACGGCACGATCATCAGCGCGACGAACATCTCGATCCTCACCTACGCCGGCGACGGGCTGTGGTGCCGCCAGGAGGACGTCTACAACCCGCTGCGGTTCGCCAAGGCGGCGATGAAATGGTGCCGCAAGGCGCAGGAACTCGGCACGCTGCCGAAGGAAGCCGAGGAGTGGATGACGCAGTACGGGGGACGACAGTGACGAAACTGGTCATCGGCGCCAACGGATTTCTCGGCAGCCACGTCACCCGGTTACTCGTCGGCGACGGTCACGATGTGCGAATCATGGTGCGGCCCAACGCCAACACCATCGGCATCGACGACCTCGAGGTGACGCGGTACATCGGCGACATCTGGTCCGACGGCGTCCTGCGCGAGGCGATGGACGGCGTCGACGACGTGTACTACTGCGTCGTTGACACCCGCGGCTGGCTGCGCGACCCGTCGCCGCTGTTTCGCACCAATGTCGACGGCACCCGCAACGTCCTCGACATCGCGAAAGACGCCGGACTGCACCGGTTCATCTACACCAGCAGCTACGTCACCGTCGGCCGCAAACGGGGCCGCGTCGCCACCGAGGACGACATCATCAGCGACCGCGAACTCAACCGCCTGACCCCGTACGTGCAGTCCCGCGTGCGGGCCGAGCGGCTGGTGCTCGACTACGCACGCCAGTACCGGCTGCCCGCGGTCGCGATGTGCGTGTCCACCACCTACGGTGCCGGCGACTGGGGGCAGACCCCGCACGGCGCCATCATCGCGGGCGCCGCGTTCGGCAAGCTGCCGTTCGTGATGGACAAGATCGAGCTCGAGGCCGTCGGCATCGACGACGCCGCCCGCGCGCTGATCCTGGCCGCCGAGCACGGCCGCGTCGGCGAGCGCTACCTGATCTCGGAGAAGATGATCACCAACGCCGAGGTGGTGCGCATCGCCGCCGAGGCGGCCGGCGTGCCCGCCCCGAGCAAGACCATCCCGCTGCCGGTGTCCTACGCGCTGGCGCTGGCGGGCAGCCTCAAGGCCCGGCTGCGCGGCACCGACGAACAGCTGTCGATGGGATCGCTGCGGCTGATGCGCGCCGAGGCGCCCGTCGACTGCAGCAAGGCCCGACGGGAGCTGCACTGGACGCCGCGGCCGGTCGAGGAGTCGATCCGCGAGGCCGCGCGGTTCTGGGCGGGCCTGCGTGAGGCGAGGCGAAAAAGTAAGTCCGCCGCCGAGGGCGCGGGCGGCTAGCCTGGGGTCTAGTCAAGATCAGACAGGATGCGCGAATGGCGGGAGACCGTCCGGCACTTCGCCTGCACGGTCGGACCGACGAATGCGCCGCCCTCGACCGGCTGATCTCCCGCGCCCGCTCGGCCGAGAGCCAGGTGCTCGTTCTGCGCGGTGAGTCCGGGGTGGGCAAGACCGCGCTGCTGGACCACGTGACCGCGGCCGCCTCCGGTTTCCGGATCGCGCGCGCCGTGGGCGTGGAGGCCGAGGTGGAGCTCGCCTTCGCGGGGCTGCACCAGCTGTGCCTGCCGATGACGGACCTCGCCGACGAGTTGCCCGCCCCGCAGCGCGAGGCGTTGGACACCGCGTTCGGCCGCAGCGCCGGGGCGCCGCCGGACCGCTTCCTGGTCGGGCTCGCGGTGCTCAGCCTGCTGGCCGCCGCCACCGAGGATCAGCCCCTGCTGTGCGTGGTCGACGACGCGCAGTGGCTGGACCGGGTGTCGGCGCAGACGCTGGCGTTCGTCGCGCGACGGCTGCTGGCCGAACCGGTCGCGCTGGTGTTCGCGGTGCGCGACGGTACCGACGACGAGCTGAACGGCCTGCCGGACTTGATGATTCGCGGGTTGTCCGACGGCGACGCCCGCGCGCTGCTGGACACCGTGATCCCCGGCAGGCTCGACGAACGGGTGCGCGACCGCATCGTGGCCGAGGCCCGCGGCAATCCGCTCGCGCTGTTGGAGTTGCCCCGCGATCCCGTCGCCGCCGAAGGCGGGTTCGGCCGACTCGACACCCGCCCGGCCGCCGGGCACGTCGAGCAGAGCTTCATGCGGCGGATCGAGTCGCTGCCGGTGCCGACCCAGCGGCTGCTGCTGGCCGCGGCCGCTGAACCGGTCGGCGACATGGCGCTGCTGATTCGCGCCGCCGAGCACCTCGGGCTGTCGCCGGACGACGCCGCCGACGCGGAGGCCGCGGGTTTGATCGAGATCGGCGCCCGGGTGCGGTTCCGTCACCCGCTGATCCGGTCGGCCGCCTATCGCGCCGCCGACGTCGACGAGCGCAGACGGGTGCACCGGGCGCTGGCGCTGGCCACCGACCCGCACGCGGATCCCGACCGGCGCGCCTGGCACGGTGCCAACGCGGCGGTGGGCGCCGATGAGGAGGTCGCCGCCGAACTGGAGCGCTGCGCGGACCGGGCGCAGGCCCGCGGCGGGGTGGCCGCGGCCGCCGCCTTCCTGGAACGCGCCGCCGAGCTGACCGTCGACCCCGCACGGCGCGGGACCCGGGCGCTGGCCGCGGCGCAGGCGAAGTTCGCCGCGACGTCCGCGGATGCCGCGTACGACCTGCTGGCCGTCGCCGAGATGAACCCGCTCGACGAGTTGCAGCGCGCGCAGGCGATCCGGTTGCGCGCGCAGATCGCGTTCGTGCAGAGCCGCGGCGCCGAGCACGCCACCGCCAGGGTGGCCGACACGGCGCTGCAACTGCTCGACGCCGCGCGGGGGCTCGAACCGCACGACGCGGAGTCGGCCCGCGAGACGTATCTGCAGGCGCTCGGCGCGGCCATGTACGCCAGCCGGCTGTGCCCGCACGGCGGCGCGGTGGTGGTGGCCGAACCCGCGCGGCGGGCGCCGCCGGGACCCGATCCGCCGCGGCCGAACGACCTGCTGCTCGACGGGCTCGCGATCCGCATGACGGAGGGCTACGCGGCCAGCCTGCCCGCCCTGCGGGCCGGGCTGACCCAACTGATCGACGGCGCCCAGCGCGGCGACCCAGCCGTCGTGCGGCTGTTCTGGCAGGCGTTCCCGGTGGCCGCGGAGTCGGCGACCGGCGAGTTGTGGGACGACGACCTGTGGCATCGGCTGGCCGGCACCGCGGTGCGGCTGGCCCGCGACGCCGGTGCGCTGAACGTGCTGCCGACGGCGCTGGCGACCAGGGCAGGCGTGCACGTGTTCGAGGGCGAACTCGACGCCGCCGCAACGCTTCTCGAGGAGGCGGACGCGATCAGCGCGGCGACTGGCCTGGAGCCGCTGCGCTACCACTCGGTGTCGGTGGCGGCGTGGCGCGGGCGGGAGGCCGACGCCGCGCGGCTGATCGACACCGCGCGCCGGCGGGCGCTCGAGCGGGGGGAGGGCCGGGTGGTCGGGCTGACCGGGGTGCTGTCGGCGATGCTCTACAACGGGGTCGGTCGATACCGCGCGGCGCTGGGGGGGGCGCGGCGCACCGCCGAGCACGACGACCTCGGGTTCGGCGGCTGGACCCTCGGCGAACTGGTGGAGGCCGCGGTGCGCTGCGGGGAGCGGGAGTCGGCGCTCGACGCGTTGGCGCGGCTGACCGAGCGCACCGAGGCCGCGGGCACGGACTGGGCGCTGGGCGTGCTGGCGATGGGTCGCGCGCTGGTCGACGACGGGCGCGGCGCGGAGGGTTTCTACCGCGAGGCGATCGACCGGCTGGCCCGCACCCGCATCGCGGTGTACGCCACGCGTGCCCAGCTGCTTTACGGCGAGTGGCTGCGTCGCGAGCACCGTCGCGTCGACGCCCGCGAACAACTGGGCGCCGCGCATGAGAAGTTCACGCGGATGGGTGCGGAGGGGTTCGCCGAACGGGCCCGGCGCGAACTGCTGGTGACCGGGGAGACCGCCCGCAGGCGCGCAGTCGGCTCCGACAAGAGCCTGACCGCGCAGGAGGCCCAGATCGCGGAGCTGGCCGGGGCGGGCCTGACCAATCAGGAGATCGGCGCGCAACTGTTCATCAGCGCACACACGGTCGAATGGCACCTGCGCAAGGTGTTCGCCAAGCTCGCCATCACGTCGCGCCGCCAGTTGCGGGGGCGGTTCCCGACCACGTAGGGGCACCGGAGACTACGGGTTTTCCAGGGTCCGACCGTGGGCCGGCCGCGACAGGCTGGTCGCATGGAACTCGCCGAACACGTCGCTCTGGTCACCGGGGGCACCGCGGGCATCGGCTGGGAGTCGGCGCGGCTGATGGCCGCCGAGGGCGCCAGCGTCGTCATCTCGGGGCGCAACGCGCAGCGGGGTGAGGCGGCGGCGCGGCGGATCGGCGCGAACGCCCGGTTCGTCCGGGCCGACCTCGCGGATCTGGACTCGGTGCGGGAGTTGGTCGCCGCGTGCGGGGCGGTCGACATCGTGGTGAACAACGCCGCCGACTTCCGCGGTGCGCCGACCGTCGAGCAGGACGCGGCGGCGTTCGAGTCGATCTTCGACACCAACGTGCGCGGCGCCTACTTCCTGGTGGCCGGGTTGGTCCCCGGGATGCTCGAGCGGGGTCGCGGGTCGATCGTCAACGTCACCTCGATGGTCGCGTTCAAGGGCGTCGCAGGCGCGTCGGGATACAGCGCGTCCAAGGCCGCGCTGGAGTCGCTGACCCGCACCTGGGCCGCCGAGTTCGGCGCACACGGGATCCGGGTCAACAGCGTCGCGCCGGGGCCCACGCGCACCGAAGGCGTGGGCGCGGAATGGGGCGAGACGAACGAGGCGCTGGGCCGGGCGTTGCCGCTGGGCCGGACGGCCAACGCGGCCGAGATCGCCGAGGCGGTGCTGTTTCTGGCATCCCCGCGGGCCAGCTTCATCACCGGATCCACGCTGCACGCCGACGGTGGCGGCGCGGCGGTCTGACGCTCTTCGAAAGGGGCGACCGATGTCGGCCTGTGCGCTCGATGACGGGATGCAGGTATTCCTCTCGGTGCGAGATCGGTTGTTCGGCATCGCCTTTCGAATCCTGAACGACTGCGGCGAGGCTGAGGACGCCGTGCAGGAGACCTGGCTGCGCTGGCAGATGTGCGATCGTTCCGGCGTCGCCGATCCGGGTGCGTATCTGGCGACGACCACCAAGCGGCTGTGCCTCAATGTGGTGCAGTCGGCGCGGGCGCGACACGAAAGCTGTTGTGGTTCTTATGTACCCGAGCCGGCGGATGCCGCGTCAGACCCGCAGCATGTGGTGGAACGCAGCGCGGAGTGGGCGTTCATCGCGCCGCTGCTCGAACGGCTCTCGTCGGCCGAGCGCGCCGCGTTCGTGTTGCGTGAGGCGTTCGACTACGCGTACCCCGACATCGCGGGGATCGTCGGGGTGAGCCAGGCCAACGCCCGCCAACTCGTCAGTCGCGCCCGCAGGCGGCTGGCTCCGGAGGATGCCGCGGTGGCCGCCTAGCTGACGTGCGGAGAGCTCCGATCCGCATGATCGCCAACGGCATTCGGCGGAACGGCACGCCGAGCCCGTTCAGTCACCGTCGGCACAACCTCCTGCGGACTAGCCTCGGACGGGTGACCGGCAAGCTCCGCATCGGCCTGTCCGGAGCGCCGCTGACCATGCTGGCCACGCTGTACGCCAAGGCGCTCGACGCCGACCTGCCGCACCCCGTGCTCGGTGACCGTTTCGCCAAGGAAGCCGTCGCCCGCATCGACTACGACTGGTCCAGGACGGCGATCACCAGGGCCACCTCGCCGTCGGTCACCACCCGCACCGCGCACTTCGACCGCTGGGCGCGCCAGTTCCTGGCGGTCCACCCCGAGGCCGTCGTGCTGCACCTGGGCTGCGGCCTGGACGCCCGGGTGTTCCGACTCGACCCAGGCCCGGACGTGGAGTGGTTCGACGTCGACTATCCGGACGTGGCCGACCTGCGCGCCCGGGTGTACCCGCCGCGCGAGCACTGCCGCGTCGTGGCCGCCTCCGTGACCGACCTCGCTTGGCTGGCGCAGGTGCCCGCCCACCGCCCGACGCTGATGCTCGCCGAGGGACTCACCATGTACCTCACCGCGGAGGCGGGCATCGCGCTGCTGCGCCGCATCGTGGACCGGTTCGCGACCGGTGAGCTGCAGTTCGACGCGTTCAACCGGCTCGGCATCAGGTCGCAGTGGACCAACGCGGTGGTGCGCCGGTCGGGCGCCACCCTGCACTGGGGCATCGACGGGCCCGGCGACATCCTCGCGGCGGTGCCCGGGCTGCGGCTGCTGGCCTGCGTGTCGCCGTTCGACTCACCGACGTTCGAGCACGTCGCCTGGTACTACCGCGCGACAGCCAGGCTGATGTCACTGGTGCCGTCATGGCGCTACCTGGCGCAGTACCACCGTTACGCGTTCTGAGGTCACGCCGCCGCGGCGCGCACACCCAGCACCGGCTGACTGCGCCGGCCCGTGGACCAACCCGTCTCCCAGGGCCACCGGCCGCGGGCGTCCGCCCAGACCAGTTGCAGCGCCCGCACGTTGCGGCCGCCCACGGCGACCGCGAATTTCAGATGCGCGTCGGGCACCTCCACCCGCACCACCTCAAGGCGACGACCACCCGGGTCGGCGAACTGATCGCCGGGAACCAGCTCCAGACCCCACACGCAGTGCGCCGCCACCCAGTTCAGCAGATGCGCCGAGTCGTGTGGCGGCAGTCCGGTCACCAAGAGCTCCGGCAGCCCACGGTCGAAAAGGCCGATGGTGTAGGCGAACGGACGGTCGGCGTCCTCGACGAACTGCACGGCCCAGCCGTGTTCGGAGATGGTCGCGCGCAGTTCGGCCAGATAGTCGTCGACGGTTCGGTCGGGATGGTCGCACAGCCAGCACATGGCGGCACCTTTCTGTCGAAGTTGCGGCCAGTGTGCGCCGAGCGGCCGACAATTCCGGTGCGCCGACCTCTACTTCTGCGCGCAGGGCTGTGGATAGGCGTCGATTCACAGCCGTAGCCGCTTCAGACGAGCCCGAAAGCCCCCGAAACTAGCCGGCTTTCAACTCCGCGATCGCCTCGGCGTACAGCCGCGCCTTGATCGCGCCGAACACCGCGCCCGCCTTCGGGGCGCGCTCCTCGGCCAGCGCGACGGCGGCGTCGACCACCTCGCCCTCGGCGGCGGTGCGGGCCACTATGCCGGCGGCCAGCGCATCCTCGCCGCCGTAGCGGCGGCCGGGGGGCATCGCGTCGTGGGCGGGCGCGATCGGCAACCGCGAGCGGGTCAACGCGGTCATCCCCCACGTGAACGGGGGGCCCAGGGCGGCCCCCGGGCGGCGGGGCGGGCCCCTAGGCCGGCGGCCAGCCCACCCTCGCCGCCGTAGCGGCGGCCGGTGGTCATCGCGTCGTGGGCGGTCGCGATCGGCAACCGCGAGCGGATCAACGCGTTCATCCCCGACGTGAACGGGATGCCCAGGTCGACCTCGGGCAGGCACCAGAACCCGCGGTCGGAGCGCATCACGGTCAGGTCGTGCGCGAGGGTCAGCATCGCGCCCGCGGCGAACGCGTGCCCCTGCACCGCGGCGACCATCGGGGCGGGGAACGCCAGCACTCGGGCCAGCAGCGCGTGCACATCGGCCAGGTTCGCCTCGGCGACCTCGGGGTGGGCCGCCAGGTAATCCAGGTCCAGGCCGTTGGAGTAGATCTTGCCGACCCCGGTGGTGACGACGGCCTTGGGCCCGTCGGCGGCCTCGACCTCGTCGAGGGCGGCGTTGATCGCGCTCAGCCGGTCCGGGTGGAAGCGGATCTCGTCCTCGCCGAGGGTCAGCACATACACCGCGCCCCGCCGCTCAAGTTTGGTCATCCGGCGATTACACCACCGAAGCCGCACTGCCAGAATCGGGCGGTGCCCGCACCCATCAACGGCCGCGTCTCCGGTTGGTTCGACGACTACCCGCCGCCGCGCCCGGCGCTGCCCGGCGACCGCGACGCCGACGTCTGCATCGTCGGCGCGGGCTACACCGGGCTGTGGACCGCGTACTACCTCCGGCGCGCCGACCCCACCCTGCGGATCGCGGTGCTCGAGGCGCGGTTCGCCGGTTTCGGCGCCTCGGGTCGCAACGGTGGCTGGCTGTCGGGGCTGGTGCCCGGCGACCGGAACCGGATGGCCGAGCGCCACGGCCGCGACGCCGTGGTGCGCTGGCAGCGGGCGCTCAACGAGGCCGTCGACGAGGTCATCGACGTCGCGCGGCGCGAAGGCATCGACGCGGGCATCGTCAAGGGCGGCACGCTGGAGATCGCCCGCAACCCCGCACAGGCCGCGCGGCTGGCGGCGGCGATGGACGAGGAGATCTCCTGGCAGATCGACGGCATCACACCGTTGACGAAAGAGCAAGCAGCCGAACGGATTCGGATTGCAGGACTGGTGTCGGCCTACCACAACCCACACTGCGCACGCATCCAGCCAGCTCGACTGGTGCGCGGTCTGGCCGACCTGGTGGACCGCCTCGGTGTCGATATCTACGAGAACACTGCCGCGACCGCCATCACGAAGGGTGCCGTCACCACCGCGCACGGCACCGTGCGTGCCCCGGTCGTGCTGCGCGCCACCGAGGGGTTCACCGCCGCGCTGCCCGGACTGCGCCGCCGCTGGTTGCCGATGAACAGTTCGATGATCGCGACAGATCCTCTACCGCAACACCTTTGGGACGAGATCGGATGGCAGGACTGCGAGACGCTCGGCGACACCGCACACGGCTTCTTCTATGCCCAGCGCACCGTCGACGGCCGCGTCGCGATCGGTGGCCGCAGCGTGCCGTACCGGTTCGCGTCGCGCACCGATGTCGAGGGCCGGGTACCCGTACGCACCATCGACCAACTCAAGGCGATGCTGCACTCGATCCTCCCGCAGGTCAGCGACGTCCCGATCACGCACGCGTGGTGCGGGGTGCTGGCCGTACCGCGGGACTGGCAGGCAACCGTATTGTTCGATCCTGTAACAGGTTTGGGCTCGGCGGGCGGATACGTCGGGCACGGGGTGACGGCCACCAACCTGGCCGGCCGGACGCTGGCGGATCTGGTGCTGGGCCAGCGCACTCCGCTGACCGAACTGCCGTGGGTCGGGCACCGGTCGCGCAACTGGGAGCCCGAACCGCTGCGCTGGCTGGGCGTGCGCGGCATGTACCTCGCGTACCGGGTCGCCGACCGCCACGAGGCGCGTGGGCGCGCCACGACGTCGCCGATCGCGGTTGTCGCCGACAAGATCGCCGGGCGGCCCTAGCCGGTCTCGGCCTTCGCCTTGAGCCGCTGCAGGGTCAGCTTCATGTGCTCGGTGTTGGCCGTCGGGCGGTCCATCACGCCGGTGGCGAGTCCACCGGGTTTGACGAACCATCCCGGCCTGCGGTCCCACATCCGCTCGGTGACCCGGCAACCGTCGGCGGTGGCGGTGATGTCGTAGCGCCAGTGCGAGACCGGGATGCCCAGGTAGCTGACGTCGAATGCGAAGGTCTGACCCGGTTCGGCGTCGGTCACCGTGCACGTCGTGGTCCAGCGCCGGAAGCCGTTGCGGTTGGTGCCCTTGAACACCGCGCCGGGGCGGGCCGCGTTGCCCTTGCGCCATGTCATCGCCGCGGTCTCCTCGGCCAGCGCCGCCAGCGTAGGCAGGTCCGTGATCAGCGCGTAGACGTGCTGCGGGGCCGCCTTCACGTCGACCTCGGCCGAGGCGGTGGCCGGTGCGTTCGCAGTCATGCGGTGATCGTATCGGCGGGCCGGGAATCCCGGACCGGAGTGGCCGCGTTGCCCCTCACATGAGCGAACGCCCCGTCCTCGAACCCACCGACGCGCATCCGATCACCGTCACGCCCACCGGACGGCACGTCACGGTGCTGGTCAACGGCGAGATTGTCGCCGACACCGACGACGCGCTCACCCTGCAGGAGTCGACCTACCCGGCTGTGCAGTACATCCCCGGCCGCGATGTGGTGGCGGCGAGGCTGCGGCGCAGCGACACCACGACCTACTGCCCGTACAAGGGCGAGGCGAGCTACTACCACGTCGTCACCGAGGCCGGGGCCACCGTCGACGACGCCGTCTGGGCCTACCAGAACCCGTATCCCGCCGTTGCGCAGATCGCCGGACACGTCGCGTTCTATCCGGACAAGGCTGCCATCACCGTCGCATAGCCTGAGGCGGTGCACCGCACCACCAGCGTGGTCTTCGCCGGCCCGGTCAGCCCGGGCCTGACGCTGTCACCGCTGCGGCGCGGCCGGGGCGACCCGTGCTACCACGATGCCCCCGACGGGGCGATCTGGCGGACCAGCCTGATGCGCAGCGGCCCGGTCACCGCGCGGATCACGAAGTCGGCGCCCAACACCGTCGACTGCGAGGCGTGGGGTGCCGGCGCGGCCGAGTTCATCGAATCTCTGCCCGCCCAACTGGGACTCGACGACGACGCATCCTCGTTCCGCCCCGACGAACCGACGCTGGCCGAGGCCCGGCGGCGCGTCCCGCATCTGCGGCTGGGCCGCACCGGCCGGGTGTTGGAGGCGCTGATCCCGGCGGTGCTCGAACAGCGGGTGGCGGGCAAGGACGCCCGACGGGCCTGGCGCCGGTTGGTGACGCGGTACGGCGCGCCCGCGCCGGGGCCCGCGCCGCAGCACATGCGGGTGCCGCCGTCGGCGCAGGTGTGGTACCGCATCCCGTCGTGGGAGTTCCACCGCGCGAACGTCGACCCGGGCCGGGCCCGCACCGTGGTGGCGTGCGCGCAGCGGGCCGACTCGCTGGAGCGGCTGGTGGACCGCGAGCCCGCGGCGGCGCGGGCGGCGCTGATGTTGCTGCCGGGCGTCGGGGAGTGGACCGCGGCCGAGACGGCGCAGCGCGCGCTCGGCGACGCCGATGCGTTGTCGGTGGGTGACTACCACATCGCGAAGATGGTCGGCTGGAGCCTGCTGGGTTATCCGATCGACGACCCGGCGATGGTCGAACTGCTCGAACCGATGCGCCCGCACCGGCACCGCGCGGTGCGCCTGCTGGAGGTCAGCGGGCTGGCGGTGAATCCCCGGTTCGGTGCGCGCCAGCCGATCCCGAACCTGCGCGCAATCTAGTCAGCACTCCGAAAATGGAAGTGG
>Ga0182793_1001469_pt1 | contig 14524 bp, 12 predicted proteins | sample Passage237A_FD_130498 | JGI IMG/M metagenome (GOLD analysis project Ga0182793, IMG submission 130498) | Cellulose adapted compost microbial communities from Newby Island Compost Facility, Milpitas, CA, USA - Passage2 37A (version 2) (version 2) ... | reverse complement strand
CGGGGAAAGAGCATGGCGTCAGGGGAAGGAAACGTGCGGCTGCGCGACGTGGCGCAGGCGGCGGGCGTATCGCAGGGCACGGCCTCGAACGTGTTCAACAAGCCCGAGCTGGTGCGGCCCGAGGTGCGCGAGCGGGTGGAGGCGGCGGCGCGGGCGCTGGGCTATGCCGGGCCGAGCCTGACCGGCCGGCTGCTGCGGGCCGGCAAGGTGAACGCCATCGGCGTCGCCACCGCCGAGCCGCTGACCTATTTCTTCGAGGATCCCTGGGCGCGGACGATGATGGCGGCCATCGCCGAGGAATGCGACCGGCGCGGCGCCGGCCTGTCGCTGGTGTCGGCGCAGAACCGCGAGCGGCCGGCCTGGAACATCGGCAGCGCGCTGGTGGACGGGCTGGTGCTGCTTTGCGCCGAGGAGGGCAAGATGCTGGTCGGCCTGACCGAGCAGCGCGAATTGCCCTATGTGGCGCTGGGACTGGACGACGCCGACGACGCCACCCCCACCATCGCCATCGACAATCGCGGCGGGGCGGAGGCGGCGGCGCGGCACCTGGTGGCGCTGGGGCATCGCCGCGTCGCCATCCTCGGCATCGGCGAGGAGCGCGCCGGGCAGCTCTTGGCGCCCGAGACGGTGCGGGCCACGCCCTACCTGACCGTGCGGGAACGCGCCGAGGGCTATTGGGCCGGGCTGGCGGAAGCGGGGCTGGCGCCCGAGACCGTGCTCTATGCCGACAGCGACGGCAACCCCACCACGGTCTGGGCCTCGATGACGACGTTGTTCGCGGGGGCGCAGCGGCCCACGGCGCTGCTGGCCATGTCGGACCGGGCGGCGATGTTCGCCATGGAATGGCTGAAGACGCGGGGCTATGCGGTGCCCGAGGACGTGTCGGTGATCGGCTTCGACGGCGTGCCGGAAGGCGCCGAGACGGTGCCGGCGCTGACGACGGTGCAGCAGCCCTTCGAGGCGATCGCCATGGCGGCGGCGGCGCATATCCTCGACGGCGCGGCGGTCACCGAATTGTTGCCGCTGTCCCTCACCCTCCGGGCCAGCACGGCGGCGCCGCGCGGCGCGTGAGCGGCCGTCTGGCTGTTGCCTGCCGGCATGGCTTCGCCTAAAGCTCTGCGCGCAACGCGGTGGAGGACGACGTGGGATTTCTTTCCGAAGCACTGGAACGGGTGGCACCCTCGGCGACGGTGGCGATCAGCCAGAAGGCGCGCACCCTGGCGCAGGAGGGCAGGGACATCATCGCCCTTTCCGCGGGCGAACCGGATTTCGACACGCCCGAGCATGTGCGCGACGCGGCCAAGAAGGCCATGGACGAGGGCAAGACCCGCTACACCAATGTCGACGGCATTCCCGAGCTCAAGGAGGCGGTGGCGGCCAAGTTCCGGCGGGACAACGGGCTCGACGTGACCGCGGCTGACTGCTTCGTCGGCTCGGGCGGCAAGCAGATCATCTTCAACGCGCTGATGGCGACGCTGAATCCCGGCGACGAGGTGGTGGTGCCGGTGCCCTATTGGGTGAGCTATCCCGAGATCGTGCGGCTGTGCGGCGCCGAGCCGGTGTTCGCGGTGGCCGACGCCACCACCGGGTTCAAGCTGACGCCGGAGGCGCTGGAGGCGGCCATCTCGCCGCGGACCAAGTGGCTGATCCTCAACACGCCGTCCAACCCCACGGGCGCTGCCTACAGCGCGGCCGAGCTCAAGGGGCTGGCCGAGGTGCTGCTGCGGCACGAGCACGTGCATATCCTCACCGACGACATCTACGAGGTGCTGGTCTATGACGGCGGCACCTTCGCCACCATCGCCCAGGTGGAGCCGGCCCTGCGGCCCCGCACGCTGACCATGAACGGGGTCAGCAAGTCGCACGCCATGACCGGCTGGCGCATCGGCTACTGCACCGGGCCGCGTCCGCTGCTCGCGGCGATGACCAAGCTGCAGAGCCAGTCCACCACCAACCCCGCCTCGATCTCGCAATGGGCGGCGGTGGCGGCGCTCAACGGGCCGCAGGATTTCCTCCAGGACTGGCGCGGCGTGTTCCAGGCGCGGCGCGACCTGGTGGTGGCCGGGCTCAACGCCAATACCGGGCTCGACTGCCTGACGCCGGAGGGCGCCTTCTACGTGTTCCCCTCCTGCCAGCGGCTGCTGGGCAAGACCAGTGCCGGCGGCAAGAGGCTCGCCACGGACGAGGATTTCGTCATGGCGCTGTTGGAGGAGACCGGCGTGGCGCTGGTGCATGGCAGCGCCTTCGGCCTGCCGGGGCATTTCCGGCTGAGCTATGCAGCGAGCAATGCGGAGCTGGAGGTGGCGATGAGCAAGGTGCGGGAATTTTGCGAGGGGGTGACTTGAAGCCCCTTGCGCCATGCCTTCCAGCCACCAGGAAAGACATGATCCGATGAAACTCGACCACATCAATCTGACCACCACCGATCCGGCCGCCACCGCCGAGTTCCTGGTGCGCTATTTCGGGCTGCGCCATGGCGGCGGCAACAAGGGGTTCATGCTGGTCCGCGACGATGGCGACATGGTCATCACCCTCATGAAGGCTGCGCGGGTGGAGTATCCCGAAACCTTCCATATCGGCTTCTATCCTGCGACCCAGACCGAGGTGGAGGCGCTGCGGGACCGTCTCGTGGCCGACGGCCATCCGGTGACGGCACCGGAACGCGGCCATGGCTACAGCATCTATGTCCGGGCCCCGGGCGGCTTCACCATCGAAGTGACCGCCGGGGAGTCCGGCGCCTCCGGCTAGCGGCCCATCCAGCTCAGGAAGCCGGTATTGCCGCCGCCGGCCTGGGTGAACATGTCCATGAGCTTGGTGGTGGTCGCGTAGCTCTCGACGGCGGCCTGATAGAGCTGGTCGGACCAGCCGGCGGCCTGGCGTTCCTCGGCGCTCAGCGAGGCGAAGGCGGCGATGACGTTCTGGCTGAAGGCGGTGGGATCGCCGGATTTGGCGGCGTTCTGGAAGCCGGAGAGCAGGGCGGCGCCGCTTTTCTCGCGCAGCACCTGTTGGGCGGCGCGGGTCTCGGCGGCATCGAACCGGCCGGTCTGGTCGAGGGCGATGGCCGACAGGGTGCGGCTGGAGAAGCCGGACAGATCGATATAGGTGCCGGTGGTGGTCGCCCGGTTGAAGGTGGGGGCGCGGCCATTGGCGATGGCCTGGGCATAGAGCCGGTCGAGCGCGCGGCGGGCGCTGCCGGCGAGGTCGTCGAGGGCGGGCTCGCCGGTCTGGCCGGCATCGGCCAGGGCGAGATAGAGCGCCACCGGGTCGCTGTCGCCGGCCGAGGGCAGGGTGCCGGGGGCGGACTGGAGCTGCCTGAGGCCCTCGGTGACCGCATCGCGGCTCGCCTTCCAATCGGCGCTGTCGCGTTCCTCCGGCCCCAGGCCGTCGAGCCAGGCGGCCGCGGCCTTGTAGAGGCCGACGAAGCTGCCGGTGACCTCGGCGATGGCGGCGGGGCCGGCCAGGGCCGCATCGAAGCGGCGCTGCATCTCCAGCCCCGCCGCCTCCCGCTCCTCGGCGGTGAAGCTGTCGTCGCTGGCCACGGCATAGAGCTCGCGCGCGTCGAGGCCGGACAGATCGACGGCGAGCCGGCCGCCTTGGAGGGGGGAGGTGCGGCCCGCATCCGCGAGCAGGCCGTCGAGCTTGTCGCGGGCGTCCGCCAGGATGGCGGCGAAGCTGCGCTCGGCCAGCGCCGCCTGGGCGGCTTCGGAAAGGGTGACCGTGGCCGCGGCCGGCTCGCCTGCCGTCGTGGCGGCGGCGGCGCCGGACGCGCGGGAGGACGCGCCGGCGATGGTGCCCTGATAGCCCTGATAGGCTGCGTAGGGCGAGGTCGAGGTTATGGCGACCATGGTGTCTCTCCGTTTCCGAAGAGAGCGATGCAAGGGTCGTGCCGGCGCAAGCGCCTGATTTTGCTGGGGCGGTGCGGGGCGGGTTATGCCCGGCGGCAAATCTTGCCGGGCAAGAAATAGGCCCCGCCCGAGGGGATGGGCGGGGCCATTACGGTCTTCGGCCGGGGCCGCTGACCTTGGAGGAGGCGGTGTCCACGAGCACCGCCGTCGAGGGGCAATATCGGTCAGCCCCCCGCCGATCACAAACGCGCAATGGGAAGTGCTGCCATGCAGATTCGCCAAGGCGCGGCAGGGCCGATCCGAGCCGTTCGCGGCAAAAAAAAGGCTCCAACCGAAGTTGGAGCCTGATGATAGGGCCGAAGCCAAATCGCAAGTGATGGCCGGACGCTAGGGAGGAGGATTAGCGCCAGACCGGTGGGCCCTGGCCGAGGGAGGAGGATACGGCCAAAACCCGGTGCCGAACGACGCGGGTCCGAGGGAGGAGGAAACGGAGCGGCGTCGCATCGACAAGACCGAATATAGGTTTTGACCTTTTGGTCAGCAATGCGGTCGGCGACATGCCAGCTATGCAATAGGCACAGCGACAAATTGTCCAAAATCTAGGCAATTCCGACAGGTCGATGACAGGTTCCGGGGAGGACGGCCGCAAAGAAAAAGGCCCTATCCGAAGATAGGGCCTGATGACCGGGTCGAAGCCAAATCGAAAGTGGGGCAGAGAGCAAGGGAGGAGGATATGCGCTCTGCCGTGGACCGAGGATCAAGGGAGGAGGACTGATCCAAGGCCCGTATCGCGATGCAGGGTCCGAAGGGAGGAGGAGATCGGAGCGCGCCTCAGCGATGACCCCTATATGAACTCTACCAGTTTGGTCGGCAATAGGAGGGCTGACATGTCAGCCATGCATTCTGGGAAGGGGAGAATCCAAAAAGAAACGGCCTCACTCGAGGGGGAGTGAGGCCGAAGGAGGGGCGGGCGCGAGGCCCGCCAGGAGGGAACGCAGCGGAAGCAAGGGAGGAGGAGAAACATCCGCTGTGCTGCGCCGCATATATGGGCACCGCGCCTATTCGCCAAGCAGAATGCCTACATGTCAGCTATGCACTAGATGCATGGTATGGCAAAAAAGCGAGGGAAATCAAGGATGGTGATGGACGAGGAGGGTGATCCGCTGCATCCGGGATGGGCATTTCGGGACGTTGGAGCGCTGAAAATCGCCCGCCGGGGCGTGGGCCCCGGCCGGGGCAGGGCGGGGCGGGATTACGCCATGGCCTCGAAGCCGGCGAGGGCCGATTCGAGCTCGCCCAGATGGGCGACGCGGGCATAGCGGGGCTGGCCCGCCGGCTCCTCGGCCCGCTCGTAGGACCAGGTGAGGTCGTGCGGCACGTAGACGGCGAAGGCGCCGGCCTCGAGGGCGGGCAGGATGTCCGAGCGCAGGGAATTGCCGACCATGACGGTATGCGCGGCGCCCTCGGTGTGGCGCGCGAAGATGCGCTCATAGGTGGCCCGGTTCTTGTCGGCGACGATCTCGATGGCGGCGAAATATTCGGCCAGCCCGGAGGCGGCGAGCTTGCGCTCCTGATCGAAGACGTCGCCCTTGGTGACGAGAACCAGCCGGTAGCGGTCCTGCAGGTCGCCCAGGGCCTGGTCGACATAGGGCAGGGTCTCGATGGGATAGCTCAGAAGCTCGCGGCCGGCGGCGAGGATTTCGGCGATGACCGTGCCGGGAACGCGATGGTCGGTGACTTCCAGGGCGGTCTCGACCATGGAGAGCGCGAAGCCCTTCATGCCGAAGCCGTAGAAGGAGAGGTTGCGGGTGACGGCGGCGATGAGCCGGTCATTGAGGTCGGGGGCGTCGGTATAGTCGCGCAGCAGGTCGGCGAAGCGCTGCTCGGTGAGGCGGAAGAACTGCTCGTTCTCCCACAGCGTGTCGTCGGCATCGAGGGCGATGGTGGTGATGCGGGGCATGTCGATGTCCTGTGGCCGTGCCTTGCAGGCCCTTTCGGCGCGGGTGAAAGCCCTTCGGCAGGAACCGAAGCGTCGCTCCCCTCATCCGGCGCTGCGCGCCGCCCCCGCCTTCGCGGGGGCAGGTTCTTCTCCCGCAAGGGCGAAGGGAGACAGGCGCACCGGATCAACTGTCCATGTGGCCTAGAAGCTCCATTCGCGGGCCTTGGAGACCAGGAAGTCGCGGAACACGCCGACGCGCTTGGAGTTCTTCAGCGCCGGGGGATAGACGAAATAGGCCTCGTAGGCGGGCAGCTCGACCTCGGGCAGAATCTGCACCAGCCCGTCCTCCTTCTCGGTGACGTAGTCGGGCAGCATGGCGATGCCGATGCCGGCGCGGCAGGCCTGCATCATGCCGTAGATGGCGTTGACCTTGAGCACGGCGCGGCGGGGGCTCGAATCGGAGCGGCCCATGCGTTCGAGGAAGTTGATGTCGCCCAGATAGGAAGGCACCGGTTCGCCGAAGCTGATGATGCGGTGATTGTCCAGCTCCTCGGCCGAGGCGGGCATGCCGTGCTCGTCGATATATTCGTTGCTGGCATAGAAGTGGTTGTGGACGGTGAACAGCTTGCGCTGGATCATCTCCGACTGGTTGGGCCGGTGCAGGCGGATGGCCACGTCCGCCTCGCGCATGGCCAGGTCGAGCTCGGCGTCGTTGAGGCGGATTTCGAGCTGGATCAGCGGATAGAGCTTGAGGAACTCGTCGAGCCGCGAGCTGAGCCAGGTGGAGCCGATGCCCACCGTGGTGGTGACGATGAGCGGGCCGGTGGGGACGTCCTGGCTCTCGGACATCTGCGTCTCGACCTGCTGGAGCTCCCAATGCATGCGATGGGCGGTGCGGAAGAGCTGCTCGCCCACCTCGGTGAGCACGAGCCCGCGCGCATGGCGGATGAAGAGCTTGAGGCCCAGATCGTCCTCGAGCGCGGAAATCTGGCGGCTGACGGCCGACTGGCTCATGCCGAGCTTTTCGGCGGCATGGGTGAAGCTGCCCGACTCGGCGGCGGTGTGGAAAATCCGGAGCTTGTCCCAGTCGAGCATCTTCTTGCGCTTTCTTGTGTGTCGGTCAGCCGGGTCGCACGGCCGCCGTCGCCATAGGCGAGGTCCGCGCAGGAATTATGACAAGGTGATGAATCCCCACGGACATTTCGCTATTCCGCCGCCTCGGCGAGCTCTAGGCCCGCGAGGTATCGTTCGGCGTCGAGCGCGGCCATGCAGCCCATGCCGGCGGCGGTCACGGCCTGGCGGTAGACGTCGTCGGTGACGTCGCCGGCGGCGAAGACGCCGGGGATGTTGGTTTCGGTGGTGCCGGGCTTCACCTGCAGATAGCCGCCCGGCTTCATGTCCAATTTGCCGGCGAAGATGGCGGTGGCCGGAGCGTGGCCGATGGCGACGAAGACGCCGTCGATCTTCTGTTCATAGGTGCGGCCGGTGACGTTGTCCTTGAGGGTGACGGCGTTGACCGAGGGCGGCATGGCGCTGCCGCTGACCTCGACCACCTCGGTGTTCCAGCGCACCTCGATCTTGGGGTGCTTGAACAGGCGGTCCTGCAGGATGCGCTCGGCCCGGAACTCGTCGCGGCGGTGCACGACGATGACCTTGGAGGCGAAATTGGTGAGGAACAGGGCTTCCTCGACGGCGGTGTTGCCGCCGCCGACCACCAGCACCTGCTTGTCGCGGTAGAAGAAGCCGTCGCAGGTGGCGCAGGCGGAAACGCCGAAGCCCTGGAACTTCTGCTCGGAGGGCAGGCCCAGCCACTTGGCCTGGGCGCCGGTGGCGATGATGAGGGCATCGGCGGTGTAGGTGTCGCCGCTGTCGCCGGTGAGCACGAAGGGGCGGCGGTCGAAATCGACATGGGTGATGATGTCGTTGACGATGCGCGTGCCGACATGCTCGGCCTGCGCCTTCATCTGGTCCATGAGCCAGGGGCCCTGGATGACGTCGGCGAAGCCGGGATAGTTTTCCACATCGGTGGTGATGGTGAGCTGGCCGCCGGGCTGCAGCCCCTGGATCATCACGGGCTCGAGCATGGCGCGCGCCGCATAGATGGCAGCGGTATAGCCGGCCGGGCCGGACCCGATGATGATGACTTTCGCGTGCATCGCAACGCTTCTCCAAAAGACAGGAATACTCCCTCGATCCCTAGTTAAGGGTCGAAGCGGTGTGGTTTCAAGGCAAAGTCACGTGCGCGCGGCGGAACTGCGCGGGAGTGTACAGAAAAGACACAGGATATTGCGGGCATGCCCAAATTTTGGGCGCCGGATATACCGTATGTTGATGATGCGGTCGGCCGAAGGCACCGGAACCGCAGCCCGGACGAATCGCGCGGGGCATCCACGGCGGTCCCCTCGGGCCCGTTGCGGCAGGCACGACTGAATGGACAATCCACCGGGTCATTCCCGCGCAAGCGGGAATGACCCGGTGGTCTTGGTCGAGCCCTGCCCACAAGGAAAGGCGTTTCCGGCCGGCGGAAGCGTCAGATGTAGCGGATCTTGACGATCTCGTAGCTCTTGGAGCCGCCCGGGGCGGCGACCTCGAACGAATCGCCTTCCTCCTTGCCGATCATGGCGCGGGCGATGGGCGAGGAGATCGAGATGCGGCCGGCCGAGGCGTCGGCCTCCGGATCGCCCACCACCTGATAGGTCTTTTCCTCCTCGGTGTCCTCGTCGATGAAGGTGACGGTGGCGCCGAACTTCACCGAATCGCCGGTGAGCTTGCTGACGTCGATGATGTCGGCCAGCGCCAACAGGGATTCCAGCTCCTGGATGCGGCCCTCGTTGAGGCTCTGCTGCTCCTTGGCGGCGGAATATTCGGCATTTTCCGAAAGGTCGCCATGAGCGCGCGCTTCGGCGATGGCGTCGATGATCCGGCGACGCTCATTGGCCGTGCGGTGTTCGTATTCGGCGGTGAGGGCCTTGTGGCCCTGAACCGTCATGGGGATCTTTTCCATTCTGTCTCGCCTCCAGTCGGCTCGGCAAACAAATCCGGCGCGCGCGGCTGTTCCTCCCGGAGGCCGCGGCGCGCCACGCAACTGTTGATGTGCGGAGGGCCGATTGCCCGTCCGGCATGACTTCTCCCTGCCAAACTCCGTTCGGCCACCGCTTCACGATAAGTTTTGAGGAAGATGCCGATCAGCTTGCCCGCCCGCCGCGTTGCGGTCAAGCGGGTGTGCATTGAGGAGATGGTGTCTCCACACGCGCATGCAAGAGAGGCCCCGGCGGGTTCGACGATCCGGGGCGGTGGCGGCGGACGGGACCGGCGCGAGGAGGCGCCCGTCCGCGAACGAGGATTTATGAAGGTGTGTCCAGCGATGAAGCCGATTTTCCAAGCCTTGCCGCTCTTGGCCTGCGGGCTGATGCTCGCCGCCGGTCCGGCGGCGGCCCAGACGACCGTCGAGACCAGCGCCGGTCCCCTGACCGCGACCGTGCTCGCCGAGGGGCTCCACCATCCCTGGGCCGTGGCCTTCCTGCCCGACGGGCGGTTCCTGGTGACCGAGCGGCGCGGCAATCTGCTGATCGTCGAGAACGGGGTGATCGCGGCGCGGATCGAAGGGGTGCCGGCGGTGGTGGCGAACGGGCAGGGCGGGCTTCTGGACCTGGTGCTGGCGCCGGATTTCGCCGAGAGCGGCCGGCTCTATCTCAGCTATTCCGAGCGGGCGGCCGATGCCGGGCTGCAGCGCGGCACCGGCACGGCGGTGATGTCGGCGCGGCTGGTGCTGGAGGGCAGCGGCGGGCGGCTCGAGGACCAGAAGGTCATCTTCCGCATGAACAATTTCAACAATTCCAACCGGCATTTCGGCTCGCGCATCGTCATCGGCAAGGACGGCAACCTGTTCGTCACGCTGGGCGACCGGGGCGACATGGACCGGGCGCAGGACCCGCAGGACCTCGCCGGCGGTGTGGTGCGCATCGCCCCGGACGGCTCGATCCCCGAGGACAATCCCGGGATCGAGGGCTGGGCGCCGGAGTTCTGGAGCATCGGCCACCGCAACCCGCAGGGCGCGACCCTGCGCGACAGCGACGGGGCGCTGTTCACCGTGGAGCACGGGGCGCGGGGCGGCGACGAGGTGAACATGCCCACGGCCGGCGCCAATTACGGCTGGCCGATCATCACCTACGGGGTGGACTATTCGGGCCTGCCCATCGGCGAGGGCACGGAAAAGGAAGGGCTGGAGCAGCCGCTGCACTATTGGGACCCGTCCATCTCGCCCTCGGGGCTGGATTTCTACGACGGCGAGCTGATCCCGGAATGGCAGGGCGACCTGATCACCGGCGGCCTCAGCGGGCAGGTGGCGGTGCGGCTCGACATGGAGGGCGACGCCGTGGTGGGCGAGGAGAGGCTGTTCGAGGGGCAGCTGGGCCGCATCCGCGACGTGCGGGTGGGCGCGGACGGGGCCATCTACCTGCTCACCGACGCGGAAAACGGGCAGCTGATCCGGGTGGCGCCGGAGGGGCGGTAGGGTTCGGCGCGGGCCGGTCGCCATCGGCGGGCGGGGCAAACGCAAGGGGTGTGCCCTGGCGGGCACACCCCTCGATTTGGTCGGTCTTTAACCCTATGGTCCGGTCAGACGGCGGTGAGATTGTCGGCGGCGGACTTGCCGGTCCGCTTGTCCTTGACGATCTCGTAGGTGACCTTCTGGCCTTCATCCAGGCCGTTGAGGCCCGAGCGCTGGACGGCGGAGATGTGGACGAAGACGTCCGCCCCACCCTCGTCCGGCTGGATGAAGCCGTAGCCTTTTTGACCGTTGAACCACTTGACGGTGCCAGTTGCCATGTTGCGCGTTCCCTCGTGCAGTCGCTGCTGGTGGCGATCCCGGCCATGCACCCGGCCGGAACCTAGTTGATATCGAAATACCGGAAGATGACGTGAGCAGTGGCGAATGGCATTCGCGTCATGAGATCAGTCGGCCGCAATATTCGATCCTCGAAGCCTATCCTGAAACTCGGCCGGCTTCAATATGTCGAATGCGCACGAAAAATCGCCCGGGCTGGCGGCGGCCAGGCCGGGTGGACGGATGCTCCAACACCGGGGCGCCGATCCTTTCCGGGGCGGCGCCGAGCGACGGCAAATCGAAAGAAGGCCAGTCGGCCCAAGGACTTGTCGGCAGGGGTGGGCGAATGCGACTCCACCGATGCGCTAACATTTTAGCGCAATTTCCGCGGCCGTGAACCGAGCACTTCGTCGCATGGCGGCCTTGTGCGCATTTTTCTTGCCTTTGGGTCCGGTTTCCGGCAAATCCCCCGCCGCCGCGCCGCGAGGGCCGGTTTCTTCGGGAAAGCAGCTTCGTCTTGGCCAAGGCGTTCTTCTCCTCCGGCGACGTGATCGCCGACCGCCGCGCGGACTATGCCCGCATGCTGGCGGACGGCGGCGAGCATGCCGCGGCGGCGGAGCTCATGGCCCAGGCGATGGAGCTGGTGCCGGACTGGGCGGCGGGTTGGGACCTCTTGGGCAGCTTCGAGGAGCAGGCCGGCAATGTCGGCGCCGCCATCGCCGCCTGGCGGCGGCTGGAGGCGCTGGACGACGAAGGGGTGTTCGGCGCCCGGCTGAAGCTGGCGGCGCACGACGCCGCGCCGGCGGGCGAGGGCACGGCGGTGGGCTATGTCGAGGCCCTGTTCGACCAGTATGCGCCGCAATTCGAGGCGGCGCTGGTCGGCAAGCTGGGCTACCGGGTGCCGGAAATGCTCGACGCCCTGGTGGCCGGGGAGATGGCGCGGCTGGGAATCGAGCGGTTCGACAAGGCGCTGGATCTGGGCTGCGGCACCGGGCTGATGGGAGAGCGGCTGCGGAGCAAGGTCGGCTTCCTCGAAGGGGTGGACATCTCGGCGGCGATGATCGCCGAGACGGCGCGCAAGGGCATCTACGACCGCCTGCAGAAGGCCGAGCTGGTGGCGGCGCTCAATGCCCGCCGGGCCGAGGCCGACCTGATGACGGCGGCGGACGTGTTCATCTATTGCGGGGCGCTGCAGCCGGTGCTGGCCGCCCTGGTGCCGGCGCTGAAGCCCGGCGGGCTGGTGGCCTTCTCGCTGGAGGCCCATGAGGGCGAGGAGGCGCTGTTCCTCAGGCCCAGCCTGCGCTACGCCCACGGCGTGGCGGCGACGCGCGACACGCTGGTGCTGGCCGGGCTCGACATCTTGCGGTTCGAGACGGCCATCCTGCGCTTCGACCGCGGCGCGCCGGTCACCGGCATCCTGGTGGTGGCCCGCAAGCCGCCCCTGGAATTGAGCGCGGCCAACGACGCGGCGGCGGACGACGACCGGGCGGCTTAGGGTGCGGCCAGGCGGAAACCGGCGGCGGGCAAGACTTTGTTCAACCTGAACGGCAAGGGGTTGTTTAGCCCTTCTCGCCTAGGGTGGCCCCGATAGCGAGAGGGGGCAGGCAGGTTGGGAGCGCCGCAGGAGACGGCCAGCCGCATATTGACCGATCTGGCGGAGATCGACGCCGTGGCGGAGGCCTGGCGCGCGCTCGAGGCCGATTGCGCCGACCCCCTGGCCTATTTCCAGAGCCATGACTGGTGCCGCAACTGGATCGCGCAGTTCGCCGCGCCGGGGCGGTTCGAGCCCTTCGTCCAGACGCTGTGGCGCGGCGGGACGCTGGTGGCGGTCTGGCCGCTGATGATCGTCCATGCGGCGGGGCTGCGGCGGCTGGAGACGCTGGGCGTGCCGCATACGCAATATTGCGGCCTGCTGGCGCGGCCCGGCGCCGTGCCGCGCGCCGCCCTGGCGGACATGGCGCGCGAGGCGGTGGCGCGGTCGGGATGCGACGTGGCGGTGCTGCGCGCCGTACCCGAGGGCAGCGCCCTGGCCCGGGCGCTGGACGGGGTACCGGCGGTGCCGGGCGTCGGCAACGAGGCCTCGATGCTCGATCTCTCCGCCTACGAATCGGCGGAGGCCTACACTGCGGGGCTGGGCAAGCTGCAGAAGCGCAACCGCAATCGCCGGCGCAATCATCTGGCGCGCCTCGGGGCGCTCGACTTCGCCGTGGCCTGGCCCGGGCAGGCCGGTTTCGAGGCGCTGGTGCGGCAATGCGCGGCGATGAAGCGGCAATGGCTGGCCGAGACCGGCCGCTACAGCGCCGGCTTCGCCATGGCGGGCTATGAGGATTTCCTGGCGCGGCTGCGGGGGGATGCCGACGCGCGGGCGGGCGCGGTGGCCTTCGTGCTGCGGGTGGACGGCAGGCCGGTGGCCATCGAGCTCGGCTTCCTCCATCACCGGCATTACTATGCCTATATCGGCGGCTTCGACTGGAGCCTGCGGGAGCTGTCGCCGGGCAAGGTGCAGATGGACATGACCGTGGGCTGGCTGATCGACAACGGCATCGCCAGCTACGACCTGCTGATCAACCCGGCCGACTACAAGGCCAGCTGGAGCAGCCACAGCCTGCGCGTGGGCTTCCACGCCAGGGCGCTGAGCCGGAAGGGGGCGCTCTACACCTCGATCTGGCTGCCCCGCCTGCGGCCGGCGCTCAAGAAATTCGCCGGCCGGGTGCCGGAGATGACGCAGACGGCCCTGGCCGTGCTGCGCAGCGCCGCCTGCCTGCTGCTCTATGTCTAGCGCCCGCAACACGCCGCTGGACGCGGCCGTCGCCCTCGGCATCCGCGTGGCCAGCGCCGGGCTGGTGTTCGGGCTGCAGGTGCTTCTGGCCCGGCTGATGCCGGGGGAGGCCTATGGCGGCTTCGTGACGCTGTGGACCTGGATGCTGGCGCTGGGCAGCTTCGCGGCGCTGGGCTTCGCCGAATCGAGCGTGCGCTTCCTGCCGCGCTACCATCTGCGCGGGCGCCGGGCGGCCCTGCGCGGCTATTGGCGCTTCGGCTTCGCGACGGTCCTGGGCGTCAGCCTTTTGGCGGCGCTGGCGGCCGGCGGGCTGGCGCTGGGCCTCGGCGGCACCGGCGTCTGGCTGACGGTGCTGCTGGTGGCGCTGGGCCTGCCCTTCCTGGCCATCGAATATTATCTCGAAGGGGTGGCGCGCAGCTTCGGCTGGTTCCGGCTCGCCGCCGTGCCCGTCTATATCGTCCGGCCGATCCTGATCGGGGCGGCGGCGCTGGGCCTGGCCGCCGCCGGGGTGGAGCTGACCCTGCCGCTGGTGGGCGCGGTGCTGGTCGGGGCCATGGCCGTGGTGGCGGCGGCGCTCGCCGTCGCGGTGGCCCGGCGGCTGGCGCGGATCGCGCCGGAGCGGGCGGCGACGGGGGCGCGGCAAAGGCGCCTCTGGCTCGCGGCATCGCTGCCTTTGCTGCTGCTGTCGGGCCTCGAAGACCTCACCAGCTATGCCGACGTGCTGTTGCTGAGCCTGCTGGCCGAGCCCGGGCAGGTGGGCATCTATTTCGCCGCGGCGCGGTCGCTGGCCCTGGCCGGCTTCGTCGCCTATGCGATGACGCTGGTGTCGGGCCGGCGCTTCGCCCTCGACCTGGCGGGCAGGTCGCGCGACGAGTTGCAGGCGAGCATTCTGGAGGCGACGCGGCTGACCTTCTGGGCCACGCTGGTGGCGGTGGCGGCGACGCTGCTGGCCGGTCCGCTGCTGCTGGGGGCGTTCGGCGCCGAATTCCTGGCCGGGCAGGCGGTCATGTGGGTCCTGGGGCTGGGCATGGTGGTGCGGGCCATGGCGGGGGGGGGGGGGGGGGGGGGGGGGGGGGGGGGGCGGGGGGGGGGGGGGGGGGGGGGGGGGGCGGGGGGGGGGGGGGGGGGGGGGGGGG
>Ga0182793_1001466_pt1 | contig 14567 bp, 15 predicted proteins | sample Passage237A_FD_130498 | JGI IMG/M metagenome (GOLD analysis project Ga0182793, IMG submission 130498) | Cellulose adapted compost microbial communities from Newby Island Compost Facility, Milpitas, CA, USA - Passage2 37A (version 2) (version 2) ... | reverse complement strand
GCTGTCGGTCTGCTGGAGGGTGCCGTCGTCCGATGGCTCCTCGGTGACCGCGGGGATCGTGGTGGTCTCGGCCGTTTCGGCGGGCGGCTCATCCCGGATGACCGGGATCTCACCGGTCAACTCGGCAACGGTGACGGTGCCGGCCTCGCCGCGGCGCCGACGGCGCCGACCACCCGCCGGCGGGGCGCCGATCGTGCCGTTGCGCGCCAGCAACTCCGCGACCGAGATCGGTCGCGTGGTTTCGGCGGTGTCGTCTGGTCCAGTCATTCCGATTGCCTCTAGGCGGTCAGCTTCCTCGTGCGGATGTCTTCACGTTCACCGAACTCTCGAAGCCGCCCCCATCCACTTCGGTGTCGAGTTTCCGCAGAATAAGCCCTTCCCGCAACGCCCACGGACAGATGTCGACGGTTTCGATGGCAAGCGCCTTCAGGCTCGCCTCGGCCACCAACGCACCGGCCACGATCTGCGGGGCCCGATCGGCACTCACCCCTTCCAATTCCGCACGGTCGGCCGCGGTCATCCTAGAGATGAAAGCTATGAGCTGTCTGAGGCCGGTCGCGGTGAGGGTGCGTTTGACCCGCGGACCGGCCGCCGACGGGGCCGCGCCGGTCAGCCTGGCCAGCGAACGGAAGGTCTTCGACGTGGCCACGGCCAGGTCGGGCGGGCCGGCCTTGAGCACCTCGGCGGCGGGGCCGGCCAGCTCGGTGGCCAGCCAGTCCCGCAGCGCCGCCACCCGGCGCCGTCCGGGCGGGTCGTCGGGCAGCCACTCGCGGGTGAGCCGGCCCGCGCCCAGCGGCAGCGACAGCGCCACCTCGGGCTCCTCGTCGACGCCGTTGGACAGCTCCAGCGAACCGCCGCCGATGTCGATGTTGATGATGCGGCCCGCGCTCCAGCCGTACCACCGGCGCACCGCCAGGAACGTCAGCCTCGCCTCGTCGACGCCGGACAGCACCTCCAGCGCGACCCCGGTCTCGGCGTGCACCCGGGCCAGCACCTCTTCGGAGTTCGTGGCGTCGCGCACCGCCGACGTCGCGAAGGCCATCAGCTCCGCACAGCCGGAACTGGCGGCGATCTTGGCCAACTCGTCGACGGTGCTGACGAGTCTGTCGGCACCCTTGCGGGTCAGCTTGCCGGAACTGTCGATCGACTCGGCCAGCCGCAGCGACGCCTTCGTCGAACTCATCGGGGTCGGGTGCCCGCCGCGATGCGCATCGACCACCAACAGGTGGACGGTGTTGCTGCCCACATCGAGCACGCCGAGTCGCACCCATTCAACTTAATGGGTTTACCGTTGGGAACTGTGAGCGCATCGTCGAAGGGCGAACCGATCTGGTCCGGTGACCATCCCGGTGAGGTCGAACTCGACTTCGCCCGGGAATGGGTGGAGTTCTACGACCCTGACAACCCGGGGCATCTGATTGCCGCCGACATGACGTGGCTGCTGTCTCGGTGGACGTGTGTGTTCGGCACGCCCGCCTGCAAGGGCACGGTCGAGGGCAGGCCCGACGACGGCTGCTGTTCACACGGCGCGTTCATGACGGACAAGGACGACATCGCGCGTCTCGACGACGCGGTCGCCAAGCTCACCGACGAGGACTGGCAGTTCCGGAAGAAGGGCCTCGGTAAGAAGGGCTACCTCGAGATGGACGAGTACGACGGTAAGCCCAACCTGCGCACCCGAAAGTACAAGGGCGCCTGCATCTTTTTGAACCGGCCCGGCTTCCCCGGCGGCATCGGCTGCGCATTGCACAGCAAGGCGCTCAAGCTTGGTGTCGAACCGTTGACGATGAAGCCCGATGTGTGCTGGCAGCTGCCGATCCGGCGCACCCAGGAGTGGGTGGAGCTGCCCGACGGCACCGAGGTGCTAAAGACCTGGATCACCGAATACGACCGGCGCGGCTGGGGCGAGGGCGGCGCCGACCTGCACTGGTACTGCACAGGCGACCCCAACGCGCACGTCGGCACCAAGCAGGTGTGGGAGTCCTACGCCCCCGAGCTGACCGAACTGCTCGGTGAGAAGGCGTATGCCGAGCTGGCGGCAATGTGCAAGCGGCGCAGCGCGTTAGGACTCATCGCGGTGCATCCGGCGACGCGGCTCGCGGAGTAGCGCCGCGTCAGCGCCGCACGGCGGCAACGGGTTCGGGATCTTCTTCGACCGGTGCACCGGTCAGGTCGTCGCGCATTCGCGTCAGCCACACCGCCGAGGCGACCAAGGTGACCATGAGCACGAAAACGTAGGTGCCGGGCAGTATTTCGCCCCACCACCCGTCGGGCCGCAGCGAGAGGAGGCCGGCTTGCGGCGTGTCGCCCACGGTGGTCACGATCCATCCACCGAGTAGCGCGCACGTCGACCACATCGCGACCACCGCCCACCGGCTGCCGACCACGTGGCCGCGGTACCCCAGGTGCACGACCAGCGGCGCGAACCACACCCAGTGGTGGCTCCAGGCGAACGGCGACGCGGCGGCCGACGCCATCCCGACGAGCGCCAACGCCAGCACGTGCTGCCCGCGGCGGTACGCCCATGCGGCGATCACGACGGCGACGAGCGCGAGCACCCCGGCGACGGCGGTGGCCAGCGCGGGTGGGGCGTCGAGTCGCTGCAGCAGTCCGGCGACGCTGGTGTTGGCCAGCGGATCGCGGGTGATCCGTGCGACGTCGTCGAACCTACCGCGCAACCAGTACGCCACCGAACTCGTCGGGGCGACAACGAATCCCAGTCCGACCGTGGCGGCAAACGTCGCACTGGCCACCAGGGCTGCGCGGAATCTCCGCGTGACCACCAGGTACACGATGAACAGCGCCGGGGTGAGCTTGATTCCCGCGGCCAGCCCGATGCCGAACCCGCACCACGTGCGGTTGCCTGCCAGCAGGTCGGCCACCACGAGCACCAGCAGCAGCAGGTTGACCTGGCCGAGTTCGGCGGTCAACCGCATCGGCTCCAGCCACGCGATGAGCCCGACGAGCAGCGCGGTCAGCGCCGCCAGCGAGGCGTCGGCGCGCATTCCGAGCGAGCGCAGCATGCGCACCACCACGTACGCCAGCGCCACCACGCCGCCGATCAGCCACAGCCACTGCACCGCCTCGCTGTCGAGCAGCGCCAACGGGACCGCGCACAACGCGGCGAACGGCGGATAGACGAACAACAGCTGGTCCGGTTTGCCGGTCAGCCCGATCGAATACAGGTCGAGCCCGGCCAGCAGTCGCTCACCGGCGAAGCGGTACACCATTAGGTCGACCTGCATCCGCAGCGTCGGCCAGCACAGGTAGACCGTGAGGTAGGTCACGAAAGACAGTGCCGCGACGGCTGCTCCGCCGCGCAGCAGCCATCCGGGCACGCGCATGAGTTGTCGGTCGTCGCTGGTCAATGATCCCCGTCCCGGGCCGATCGAGCCGAACAGAAGCAAACCCCGGGAGTTATAGAACCCGCTGTGCACGGCCTTCAAACGTGCTGTCGGATCAGCCCTCGAGCTTGTAACCCAGCCCCCGCACGGTGATCAGGTGCACCGGGTTTGCCGGATCCTCCTCGATCTTGCTGCGCAGCCGCTTGACGTGCACATCGAGGGTCTTGGTGTCGCCGACATAGTCGGCGCCCCACACCCGGTCGATGAGCTGACCGCGGGTCAGCACCCGGCCACTGTTACGCATCAGATACTCGAGCAGGTCGAACTCCTTGAGCGGCAACGTGATCGGATTGCCGTTGACGGATACGACGTGCCGCTCGACGTCCATACGGACCGGACCGACCTCGAGCACACCGTCGCCGCCGGCGGGGTCGTCGTTGTCGCTGCCGCGGCGCAGCACCGCGCGGATCCGCGCGATCAGCTCACGCGCCGAATAGGGCTTGGTGACGTAGTCGTCGGCGCCGAGTTCCAGGCCGACCACCTTGTCGATCTCGGAATCGCGCGCGGTGACCATGATCACCGGCACGCTGGAGCGCGCCCGCAACTGCTTGCACACGTCGGTGCCGCTCATCCCGGGCAGCATCAGGTCCAGCAGCACGATGTCGGCGCCGGAGCGCTCGAACTCGGCCAGCGCCGAGGGTCCGTCGGTCACCACGGTGGCCTCGAACCCCTCCTTGCGCAGCAGGAAGGCCAGGGGATCGGCCAGGGACTCCTCGTCCTCCACGATCAGCACGCTGGTCATCGGTCCGGTTGGTCCTCTCGGTCGTCGGTGTCGGGGTAGGCCGGGATCGACAGCGTGAACGTCGACCCGGTTCCCGGCTGGCTCCACAGCCGGATGGATCCGTTGTGATTGGCGGCGACGTGTTTGACGATCGCCAGACCCAGTCCGGTGCCTCCGGTGGCCCGGGACCGCGCCTTATCGACGCGGAAGAACCGTTCGAACACCCGCTCCTGATCGGCGGGGGCGATGCCGATGCCGCGGTCGGTCACGGCGACCTCGATGTTGTCGCCGCGGCGGCGACGGCTGATCGACACCGAAGATCCGTTGGGCGAGTAGGCGATCGCGTTGGACACCAGGTTCGCGATCGCCGTCACCAGCAGGGTCTGGTCGCCGAGCACCTTGAACCCCGTCGGCTGGTCGGTGGTGATCGCGATGTCGGCGTTCTCGGCGGCCACCTTGTATCGCGAAATCGCTTCGGAGACAACGGTGTCAACGTCGACAGCGCCGAGGTCGGGAAGTGGTTCGGCGCCCTGCAGCCGGGACAACTCGATGAGCTCGCCCACCATGTGGCCCAGCCGGGTGGCCTCGGCGTGCATCTTCGCCGAGAAGTGCCGCACCGTCTCGGGATCGTCGGCCGAGGACAACACCGCCTCGGCGAGCACCGCCATCGCCGCGACCGGTGTCTTGAGTTCGTGGCTGACGTTGGCGACGAAGTCGCGGCGGGTGGCCTCCATCCGGGCCTGCTCGGACTGGTCGTCGACGTACACGACGGCGAACCGGCGGTCCTGTTCGGTCAGCAGCCGGACGTGGCCGCGCACCGACTGCGGGTAGCGCCCGCCCATCGGCGATCCCGAACGGCCGGGACCGGCCTCCCGGCGGGAGGACAGGTCGACTTCGGTGTCCGCACCGGTGGCCAGGGTGCGCTTGGCGGCCTCCCAGGCCCGGTCGTCGAGCAGCCGATCGCGGATGAGGCCCAGTTCGTGGGCGCGGTGGTTGGAGTAGACGACGTCACGGTAGACATCCACGACGACGATCCCCATCGGCGAATGCGACACGATGTGCGCCAGCATCTGCGAGACCGTCAACTCGGTCTGGCCCGCCGGGCTGCGCTGTCGCGAACGCCGGCCCAGGCCCACCCCGATCGCGACGCCGGCGAGCGAGGCGAGTAGGGCCACGCCCGCTGCCAGGAGCAGCGCCGCGAGCACACTCACGCGAAAATCGTACGCATACGGTGAACATCACCCCAGCAGCGTGCGGCCATTCGGGGACAAGTCACAGCCCGAAAGACCGAAATTCGGATGCCCGTTCGCCGCCGTTCACCCGGTGTTCGCCTGCGGCTACTTCCCGCCCTGGGCGGCCACCGCGGCCGCACCCGCGGCCGCCGCCTCGGGATCGAGGTAGGTGCCGCCGATCACCTTGGGCTTGAGGTTGTCGTCCAGGTCGTAGCGCAGCGGGATGCCGGTGGGGATGTTCAGCCCGACGACGTCCTCGTCGGACATGCCGTCGAGGTACTTGACCAGCGCGCGCAGCGAGTTGCCGTGCGCGGCGATCAGCCCCGTCTTGCCCGCCCGCAGATCGGGCACGATCGTCTGCTCGAAGTAGGGCACGAACCGCGCGACGACGTCCTTGAGGCACTCGGTGCGCGGCGGCCCGCCGGGGATGTCGGCGTAGCGCGGATCGCCGTCCTGGGCGTAGGTGCTGCCCGGCTCGATCGGCGGCGGCGGGGTGTCGTAGCTGCGCCGCCACGCCATGAACTGCTCCTCGCCGTAGCGCTCCTTGGTCTCGGCCTTGTTCAGCCCCTGCAGCGCGCCGTAGTGGCGTTCGTTGAGCCGCCAGTCGCGCACCACCGGGATCCAGTGCCGGTCGGCCTTGTCCAGCGCGATGTTGGCGGTGGTGATGGCCCGGCGCAGCAGGGAGGTGTACAGCACGTCCGGCAGCCGGTCGAGCGCTTTGATCAGTTCGCCGGCGCGCGCCGCCTCGGCACGACCCTTGTCGGTGAGGTCGACGTCGACCCAACCGGTGAACAGGTTCTTCTCGTTCCACTCGCTCTCGCCGTGGCGGAGCAGGATCAGCGTGCTTTCACCCATGCCCGGCAGCCTATCGGTTGGCCGACTCGTCCTCTTCCCGGATCAGGTGCTCGAAAGCCTTGAGGTTCTTCAGCGATTCACCGCGCGACACCCGCCACTCCCACTCCTTTTGAATGGACGAGCGAAAACCCAACTCCAGCAACGTGTTGAAGTCCGAGTCGACGGCCTCGAGCACCTGGCCGAGCACGCGGTCGATCTCGTCGGGGGTGACCGCCGCCAGCCCGATGCGGCCGACCAGGTAGATGTCGCCGACGTTGTCGAGGGTGTAGGCGACCCCGTACAGCCGCCGGTTGCGTTTGAGCAGGAACCGGTACACGCCCTCGTGGTTCTCGTCGGGTTTACGGCATACGAACGCCTCGACGCGCACCGAATGCTCGCCGATCGACAGGATCGTGTTGGTCTTCAACCGCCGTTCGCCGGGCAGTTCCACGATGATGCCGGGCGGCCCGCCGCGGGCGCCCTCGTGGCGGGTGCACACCAGCTCGTGCTCGCGGCAGGTGTCCTCGATGATCTTGGCGACCTCGGCGGGGTCGCGCACCGGCCCGGTCATGTCCGCACCCCGCGCCGCACGCCGAAGCGCCGCCCGTTGCGACGCGCATTGCGGTCCGGGCGGCGGTGGCGGTCGTGGTACTCGCCGATCGCGCGACCGTAGCTGGCCAGCAGCCCGTCGACGGTGTGGGCCCAGGAGAAGGTCGCCGCGTGCTCGACGGCCGCGCGGCGCAGCGTGTCGGTGCCGCCGTCGACCAGCTCGGCGATCGCCTTGGCCCAGTCGTCGGCGTCGTGGCCGTCGACCAGGGATCCGGTGACGCCGTCGCGCACCGCGACCGGCAGCCCGCCGACCGCGGCGGCCACCACCGGGGTGCCGCACGCCTGCGCCTCGACGGCGACCAGGCCGAACGACTCGGAGTAGCTCGGCACCGCGACCAGGTCGGCGGCGCGGTACACGTCGACCAGGCGGTCGCGGGGCTGCGGCGGCAGAAACGTCACGCGGTCAGCTATACCCAGTTCGCCGGCCAACCGCATCAGGGACTCGGGGGCGGACAGCCCGGTGCCCGACGGACCGCCTGCCACCACCACCCGCAGCGCCGGGTAGCGCCCGTCCAGCGCGGCCGCCGCGCGCAGCAGCACGTCGGGCGCCTTCAGCGGCTGGATCCGCCCGACGAATGTCAGCACCAGCTCGTCGGGGTCGAGGCCGAGCGCGGCGCGCGCGGCTCGGCGGTCGCCGGGGGTGAAGGTGTCCAGATCGACACCGGGATGCACCACGTCGATGCGTTCGCGATCGGCGTGGTGCAACGAAACCAGTTGCTGCGCTTCGACTTCGGTATTGACGATGAGCCGATCGGCCTCGTCGACCACCTGTTGCTCACCGACCGCGCGCAGCGGCGGTTCGGGGGCGTCGCCCTCGGCGAGTGCGGCATTCTTGACCGCGGCCAGGGTGTGGGCGGTGTGCACCAGCGGCACCGCCCACCGATCACGCGCCAGCCAGCCGACCTGACCCGACAGCCAGTAGTGCGAGTGCACGATGTCGTAGTAGCCGGGCTCGTGGGTGGCCTCGGCGCGCAGCACGCCCGCGGCGAACGCGCACAGCTGGGTCGGCAGGTCGTTCTTGTCCAGCCCCTCGAACGGCCCCGCGACCACGTTGCGGACCAGTACCCCGGGCGCCACCCGGACCACGGGGGCATCGGTCGAGGACGTCGCCCGGGTGAAGATCTCCACCTCGACGCCGCGGCGGGCCATCTGCAGCGCGCTCTGCAGCACGTAGACGTTCATTCCACCGGCGTCGCCGGTGCCGGGCTGGGCCAGCGGTGACGTGTGCACCGACAGCACGGCTACTCGCCGGGGCAGGTCCGTCGCTGCGCGCACACACTCATGTCTACACCGTCGATTCGGCGAGACTGCAGCCAAGTGCAGTCGCGCGGGCTCAGGCGGTGGCCGCGCGGCGCCGCGGGCGCGGATGGGTGACGGATGCGGGATCGGCCCGGCGCATCGCGCCGATCGGGTCGGCGTACAGCCCGCCGAGCGACACCACGCCGGCGCCGGCCTCCTGCACCCGGTTGCCGAACACGGTGACGCGGATCTGGCGCGGCGGCATCACCGAGCGCCGGGCGAACGCGGCCTCGACCAGTTCCATGCCCTCGGGGTACTCGGTGAACGCCTGGCCGCCGACGACGAGGTCGTCGGGGTTGAGCATGTCGCGCAGCAGCGCCACCGCCTCGCCGAGCACGCGGGCCCGTTCGGCGAGCAGTTCGGCGGCCTTCTCGTTGCCCCCGCGGGCGGCCTTCAACACGGCCGGCATGGTCGAGGCGGGACCGTCGGCCGGGATCACGCGGGCCCTGCGCGCCGCGTTCAGCACCGCTTCGTCGCTGACCGTGGACTCCAAAAGTCCGGTGCCGCCGAGCAATTCCGACTGCGCGGGTAGCGCGGCGATGGTGCCGGGGCCGCTCTCCGGGGAGTGCACGCGGCCGGCGATCGCCAGCGCGTAGCCGACGGTCTCACGGGCGTACACGTACAGGCTGGTTGCGGAGTCGGTCTGCAGCGGGCCGGGGTGGCGGCGACCGCCGAGCAGCAGTTCGGCGCCGGCCATCGCGTCGACGTGAGAGGCCAGCGACACCGGCAGCCCGAGCGCGTCGGCGAGCACCGGACCCACCGGGGCGCCCGACCAGCCCAGCCGCGGATGGTCGAGGGGGCCGGTCGCGCTGTCGACGACACCGCCCGCCGCGACGCCGACCCACAGCGGGCGGCGCCGGTGCCAGCGGCTCAGGTAGCGCCGGGCGCTGGTGGCCAGCGACGCCAGCGCCGCGGACTGCGCGCCGCGCGGGGTCGGGGTCTCGACCGCGTCGAGCGTGCGACCGAACAGGTCGGTGGCGACGATGCTGGTGGCGCGGGCGCCGATGTGGATGCCCAGCGTCAGGTACGGCTCGTGGTTGACCTCGACCGGGACCCGGGGCCGCCCGATGGCGCCGGAGACGGCCAGATCGGCCCGCTCGCGCAGCACCCCGGCGTCCAGCAGCGCCGTGACCTGGCGGTTCACCGTGGCGATGGACAGGTGGGTGAGCTGGGCGATCGCGTCCCGGGCGATCGGTCCGCGCTGGCGGACGGCCGCGAACACCGACGCGGCGGCGGCGTCGGCCACCTTCAGCGACGGCGCGACGACCTGGTGGCGGGCCGGCCGCTTGGCCGGCGCGACCACGCGCGGGCTCAAGGTGGCCGGTGAGGGCTTGTGGAGGGTGGTGGTGCGCATTTGTTGTCCTCGAAGTCGATCGGATGGGCTGGATTAATCCGGGCCACACTCGGCGACTCAGCAGGACAGAAAAGACATTATCCGGGGTCGCTCAAGCGCGGCAGATCGCGCGGCGACAACAACAACAGCTCCGGAACACACGAAGAACTTAGCACGCCAACTAAGGTTGTGCCGATGACAACGCCACAGACCGACAAACGGGTCGCGGTGGTCACCGGGGCCAGCGCGGGGATCGGCGCCGCGACCGCCAAAACCCTTGCAGCGCAGGGCTTTCATGTGGTCTGCGCGGCCCGCAGGGCGGCCCCCATCGAGGCCCTGGCGGCCGAGATCGGGGGCACCGCGATTGTGACGGACGTCACTGATCAGGACTCCGTCGACGCCCTGGCTGGCGCCCTGGACCGGGTCGATGTGCTGGTCAACAACGCCGGCGGGGCCCGCGGCCTGGAGCCGATCGCCGAGGCCGACATCGACCACTGGCGGTGGATGTGGGAGGCCAATGTGCTGGGCACGCTGCGGGTGACCCGCGCGCTGCTGCCGAAGCTGATCGACTCCGGCGACGGGCTGATCGTCACCGTCACCTCCATCGCGGCGCTGGAGGTATACGACGGCGGCGGCGGTTACACCTCGGCCAAGCACGCCCAGGGCGTGCTGCACCGCACCCTACGCAGCGAGCTGTTCGGAAAACCGGTGCGACTCACCGAGGTTGCGCCCGGCATGGTGAAGACCGACTTCTCGCTCAACCGCTTCGACGGCGACGAGGAGCGCGCCGCGAAGGTTTACCAGGGCGTCACACCGCTGGTGGCCGAAGACATCGCCGAGATCATCGGATTCGTCGCGAGCCGACCGTCGCACGTCGACTTGGACCTCATCGTGGTGCGACCCCGCGACCAGGTCACCGGCGCCGCGGGATCGCGCTTCAACCGCAAGACCTGACCGCGCCCAAATCGCAACGCGCGCGCAAATTCTTCGGCTGCCGAACCGACGGTGTGCTTGCCGTCAATATGCCAGCATCCGGGATGTCGAGGGGGTCAGCGCCGAATAGGAGCGACTCATGGGCCGGACCGAATCCTCTCCCAGCTTCCCGAAAACTCTTGCGGCCGGCGTGTTCGTAGCCGGGGTAATGATCGCGGTGGCCGGTCAGGCGAGCGCGCAGGACGCCCCCACCGGTCCGGGCGATCCCAGATGCGCGGCGCAGCCGACGGATCCGGTATGCCAGGGCGGCCCGTACCCGCCACCGCCACCACCCGGCAGCCCGGACACCCCGCCGACCGGACCGCTCGATCCCGCGTGCGGCACCGACCCCAGTTCGGCGGCGTGCACCGGTAGCCCGTATCTCCCGCCGGCGCCCCCGGCGCCTCCCCCGCCACCACTAGCGGCACCACCGATCGCGGCGGCTCCGATCGCGCCGATCGGCGCGCCGTTCGACACCTTCACCCTGGGGCCGCACATCGACGACATGATGCCGATGGACGACACCGCGATGCACATGGCGGAGATGGGCCACCTCGGTATGGGCCACATCGGTATGGGCCATATCGGCGGAATGGGCAGCGGTCACATCTGACGTCAGCCGCCGGGAGCGGGCTGCGGCGCGTCCGACGGCGTGGCAGGCGCGGTGGCGGGCAGGTCGGCCGGTGACGCCTCGGTGGTCAGCGCCGACATCGACTTCCACTCCTCCCACGGCACGGCCCAGTCCCAGATGTCGCCGTCGGAGTAGGACAGCTGGATGCGGGTGCCGGTGACCTCGACGGGGTCGCCGTAGATGGCCGAGTGGAAGTACTGCTCGGCGTCCGCCTCCGACAGGTTGATGCACCCGTTGGTGACGTTCGAATTCCCTTGCGCGCCAATGCTGGCCGGGTTGGCGTGGATGAACTCGCCGTTGTTGGAGATCCGCACCGCCCACCGCTCGCGCAGATTGGCGTAACCCGCGGCGGGATTGGTCATGTAGAAGTCCTCGTACTTCTCGGTGACGACGTGGATGCCGCTGCGGGTGACGTTGCGGTCCAGGTCGCCCTCGCCGTAGCTGCACGGGAAGTCCATGATCACGTTGCCCGCCTCGTCGATCACCTGCATGCGGTGCGACGTGGCGTCCGCCTTGACCACCTGGCGACGGCCGATCGAGAAGTGCAGCGAGATGTCCTGCGCGCCGTAGGCGCCGTCGCCGAACGGCACCCCGTAGAGCCGCGCATCGACGTTGACCTTGGTGCCCGGTGGGTAGTACTCGCGGGTGCGGTAGTGCACCCGCGAGCCGCCGACCTCGTCGGGCAGCCACGCCCAGCTGCCCTCGACCGGCGGATCGGTGGTCACCTTCAGCGCCCGCTCGACCGACGCCTTGTCGCTGATCGGGGCGTCGAACTGCAGGATGATCGGCGCGGCCACGCCGACCACCTGCCCGTCGGCCAACTGAAACTGCCCGTTGACCTGGCGGGTCGGCGCAACGGTGGTGAACGCGCCGGCGACCGGGACGGCGTTGCCGTCGTGGCCCACCACCGACCCGGACCAGGTGTATTCGACGCCGTAGCCGAGCGGTTCGGTGACGGTGAACGCGGTGCGGTCGCGGTTGAACACGCCGGCGACCACCTTGCCGTCGGGGTTGGTCAGCTTGACCCGCTGGAACCAGCCGTCGCGCACCTGTACGCCCACCGGGGCGGTGGGCGAGACGTCGACTGCGGCATCGGCCGGTTGGAAGCTCAGCGACGGCGGGTTCGGCCTGTCCGGCTCACCCGCGGTGGTGGTGCCCGGCCGCGCATTGCACGCCGCGAGCGCACCCGGCGCCACCATCCCGACCGCCAATGCGGTCAGGGCGCGCCGGCGGGAAAGCGACGGCGACCGTCTGGCGGAAGTCACGTAAATCTAGGGTACCGACAGCGAGCACCCGACCAGCGACGGCTCGGGTGTGAGTTCGATCCCGAACTTCGTTCGGACACCGTCGCGTACCGTCCTGGCCAGCGCGATCACGTCGGCCGTGGTGGCCGTGCCGCGGTTGGTGATGGCCAGCGCGTGCTTGGTGGACAGCCGGGCGGGCGCATCCTCACCCGGGTAGCCCTTGCCGAACCCGGCGTGCTCGACCAGCCAGCCCGCCGCGAGCTTCACCCCGTCCGGCGCCGGATAGTGGGGCACCTTCCCGTCGACGCGGGCCGCCAGCCGCTCGAAGGCGGCGGCCGACACCACCGGGTTGGTGAAGAACGACCCGACGCTCCAGGTGTCGTGATCCGCCGGGTCGACGACCATGCCCTTGGCGCGCCGCAGCCGCAGCACGGCGTCGCGCACGAGATGCGGATCGGTGCGCGAATCTGGTTCCACCCCAAGCGAGTTGGCCAGCTCGCCGTACCGCACCGGGGCGCTGCGGCCGCCGGAGTCGAGCGCGAACTCGACCTCGAGCACGATCGCGTGGTGGGAGTGCTTGAGGATGCTGGTCCGGTAGCCGAAACGCATCGTCTCCGGTGCCACCCAGCGGTCCTCGCCGGTGCGACGGTCCAGCAGCCGTACCCGGGTGATCGTGTCGGCCACCTCGGCGCCGTACGCGCCGACGTTCTGCACCGGGGTGGCGCCCGCGGATCCCGGGATGCCCGAGAGGCACTCCAGCCCGCCGAGGCCGTGCTCCAGCGCGGTGACCACCACGTCGTCCCACACCGCGCCGGCCTCCGCGCGCACCACGTTGCGCTCGACCGTGATCGCGGTGTTGGCCAGCAGGATGACCGTCAGGTCGGTCAGGTCGTCGGCGAGCACCACGTTCGACCCGCCCGCCAGCACCAGCGAGTCGTCGTCGGGCCCGAGGGCGCGCACCACGTCGACAATCTTGTCGGTGGTGTCGCAGGTGATCAGGCGACGTGCCACCGGACCGACGCGCAGCGTGGTCAACGGCGCCAGCGGCACCGACTCGGTGACGGACGCACCCCCTATGGGCGAAGTGACCACGGGCGGTAACGGTAGCCTGACCAGCTATGCCTCGAACATTCGACATGGCCGCCGAATACGAGGGCAGCGTCGAGGAGGTGTACCGGGCGCTCGGCGACGAGCGGTACTGGCTGGCCCGACTGACCGATTCGGGCGCCGATCACTATTCGCTGGACACCATGCGCGCCGACGCCGACGGCATCGTCGTGGTGACCACCCAGACGCTGCGCGCCGACCGGTTGCCCGGCCTGGTCACCCAGTTTCACCGCGGCGACCTGAGCTTCGTGCGCGAGGAGACCTGGAGCCCGGTGGTCGACGGGCGGGCCACCGCGACGGTGACGGGCACCATCCCCGGCGCACCCGCCAAGTTGACCGGCACCGCGGTACTGGCGCCCAAGCCGTCCGGAGCGGGCTCGCGACTTCAGTTCACGGCGACCGTCGAGGTGAGCGTGCCGCTCGTCGGCGGCAAGATCGAGAACTTCATCGGCAATCAACTGGTCGACCTGGTCATCGCCGAGCAGCGGTTCACCCCCGGCTGGCTCGCCGAGAACGCCTAATCGGCCGACCCGCCGAGCGCGCTCAGACAGAACCGCCACAGCTGCTCCTTGACCACCTCGAGTTCGGTGTCGTCGTGCTCGGCGAATGCGTAGTAGTGATACACCGACCGCATGAGCTCGACGAGCAGCCACGTATCCCATTGCACGTCAGGCGGATTGAGCAGGCCGGCATCCGTGGCGGCCTGCACCTCACGCTTGAGCAGCTCGACGAACGGCCGCTCGGCCTCCTCGAGCTCCTTGGGGAACTGCCGGTGCAGCCGCCACCGGGTGGCGACGACGAACTTCGCCATCGCGGCGTTGCGCCCGTCGCCGCCGAGCCGCTCCAGCGTGACGGTGATGTAGTAGCGCAGCCGGGCCAGCGGGTCGGGCAGTTCGCGAGCCGCCTCGCCCCAGCGGTGACACGCGTCGACCATCGCGTCGCCGATCACCGCCAGCAGCAACTCGTCCTTGCTGGCGAAATACCGGTAGAAGGTCTGCAGGGCGACGCCGGCCTCGGCGGCAAGTTCCTGGGTGGTGAAGTCGTCGCCCTTGGCGTAGATCAGCGCCCTGGCCGCGTCGAGCATCTGCCGCACCTGCTGGGCGATGCGCTCGCGCGACCGCTGCACCGCGGCCGAACGCTCGACCGCACGCTCCACCCAGGACACCGGAAAACTCTATCGC
>Ga0182793_1001459_pt1 | contig 14605 bp, 12 predicted proteins | sample Passage237A_FD_130498 | JGI IMG/M metagenome (GOLD analysis project Ga0182793, IMG submission 130498) | Cellulose adapted compost microbial communities from Newby Island Compost Facility, Milpitas, CA, USA - Passage2 37A (version 2) (version 2) ... | reverse complement strand
CAGGTGCTTGGCGTAAAACCCCTGCTGCTCGGGGTCGCCGCCGCCGAGCATGCCCACGTAGGCGGCCAGCACGCCGCCGGCGATGTGGGCCATGCCGCCGATCATCATGGTCAGCAGCTCGGACTGGGTCATCTTGCCGATGTAGGGGCGCACGGTCAGCGGCGCTTCGGTCTGGCCGATGAACACACTGGCGCAGACGCTGGTGGTCTCGGCGCCGGACACGCGCATGACCTTGGTGATGGCCCAGGCCATGGCCCGCACCACCGCCTGCATCACGCCCAGGTGGTAGAGCACGCCCATCAGCGCCGAGAAGAAGATGATGGTCGGCAGCACCTGGAAGGCGAAGATGAAGCCCACCGTCGAGGTGTCCATCAGGCTGCCGAAGATGAAGTTGGAGCCTTCGCCGACGAAGCCGAGCACGCGCACGAAGCCGTGGCTGAGCCAGTCGAACACTTCACGCCCGCCAGGCACCAGCAGGACCAGGGCGGCAAAGGCGATCTGCAGGACCAGGCCGGTGGCGACCAGCTTCCAGTCCACGGCACGCCGGTTGTTCGAGAACAGCCAGACGATGCCGATCAGCACGGCCAGCCCGAAGATGCCGAAGCCGATCCGCCCCAATGCCTCGATCATGGAAGTACCTGTCTTTGTTAAAGATTTGCGAAAGCGTAACAGGTTGCAGGTGAAGCCGTCCCGCGCCGTACGCATCTGGATGGTCTGTGGCTGCCCGCAGGCCATGGCTGGCGGGGCATGGCCACCGTTCGTCGGCGGCGCCGGCAGCCGACGGCGCAGGGAAGTGCACGCGGCTTGACATGCCAATGAGAACCATTATCAATTAAAGGATCCCCCCATCGCATGGCCGGAGCCGCCCATGAATGCGCACCGCGTTTCCCCCTCCACTCCGTCCGGGCCGCACGCCGGCGCGCCGCTGCCGGCGGTGCAGGATCCGGTGCTGAGCAGCCAGGCGCTGCTGCAGGGCCGGCGCGAAATCCTGATCCGCCACGGCGACAGCGTGTATCGGCTGCGTCATACCAGCAACGACAAGCTGATCCTGACCAAGTGAGCCCCGGCGGCGCGCGCCGTGACCGGGCGATGCCGCCAGCCGCCCCGCCGGCAGGAACCTCCCGCGTCCGCCGACCCTATACTGGCGCAAAGGCCAAACCGGGGAGAAAGGGATGACGAGTTTTCTGGCGATGGTGCTGCTGCTGGCCGGTGTCATCGTGCTGTTCAAGACAGTGCGGATGGTACCCCAGGGCTATGAATGGACCGTCGAGCGGTTCGGCAAGTACACCCACACCCTGGACCCGGGCCTGCACTTCCTGATCCCGATCGTCTACGGGGTCGGCCGCAAGGTGAACATGATGGAGCAGGTCCTGGATGTTCCCAGCCAGGACGTGATCACCAAGGACAACGCCGTGGTCCGGGTGGACGGAGTGGTGTTCTTCCAGGTCCTGGACGCGGCCAAGGCCGCCTACGAGGTGGCCAACCTCGAGGTGGCGATGATCGCCCTGGTCCAGACCAACATCCGTACCGTGATCGGTTCGATGGACCTGGACGAGTCGCTGAGCCAGCGCGAGGCGATCAACGCCCAGCTGCTGGGCGTGGTCGACCATGCCACCAATCCCTGGGGGGTCAAGGTCACCCGCATCGAGATCCGTGACATCCAGCCGCCGCGCGACCTGGTCGACGCCATGGCCCGGCAGATGAAGGCCGAGCGCGAGAAGCGCGCCCAGATCCTGGAGGCCGAGGGCCTGCGCCAGTCCGAGATCCTGCGCGCCGAAGGCGAGAAGCAGGCCGCGGTGCTCGAGGCCGAGGGGCGCAAGGAAGCCGCTTTCCGCGACGCCGAGGCGCGCGAGCGCCTGGCCGAGGCCGAGGCGCGCGCCACCACGATGGTGTCCGAGGCCATCGCCAAGGGCGACGTGCAGGCGATCAACTACTTCGTGGCGCAGAAGTACGTGGAGGCCTTTGAAAAGCTGGCCACCGCGCCCAACCAGAAGTTCGTGCTGATGCCGATGGAGGCCAGCGGGGTGATCGGCTCGATCGCCGGCATCGCCGAACTGGCCAAGGGGGCCCTGGCCGGCCAGCAGCAGGGCAATGCGTCGCGCCGCCCGGCGCCGCCGCGGCTGGGGGACTGAGCCATGCGCTGGGACGTGACCGCGTGGGCCGCCGTGGCCCTGCTGTTGATCGCCGCCGAGACCCTGGCCCCGGGCGCCTTCCTGATGTGGATGGGCTTTGCCGCCGCGGCGGTGTTCCTGGTGGTGCTGCTGGTGCCAGGGATTCCCCTGCTGGCCCAGGTGGCGGCGTTCGTGGTGCTCAGTTTCGTCTCCATCCAGATCTACCGCCGCTGGTTCCGCGGGCGCGAACCGCAGAGCGACCGTCCCCTGCTCAACCGCCGCGCGGCGCAGGCCATCGGCGCGGTCGCGCCGCTGGAACAGGCCATCGTCGCCGGCCGCGGCCGGATCAAGCTGGGCGATGCGTTCTGGACGGTGGAAGGGCCGGACCTTCCGGCCGGCACCCCGGTGCGGGTGGTGGCCGTGGACGGCATGGTGCTGAAAGTGCAGCCGGCCTGAGTCCGGCTGCGCACGCCGCGCCGGGGGCGCTGGGCGATAATGGCGCTTTCCCCCGCAGAGAGCGCCATGAGCCTCAAGACCGTACTTAATGACCGCCATCGCGCCCTGGGCGCCAAGATGGTCGACTTCGGCGGCTGGGACATGCCGATCCACTACGGCTCCCAGATCGACGAGCACCACCTGGTCCGGCGCGAGGCCGGCATGTTCGACGTCAGCCACATGACCGTGGTCGACCTGCATGGACCGCGCACCCGCGAGTTCCTGCGCTACCTGCTGGCCAATTCGGTGGACAAGCTCAAGGCCCCGGGCAAGGCCCTGTACAGCTGCATGCTCAACGAGCAGGGCGGGGTGATCGACGACCTGATCACCTATTACATGTCCGCGGACTTCTTCCGCCTGGTGGTCAACGCCGCCACCCGCGAGAAGGACCTGGCCTGGATCGCCCGCCAGGCCGCCCCGTTCCAGGTGGAGGTGCGCGAGCGCGCCGACTTCGCCATGGTCGCGGTGCAGGGGCCGCAGGCGCGGGCCAGGGTGATCGGCCTGCTGGCCGAGGCCGACCGCGAGGCCGCCACCCGCCTGGGCCGCTTCGCCGCGCTGGAGGCGCACTCGGCCAGCGGCGTGCCGCTGTTCCTGGCGCGCACCGGCTATACCGGCGAGGACGGCTTCGAGGTCGTCCTGCCGCAGGAGCAGGCGGTGGCGTTCTGGGACGCGCTGCTGGCGGCCGGGGTGAGGCCGGCGGGCCTGGGTGCGCGCGATACCCTGCGCCTGGAGGCGGGCATGAACCTGTATGGCCAGGACATGGACGAGTCCACCACGCCCTGGGAAGCCGGGCTGGGCTGGACCGTGGCCCTGGACACCGGGCGCGGGTTCATCGGCCGCGCCGCGCTGGAGGCGCAGCAGCGGGCGGGGGGGCCGCGCCAGCTGGTCGGCCTGGTGATGGACGACAAGGGTGTGCTGCGCCATGGCCAGAAGGTGCTCACCGCCCAGGGCGAGGGCGAGATCCTCAGCGGTACCTTCTCCCCGACCCTGGGCAAGGCGATCGCCTTCGCCAGGATCCCGGCCGGCGAACCGGGCCAGGTGCGGGTGGACATCCGCGGCCGCGAGGTGCCGGTGCGGGTGGTGCGCTTCCCGTTCGTGCGCGAAGGCCAGGTGCAGCCCGGCGTCCTGGCCTGAACGCGCGCCATTCCCGCCGCGGGGCGTCCCCGGTAAACTGGAGTCCCCCCATTTACATAGCGTGATCGGAGTACGCGATGAGCGAGATTCCTGGCGACCTCAAGTTCCTCAAGTCCCATGAGTGGGCGCGTGTGGAAGGCAATGGGCGCGTCACCGTGGGTATCTCCGACCACGCCCAGGGCCTGCTGGGCGACCTGGTCTACGTCGAGCTGCCCAACGTGGGCGACACCGTCGAGGCCGGTGCCGCGGTGGCCGTGGTCGAGTCGGTGAAGGCCGCCTCGGACGTCTATGCCCCGGTCAGCGGCACCGTGGTCGAGGTCAACACCGCCCTGGCCGACAAGCCGGAGACCATCAACGAGGACGCCTACGGCGAGGGCTGGCTGTTCGTGCTCGAACTCAGCGACGCCGACCAGCTGGCCGACCTGCTGTCGCCGGACGACTACGCCGACCTGATCGAGGGCGACGAGGACTGAGTCCTCGCGCCGCCGCCAGGCCACCAACGCCCGCCGCAAGGCGGGCGTTTTCGTTTCAGCCGCACCGGATGCGCGTGCCGGTTCCAGGCGCGGCGGTCGTCCGCACCGGTGGCTCCGGGCGGCATCATCGAACCAGCGGGTGATGCGCGGTGCGGGTGGCTGCGCGGCGCGCGCGTACTCATCGCCGGACGACCACGCAGCCGGTGCCGATGCGTGGGCGCGGCTGCGTTACGGACGCGTGGAGGCAGGCGCCGCGCGAGGGTCGGAAACACCGTCCGGGGTCCGCGCAGTTCTGCGCAAATCGGCTTGTGCGACCCGAAACCTGGCCACCTCCGGGCAACTTTTTTTGCGACCGTCGCGCGCCCGCCGGAGGGGCGCGGTGGCGTCCCGCGCGCCACTTCCGGAATCTGGTGGAAAAATCACCAGCGAAAAAAAACAGCTTGTTTTCCGCATCGGTTTGCACGGCGTTGGCGCGCGTGGTGATCGTGCCCGCCCGCGTTGGCGGAGCGGGCCTGGCGCCGGCGCGCGCGCCGGCGGCGAAGCGGCGGGGAAAAAATCCCGCGCGGGTGTTGACAGTAAAAAAAACCGTGATTAGGTTTCGCCCAGCAGACGCTGCCTGCCGAAGCGAGTGAGTCGAATCAACACCACAACGCGAAGCACAACCCGGGTATCCACCTTGAACCTTCAGCCGGTGGATCAGGCACGCTTCCCTCCAAAAAAAGCAGCGACTCCCCGATCCGACTCCCGCGCCCTCGCAAGGTGCGGGAGTACCTGTATCCGTATCGACGTGCGTATCGCGCCGACGGACTCTCCCCGGCGGTCATCGCCGCGGGTTTTCGCGACTGGGCGTTACCCATCCGTAATCCACTGACGAGGAGCTACACCATGGCCGTTAAGAAAGCTGCCGCCAAGAAGAAACCCGCTGCCAAGAAGGTCGCCAAGAAGGCTGCCGCCAAGAAGACCGTGAAGAAGGTCGCCAAGAAGGCCGCCGCCAAGAAGCCGGTCGCCAAGAAGGCCGCTGCCAAGAAGACCGTGAAGAAGGCGGCCGCCAAGAAGGCCACCAAGAAGGCCGCTGCCAAGAAGACCGTGAAGAAGGCTGCCGCCAAGAAGGCCACCAAGAAGGTCGCCAAGAAGGCCGCCGCCAAGAAGACCGTGAAGAAGGCTGCCGCCAAGAAGGCCACCAAGAAGGTTGCCAAGAAGGCCGCCGCCAAGAAGCCGGCCGCGAAGAAGCCGGCCGCGAAGAAGGCCGCCAAGAAGCCGGCTGCCAAGAAGGCCGCCAAGAAGAAGCCGGCCCCGGTCGCGCTGCCGGCCACCCCGGCTCCGCTGATCTAAGAAACACCCCGATAACCGTACGACCATAGGCTCCCTCCCCGATGCCCAGCGGGGAGGGAGTTTTTTATTGCGCGGCCGGCAGGGACGGACGGCCGCGGCGCGCGCGGCCGGCCAGGGCCTCAGTGCGGGGAGGGCGCGGCCACCGAGGAGGAGGCGGCGCTGCCGGAGCGCGACGGCGCCTCGGGGGCGCGCTCGCCGGCCATCAGGTTGTCGCTGCCAAAGTCGGTGTCGACATCCAGCCAGCGCTGGGCGGGCAGGCCGATGGCCTGGTCCAGGATGGTCGGCAGCAGCCCGGAGGGCAGCGGGCTTTCGCTGTTCCAGAGGATGGCCACGCCGAAGTCACGGCCGGGCAGCAGCGCGGTCAGGCCGCGGTAACCCTGGACCGCGCCGGCATGGAACACCACTTCCTCGCCGGCGTAGTCGAACACGCGCCAGCCCAGCGCGTAGCTGGCCGAGTTCACCCGTTCGCGGCGCCAGCCCGAGCGCATCTCGCCCGGGGTGCTGACCACCGGCGCGTGCAGGGTGGCCAGCAGCGGCGCCGGCAACACGTCGGGACGGTGGCCGGTGTGGGCCAGCAGCCACTGCGCCATGTCGCTGATGCTGGCGTTGACCCCGGCCGCGGGCGGCAGGCGGTAGTAGGTCGGCTTGGGATGGAGCGCGGCCCAGCCGTTGCGGCTGCGCACGTGCGGGCGTGCCCAGCGCTGCGCGCCCTGGATCCCGGCCAGGCCCAGGCTGGCGTCGTACATGCCCAGCGGCTCGAAGATCCGCCGCTGCACTTCCTGCTCGTAGAAATTGCCGGTGGTGGCGAACACCACGTCACCGATCAGGCTGAAAGCCACGTTCTGGTAGGCGTAGCACTCGCCCGGGGCGCAGCCCAGCGGCGCGGTCGCCAGCTTCTGCGCCACCTGGTAGTACTCGGCATTGACCTCGATGTCGCGGTCGAAGGCGTTGTGCGCTTTCAGCCCGACCCGGTGCGAGAGCAGGTCGGTGACGGTGACCTGGCGCGCGTATTCGGGTTCGGCCAGCTGGAAGCCGGGGATGTAATCGGCGACCTTGCTGTCCCAGCGCAGGCTGCCATCGTTGACCAGCAGGCCGGCCAGGGTACCGGCGAAGGCCTTGGACAGCGAGGCCAGGCGGAAGACGGTGTGCGCGTCCACCGGCTCGGGGCGGCTGACGTCGGTGACGCCGTAGCCGCGCGCGCTGAGCACGCGCCCGTTGTGGACGATGGCCATGGCCAGGCCCGGCACCCGCTGGCCCTGGACCAGCTGCTCGGCCAGGTATTCGAAGCGGGCCACGTCGAAGCCCTCGGCCAGCGGCGCCGGCGGGGCATCGGGCAGGGTGCGGTAGGGCTGGGGCTGGGCAGGTGGCAGCTCGCCGCCCAGGGTGGGCGTCTGCGCGGTGGAAGGCAGCGCGGTGGCCAGCAGGATGGCCAGTGAGGCGGCCTTCAACGTCCGCGACCGGGTGGCCGAAGGCTGGGGCCGAGCCGGGCGGCGTACGCGCGCGTCATTCATCGCTGGTGGTGCCTGTAATCTACTGCTGCAACCGATTCTAGCGCCGCTTTTCCGGATTGCACAAACAAGGAGAAGATGAATGGGCAGTTTGTTGATCCTGTTGGTATTTCTGGGGATCGTGGTGGTCTTGGCCCTGTGGGTGGTCGGGATTTACAACGGCCTGGTCACCAGCCGTAACGCCTGGAAGAACGCCTTTGCCCAGATCGACGTGCAGCTGCAGCGGCGCTTCGACCTGATCCCCAACCTGGTGGAGACCGCCAAGGCCTACATGGCCCACGAGCGCCAGACCCTGGAGGCGGTCATCGCCGCGCGTTCGGCTGCCCAGTCCGGCCTGGCCGCGGCCAAGGCCCATCCGGGAGACGCGGCGGCCATGGCCCAGCTCGGCGCCGGCCAGGCCCAGCTGGATGGCGTGCTGGGGCGGCTGCTGGCCGTGTCCGAGGCCTATCCGGACCTGAAGGCCAACCAGAACATGATGCAGCTCACCGAGGAACTGTCCTCCACCGAGAACCGGGTGGCCTTCGCTCGCCAGGCCTACAACGACGCGGTGATGGCCTACAACAACAAGCGCGAGATGTTCCCCTCCAGCGTGGTGGCGGGGATGTTCAACTTCGCCCCGGCGGCGCTGTTCGAGGTGCCGCAGGACAAGGCCGCGCAGGTGCGCGAAGCGCCCAGGGTGCAGTTCTGAGCCGGGCCGGGGCCGGTGGACCCGGCCCCGGCCAGGGAGACGACGGGCGTGACGGGGACGCGCGATGAACTTCTTTGAGCGGCAGGTGCAGGCCCGCAAGGGCTCGGGACGGCTGATCGTGCTGATGGGCCTGGCGGTGCTGTGCATCGTCGCGGCGGTGGACGTGGTGGTGCTGCTGTTCACCGGCAGTGCCGGCGCTACCCTGGCGGCGACCGTGGTGACCGTGGCCATCATCGGCCTGGGCTCGATGTACCGGATCGCCAGCCTGCGTGCCGGCGGCGCGGCCGTGGCCGCGCAGATGGGCGGCACCTGGGTGCCGGAGGACACCCGCGACCCGGCCCTGCGCCGGCTGCGCAACGTGGTCGAGGAGATCGCCATCGCCTCGGGCGTGCCGGTGCCGCGCCTGTTCGTGCTCGAGGACGAGGACGGCATCAATGCCTTCGCCGCCGGCTACAGCCCGTCGGACGCGGCCATCGCCGTCACCCGCGGCGCGCTGGACCGGCTCAACCGCGACGAGCTGCAGGGCGTGATCGCGCACGAGTTCAGCCACATCCTCAACGGCGACATGCGCCTGAACATCCGCCTGGTCGGGATCCTGTTCGGGATCCTGATGCTGTCGCTGATCGGCCAGCGGATCCTGCTGTACGGACGCGGCGGGCGTTCGCGCAACGGCAATGCCCTGCTCATGGCCGGCCTGGTGGCGCTGGTGGTGGGCAGCATCGGCGTGTTCTTCGGCCGCCTGATCAAGGCCGGAGTCAGCCGCCAGCGCGAATACCTGGCCGATGCCTCGGCGGTGCAGTTCACCCGCCAGACCCGCGGCCTGGCCGGGGCGCTGAAGAAGATCGCCGGATTGCCGGCCGGTTCGGTGCTGAACGAGCGCGCCGACGCCGAGGAGATCGGACACATGCTGTTTGGCCCGGGCCTGCACCTGTCCTCGTGGATGGCCACCCATCCGCCGCTGCTGGAGCGCATCCGCCGCCTGGAGCCGGGCTTCGACCCGGCCCAGCTGCGCGCCCTGCAGGCGCGCTGGCAGCACGCCGCGCCCGATGGCCTGGCCGAGGACCGCGCCCTGGGTCTGGCCGCTGCCGGCGGACCGCCGCCGCTGCCATCGGCCGATGCGCGCATCCCGGTCAGCCCGCCGCAGGTGGCCGGCCAGGTGGCGGCCCCGGCCGAGGACGACTATGCCCGCGCCCACGACCTGGTCGAGGGCATGGACGGGGAGCTGCGCGCGCTGGCGGTGGATCGCGGGCAGGTGATGCCGCTGCTGGCGGCGCTGCTGCTGGACCGCGACCCCGGCCTGGCCGGACGCCAGCACGCGCTGCTGGCGGCGCGATGCGGCGAGGAGCTGGCGGCGCGGGCGATGGCGTTGCGGGCCGGGGGGCTGGCGCGGCTGCACCCGGCCCTGCGCCTGCCACTGGCGCAGCTGGCCTTCCCGGCGCTGCGCCGGCATCCGCGTCCGGAGCTGGAGCGCTTCCTCCAGGCGATCGACGCCATGGTCCACGCCGACGGCCAGGTGTCGGTGTTCGAGTACTGCCTGTCTCGGCTGCTGCAGGTGCAGGTGCGCGAGGCGCTGGACCCGGCGCGCCATGTGCGCTTCGGGCGCAGCCGCGCCCCGGGCGTGCGCCAGGAGTTCGCCACCTTGCTGGCGGTGCTGGCCCAGGCCGGGCATCCGGGCCAGCCGGAGCAGGCGCGGCGCGCCTACGCCGCCGGCCTGCGCCGGATCCTGCAGCGCGACCACCTGCCGTATGCCCCGCCGGCCGAGGGCGTTATTGCCCTGGACCCGGTGTGGGCGCCGCTGGACGGGCTGGCGCCGGCGGCCAAGCAGGTGCTGGTGGAGGCGCTGGTGGACGCGGTGTCCCACGACGGCCAGGTCAACGTGGCCGAGGCCGAGCTGCTGCGCACGGTCTGCGCCATCCTGCACTGCCCGCTGCCGGCGCTGCTGTCGCGCTGAGGCTGCAGCCGGGCCGCGACGCTCAGGCCGCGGCCAGGGCCTGCCAGCGCAGCAGTTCGGCGGCGCGCTCGGCAATCATGATGGTCGGGGCATTGGTATTGCCCCCCGGCAGCTGTGGCATCACCGAGGCATCGACCACGCGCAGGCGCTCGATCCCGTGCACCCGCAGCTGCGGGTCCACCACCGCGCCGGCATCGCGGCCCATGCGGCAGGTGCCGGCCGGGTGGTAGATGGTTTCGGCCTTGGCGCGGACGAATTCGGCCAGCTCCGCGTCGGACAGGTCGGTGCGCGCCGGGTGGATGGGCGCGCCCAGATAGCGCGCCAGCGCCGGCTGCGCCAGCAGCTGGCGCGAGAGCCTGGCGCACTCGACCATCATCCGCAGGTCGAACCCCTCCGGGTCGGAGAGGTAGTTGGCCAGGATCCGCGCCGGGCTGCGCGGATCGGCATCGCGCAGGGTGATGCAGCCGCGGCTGCGCGGGCGCAGGAAGCAGGCGTGCACGGTCAGCCCGTCGCCGGGCAGGCGGTTGCGGCCATGGTCGTCAAGCATGGCCGGGACGAAATGGAACTGCACGTCCGGGCGCTCGTCGCCGGCCAGGGCCGAGCGCACGAAGCCGCCGGCCTCGGCGATGTTGCTGGTGCCGGCGCCGCGGCGGCCGCGCAGGAAGTAGTCCAGGGCGATCTTCAGCTCGCTGGCGCGGTCATAGCTCAGCCCCGGTGGGCAGTGGTGCAGGGTGCAGATGTCCAGGTGGTCCTGCAGGTTGGCGCCGACCCCGGGCAGGTCGGCCACCACCGGGATGCCGTGCCCGCGCAGCTCGTCGGCCGGGCCGATGCCGGAAAGCATCAGCAGCTGTGGGGAGTTGATCGCCCCGGCGCTGAGCAACACCTCGCAGCCGGCCTGCGCGCGGCGGCGCTGGCCGCCGCTGGCGTATTCCACCGCGCGGGCGCGGCCGCCCTCGATGACGATGCGCAGCACCTGGGCGCCGGTGACGAGGTCCAGGTTGGGACGGTGCCGCGCCGGGGCCAGGTAGGCGGCCGCGGCCGAGCAGCGGGCCCCGTCGCGCTGGGTGACCTGGTAGAAGCCGAAGCCTTCCTGCGAAGGTCCGTTGAAATCGTCGTTGCGCGGCCAGCCGGCCTGCACCCCGGCCTCGACGAAGGCTTCCGACAGGCGGTTGCGGTGGCGCAGGTCCGACACCGCCAGTGGGCCGTTGGCGCCGTGCAGCGGCCCGGCGCCACGGCTGTTGCCCTCAGCGCGCAGGAACCAGGGCAGCACCGCCTCCCAGTGCCAGCCCTCGGCGCCGGCGCGCGCCCAGGCGTCGTAGTCGCCCGGCACCCCGCGGGTGTAGCACATGGCGTTGATCGAGCTGCAGCCGCCCAGCACCTTGCCGCGCGGCCACCACAGCCGGCGCCCGTGCAGCTGCGGCTCCGGCTCGGTGCTGTAATCCCAGTTGATGCGGCGCTGGTTGACCAGGAGGCCCAGCCCGGCCGGCATATGGATGAACGGGTGCCAGTCGCGCGGACCGGCCTCCAGCAGCAGCACCCGGCAGGCCGGGTCCTCGCTCAGCCGCGCCGCCAGTACGCAGCCGGCCGAGCCGGCGCCAATGATCACGAAGTCGTACATGCGTCCCCCTGGTGGCCCGACGGCCAGCCCCCGATGCTGGCCGGGCTGGCGGCCGCCACGCAAGGCCCGCTGGACGGGGGGTGCTGGCGATGTTGCAGTGCATCGGATACCGTGCGCGCCTGACCGCCCGCCAGCCGTGGCTGGACGGGCATGCGCCTCCCCCAGGAAGTCCCCCCATGAACCCAGCAGACGCAGCGTCTTCCCGGCTTGGCCGGTTCCGCCAGGCGCTGTCCGAATCGCCGCCCCTGCTGTGGGCCTTCGTCTATTTCTTCTGTCTGCTCAGCGGCTATTACGTGCTGCGCCCGGTGCGCGAGGCCATGGCCGCCTCCAGCGACATCGAGGCCGTGTTCCCGCACGCCATGGTGGCGTTCTTCGCCGACCGCGGGGTGGCCCTGGGCGAGTTCACCCTGCAGGTGATCTTCACCTCGGTGTTCCTGATCATGCTGCTGCTGCAGCCGGTGTACGGCTGGCTGGTCAGCCGCTTCCCGCGGCGGGTGTTCCTGCCGGTGATCTATGGCTTCTTCATTGCCACCCTGCTGGTGTTCTACGCCATGTTCGACAGCGGGGTGGCCGGGCGGGGCCTGGCCTTCATCCTCTGGATCACGGTGTTCAACCTGTTCGCGGTGGCCGTGTTCTGGAGCTTCATGGCCGATGTGTTCGACAACGTCCAGGCCCGCGCCTGCTATGGCTACATCGGCGCCGCCGGTACCGTGGGCGCCTTCCTCGGCCCGCTGCTGACCAAGGCCCTGGTCACCCGGGTCGGCGTGGCCAACATGATGCTGGTCTCGGCGGTGCTGCTGAGCCTGTGCGTGGTGTGCATCCTGCGCCTGCGCCGCTGGGCGGTGCTGCGCGAGCAGACCCGGAAGCTGGCCAGCGGCGAGCGGCCGATGGGCGGCGAGGTCCTGGCCGGACTGAAGCTGATCGCGCGCGAGCCGCTGCTGCGCTGGCTGGCCCTGCTCACCGTGGCCGGGGTCGGGGTGGGCACCCTGCTGTACAACGAGCAGAACGCCATCGCCCGCACCGCCTTCAGCAGCGCCGAGCAGCGCGCCGATTTCTTCGCCACCCTGGACCTGGCGGTCAACACCCTGACCCTGCTGGTGCAGCTGCTGCTGACCCGGCGGATCCTGTCGCGCTTCGGCATCGGCCCGGCGCTGCTGATCCCCGGTTTCGCCATCCTGGCCGGCTTCTCGGCCCTGGCGGCCTCGCCGCTGCCGATGCTGGTGGCGGTGGTCCAGGTGGTGACCCGGGCCAGCGAGTTCTCCCTGGCCAAGCCGGCGCGCGAGACCATCTATACCCGGGTCGGGCGCGAGTGGCGCTACAAGGCCGGCGCGGCCATCGACACGGTGATCTACCGTGGCGGCGACCTCACCTTCGTGTGGGTGCACAAGCTGCTGTCCGGCTTCGGCTCCAGCGTGGTGTTCGGCGCCGGCATGCTGGTGGCCGGGACCCTGACCCTGGGCGCCTGGCGCCTGCTGCGGGAGGAGCGCAAGCTGCCGCTCGAGCGCGACGCTGCGGACGTGGAAGCCGCCCCGGCCAGCGCGGCCGGCTGAGGAGGTACCCTGGCCGGGGCCATCCGGGCGCCGGCCGCAGCCCCCGGCAGCGCCGGAGCCGGGCCGCTCAGCCCGCGCGGGGCGGGCGCGGTGATACCCACATCGCGACCCGGGCGCGGAACACCACTTCGCCGGCCGCGTCGCGCGCCTCCACCTGCACCGGCAGGGCATAGGCCTGCGTGGCCTCGACCGGGTCGGCCCCGGGCGTGGCGGTGGCGTGGATCCGGCCCACCGCTTTCTTCAGGTACTCGACCTCCATGCCGCGCGGGATCCAGCGCATGGATGGCGGCAGGCTGGCCTCGACCATCAGCCCGGCCACCAGCTCGGCCAGGTTGCACAGGGCGATCGCGTGCACGGTGCCGATGTGGTTGGTGACCTTGCGCCGGTGCCGGATCCAGCCTTCGCAGCGGCCCGGTTCCAGCGCGGTGATGCGCGGGGCGATGCTGGCGAAGTAGGGCGCCTTCAGGCACACGGCGCGGGAGAACACCCACTGGCCACCGGGCCAGGCCTGCATGCGCCGGTACAGGCGCAACAGCGGGGTTTCGGACATGTCGCTTCCTCCATTGGCCGACGCCGGATACGAGAACGGCGGGCCCGGGGGCCCGCCGTCTCCTCTGCCTTGCCGGTCAGGCGGCGGCCTTGGGCCGGCCGTCGTTGCCGTAGCGGTCGTAGAAGCTGGCCGCACGCAGCTCGTGCACGTCGAAATCGTCCACGGTGATGGTGTCCATGGTGATCTCGCGCAGCTCTTCCAGCAGCTTGCGCTCCTCGGCGCTGATCACGCCCTCGGCCACGGCCTCGTCCAGCTGGGACTTGAAGTCCAGCGCCTCGATGCCCTTGGTCTTGAGCGCCTTGAGGAACTTGCGCTCCCCCGGCTCGGCAGCCACGGCCTTGGCCAGGTAGCTGTCGATGCGGCCGCCGGGGTTGTTCTCGCACGGGGTCAGGAACACGCCCTGGCCCAGGCGGTCGCGGCCCTCGCCGGGGCTCATCAGCAGCGAGGCCACGCGGTGGTTCAGGCGGTCACCCGGGGCCTCTGCGCGACGGCCCAGCGGGAACACCAGCGCCCACAGCAGCCAGCCCACCGGGCGGATCGGGAAGTTGCGCAGGGCATCAGACAGCGCCTTCTCGATCACGTGGAAGCTGTTGTACATGCTCCAGGCCAGCAGCGGCTTGTCGCATTCCGGGGTGCCCTCGTCGTGGTAGCGCTTGAGCACGGCACCGGCCATGTACAGGTGGCTGAGCACGTCGCCCAGGCGCCCGGACAGGGATTCCTTGAACTTCAGCTTGCCGCCCAGCAGCATCATCGACACGTCGGTCATCAGCGCCAGGTTGGCCGAGTAGCGGTCCAGCTTGCGGAAGAACGGACGGGTGTAGGCATCACCCGGCACGCTGCCGAACTTGGAACCGGTCAGGCCCAGCCAGAACGAGCGGAAGGCATTGGACACGCCGTAGCGGACATGGCCGGCCAGGGCCTGGTCGAAGGCCTGCAGCGCGGCCTTGCGGTCGGCTTCGCCGGCGGCCTTCATTTCCTTCATGACCCACGGATGGCACAGGATCGCGCCCTGGCCGAAGATCAGCAGGCTGCGGGTCATGATGTTGGCGCCTTCGACCGTGATGCTGATCGGGGCGGCCTGCCAGTTGCGGCCGGCGAAGTTGCGCGGGCCGAGGATGATGCCCTTGCCGCCGATCACGTCCATGGTGTCGGAGATGACCTCGCGGCCCATGCTGGTGCAGTGGTACTTGGCGAT
>Ga0182793_1001457_pt1 | contig 14623 bp, 9 predicted proteins | sample Passage237A_FD_130498 | JGI IMG/M metagenome (GOLD analysis project Ga0182793, IMG submission 130498) | Cellulose adapted compost microbial communities from Newby Island Compost Facility, Milpitas, CA, USA - Passage2 37A (version 2) (version 2) ... | reverse complement strand
GCCGTGCAGGCCGCCGTCGCGGTGCTGTTATCCAAGATCGGGCCCAACGCCGATGTGTCGATCGGATTCCCGATCGCCGGGCGCCGGGACCCCGTGCTCGACGAGCTCGTCGGATTCTTCGTCAACACCCTGGTGCTGCGCGTCGACCTGAGCCGCGACGTGACGATCGCGGAACTGATCGCTCAGGTCCGCGACCGCGCCCTGGCCGCCTACGAGCATCAGGACGTGCCGTTCGAAGTGCTCGTGGAGCGGCTCAACCCACCCCGCTCGTTGAACCACCACCCGCTGATCCAGGTGATGGTGGCCTGGCAGAACTTCACCGGCGCCGATTCGGACGGACTCGCGCCCGACGATCTGCAGATCACGCCGATTCCGGTCGAGACACCCACCGCCCGAATGGATCTGACCTTCACCCTGACCGAACGCTTCACCGCCGCCGGAACCCCCGCGGGCATCGACGGTGCCATCGAATACCGCGCGGATGTGTTTGAGGTGGCCACTGTTGAGGCGCTGGCTGTGTGGTTGGGGCGGGTTCTGGAGGCGATGGTTGCTGATTCTGCGGGGCGGGTGTCGGGGATTTCGGTGTGTGGTGGGGCGGAGTTGGCGCGGTTGCAGGGGTGGTCGAACCGGGCGGTGTTGGATGCGCCGGGGTCGGTGGGGGTGTCGGTGCCGGAGGCGTTGGCTGCTCGGGTGGCGGCGGGTCCGGATGAGGTCGCGGTGGTGTGCGGGGCCGAGGCGTGGACGTATCGGCAGGTCGATGAGGCCGCTACGCGGTTGGCGCATCTGCTGGTGCGGCGGGGGGTGCGGCCGGGTGCGTGTGTGGGGGTGATGCTGGCGCGTTCGGTGGATGCGGTGGTGGCGATGGCGGCGGTGCTCAAGGCCGGGGCGGGGTATGTGCCGATCGACCCGGCGCTGCCGCCGGCGCGGGTGCAGGTGATGCTCGCTGACGCCGCGCCGGTGGTGGTGCTGACCTGTGGTGAGCACAGCGTGGCGCATCCGAATGTGATCGATCTGGGTGGTGTCGATGTCGCCGGGTATCCGGTCACCCCGTTGCCGTTCCCGGACCCGCGGCAGGTGGCCTATGTGATGTTCACCTCCGGTACGACGGGGGCGCCGAAGGCGGTGGTGGTGAGTCACCGCAATGTGATGCACATGGTGGCCTCGCTGGATGCGGCGGTGCCGCGGGGTGGGGTGTGGGCGCAGTGTCATGCGTTGTCGTTCGATGTGTCGGTGTGGGAGATCTGGGGGGCGCTGCTGCGCGGTGGGCGGCTGGTGATCGTGCCCGAGCAGGTGCTGACCGATCCGCCCCGGTTGACCGCGCTGCTGGCCGAGCAGCGCGTCGATGTGTTGGATCTGAGCCCGTCGATGCTGGCGATGCTCGACCCCGGCCGGGTCGAGGTCGCCACGGTGGTCGCCGGTGGGGAGCGCTGCCCGGCGGCGGTGGCCGATGCCTGGGCCCCGGGGCGGGTGCTGCTCAACGCCTACGGTCCCACCGAGACCACCGTCGATGCCACCCGCAGCACCCCGCTGACCGGTGGGCAGGGCGACCCGCCCATCGGGGCCCCGGTGCCGGGGGCGGCGGTGTTCGTCCTCGACGCCTGGCTGCGCCCGGTCCCGCCCGGGGTCACCGGGGAGCTTTACATCGCCGGCGACGGGGTCGCGCTGGGTTACTGGCAGCGACCCGGCCTGACCGCGGCGCGGTTCATCGCGTGCCCGTTCGGGGCGCCCGGGCAGCGCATGTACCGCACCGGGGATCTGGCCCACTGGGACGACGAGGGCCAGCTGCGTTATGTGGGCCGCGCCGATGACCAGGTCAACATCCGCGGCTACCGCATCGAACTCGGTGAGATCCACACCGCCCTGACCAGTCTCGACGGCGTCGAGCGAGCCGCCGTCATCGTGCGCGACGACCGCCTGCACGCCTACATCACCGGCACCGCCGACCCCGCTACCGCCCGCCACCAGCTCACCAAGCGGCTCCCGGCCCACATGATCCCCGCCACCGTCACCACCCTCGACACCATCCCGCTGACCCCCAACGGCAAAACCGACCTACACGCCCTACCCGAGCCCGAAGTCGTCGGGGGCAACGGTTTTCACGCACCATCCACACCGACCGAGCAGATCATCGCCGGCGTCTTCGCCCGGGTACTCGGCATCGAACACGTCGGCCTGCACGACTCCTTCTTCGACCTCGGCGGCGACTCCCTCTCAGCCATGCGAGCAACCGCAGCAATCAACAACGCACTAGACACCGAAATCAGCGTGCAGACACTGTTTCTCACGCCGACGGTGCGCGAACTGAGCCTGTCGCTGACCGACGCCCGCGCCGGCGACCCCCTGTTCGAGTCGGTGCACGGCAGCTCCCACGAGGCCCGTGCCGCCGACCTGACCCTCGACAAGTTCCTCGACCCCGCGACACTGCAACACGCGCCGAGGCTGCCGGGCCCGAGCCCGGATGTGCGGACCGTCCTGCTGACCGGCGGAACCGGCTTCCTCGGCCGCTACCTGATCCTCGAACTGCTCGAGCAGATGGAGCGCGTGGACGGCACGGTGATCTGCCTGGTGCGCGGCGACTCCGACGCTGCCGCCCGCCGCCGCATCACCGACATATTCCACTGCGGTGACCCAAACCTGTCGGCACGATTCGACGAACTGGCCGCCACCCATCTGGAAGTCATCACCGGTGACAAGACCGAGCCCAGCCTCGGACTCGACCCGCACACCTGGCAGCGGCTCGCCGACCGGGTCGACCTCATCATCGACTCGGCGGCGGTGGTCAACGGCGCGCGGCCGTACCGCGCCCTGTTCCGCGCCAACGTGGCAGGCACGGCGGAACTGATTCGGCTCGCACTGACGTCGAAGCTCAAGCGCTACAGCTATGTGTCGACCGCCGACGTCGGCGTCGGCATCGATCGGGCGGTGTTCACCGAGGACGCCGACATCCGCGTCATCAGCCCCGCCCGCGTCGTCGACGGCGCTGTGGGCAGCGGCTACGGCACCAGCAAGTGGGCCGGTGAGGTGCTGCTGCGCGAGGCCAACGATCTGTGCGGGCTTCCGGTCACGGTGTTCCGCTGCGGAATGATCATGGCGGGCAGCGCATATGCCGGTCAGATCAACACGACGGACACCGTGTCGCGCATGGTGCTAAGCCTCGTCGCCACCGGTATCGCACCGGACTCGTTCTACCGACTCGACGCCAACGGAAACCGGCAGCGCGCACACTACGACGGGTTGCCCGTCGACTTCGTCGCCGGGGCCGTCGCCACGTTGGGGGCGCAGGCGACCGACGGCTACCAGACGTTCCACGTGATGAACCCGCACGACGACGGCATCGGCGTCGACGAGTACATCGACTGGCTGATCGAGGCCGGGTACTCGATCCGGCGCGTAGGCGCCTTCGAGGAGTGGCTGCCGAGGTTCGAGGCCGCCCTGCGCGGGCTACCGGAACACCAGCGCAGGCACTCCGTACTGCAGCTGTTGGTGGCCCGCGACCGGGAACGGCTGCGGCCACCGGAGCCGCCGCGCGGGTCGTTCGGCCCGACCGAGCGATTCCGCGCCGCCGTGCGCGAGGCGAAGATCGGCCCGGACAAGAAGAACCCGGACATTCCGCACGTGTCGCCGCAGGTCATCATGAGGTATGTCACCGACCTGCAACTGCTCGGGTTGCTCTGAGGCGTCGGCGACATGTTGAAACTGCTGCGCCCGCATTGGGTGGCGATGACCGTGAGCGTGCTGCTGCTCGTCGGCTCGACCGCGCTCATCCTCACCCAGCCCAGGCTGGCGGGCCGGCTCGTCGACAACGCGTCCACCGGTTCGGGCACCAGCGGCCTGGCCGCTCTGCTGCTGACCATGCTCGTCGCGCAGTTAACGCTCGAGGCGGTTGGCCACGTTGCGCTGGAAAGCGTCGGCGAACGAATCGTGCTGCGGCTGCGCAGGGACTTCACCGACCATGTGGTGCGCCTGCCGATCGGCTGGCTGGACCGCAACCGGATGGGCGACCTGCTGGCGCAGGGCACCAACGACGCGGGCCTGGTGCGGGACATGCCCCGCGCGGTCGGCGACGTGGTGTTCGGCCTGCTCACCATGATCGGCGCCGGGGCCTTCATGCTGTCCATCGACGCGGTCACGGTGGCCGCCGCGGTCGCCATCCTGGTGGTGGCATACGTCGCGGGCAACCCGTTCCTGTCCCGAATCCAGCGCGCATCGACGGATCGTCAAGCGGCGCTTGGTGATTACACCGCGGGATTGGATCGCACCCTGGGCGCGGCCCGCACGGTGAAGCTGTTCGGCGCCGAGGACCGGGAGGTCGAATCCATTGCCGCCAGCGCGTCGGCCGCCTACACCGCCGGGGTTCGCATCGCCGCGGCCACCGCGGCCAACCTGCTCATCATCCGGCTGGGTGTCACCGTCGCGCTGCTGGCGATCATGATCATCGGCGGCGGGCGGGTGGCCGGCGGCGGACTGGCCGTCGGGGAGTTCGTCAGCTTGTTCGCGTTCGCCGTGTACGCGATCTTCCCGATCACCGGCGGCTTCACCGCGCTGGCCACCTTGCGCACCTCGGCGGGCGCATATCAGCGCCTCAACGACACGCTGAACGGACTGCCCGAAGGGGATCCGCCACCGGTCGCCGGTGCGGCGGCCGTCGAGTCACCGGCCCAAGACGATGCACCCGTTGTCGAGTTCGAGCACGTGTCGTTCGCCTACGACGACGGCCGCCGGATTCTCGACGATGTGTCGTTCACGTTGTCCGGCAACCAGATCACCGCGCTGATCGGACCGTCCGGCGCAGGCAAGTCGACCGTGCTGGCGCTGCTGTGCCGATTCCACGATCCCACCTCCGGAACGGTGCGGTGGCAGGGTCGCGATGTTCGCACCATCGGGCTGCGGGAGCTGCGTGCGCGACTCGGGCTACTCGAACAGGACGCGCCCGTCCTGCACGGCACCATCCGCGACAACCTGCTCATCGCCAACCCAGACGCCGCTGACACCGACCTGTGGCGCGTCCTGCGGGAGGCCAGCGTCGCCGACGAAATCGCCGCTCTGCCAGGCAAACTCGACAGCCCAGTGCTGGAACGCGGCCGCAGTCTGTCCGGGGGTCAGCGGCAGCGGCTGGCCCTGGCGCGGGCGTTGCTGTCACGTTCGGACCTGATCCTGATGGATGAGCCGACGGCACACCTCGACCGGGCCAACGAGTACGACGTCATGAACAACCTGCTGCGGGCCCGCGGTGAGCGCAGCCTACTGGTGGTGGCCCACCGGTTGTCCACGGTCGCGCACGCCGACCAGATCCTGGTGCTGCGCGACGGCCGCATCCAGGCCACCGGCACCCACGCGGAGCTGCTGAACGTCGCCGCCTACCGCGACCTCATCGAAAACGAACTCGCCGGCGGCTAGACCGGTCGCCCAGCCGCCAGCGCACGAACAACGCGAGCAGCACGGCCACCACGGCGAGCATGAACATGTTGAACAGCCACGCCGACGCGGAGTGCTCCCACAGCGGATCGTGCTTGACCGGGGCGATATTGGTCAGATCGACCGTCGACGCCATCGCCGCGACACCCCACCGCGACAGGGTGAAGCCGGAGATCACCTCCAGCGCGGGCCGGCCGGTGATCGGGATGAAGCCGCCGGCAAGAACCAACTGCGCCACACAGATCGCCGACATGATCGGAATGTATTGATTGCTGCTGTTGGACACCGACGAGATCGCCAAGCCGAGGATCACGGCCACCACCGAGATCGCCGAGACGTCGACGAACAACTCGAAGATCGGCAGGCCCAGCACCGCGGCGCTGTCCGGTCCGGGCTTCCCGATCAGCGGTGCGGTGACCAGCAACACCAGGATTGCCGAATCGATCACCGCCACAACGCCGAACACGAAGATCTTGGCCAGCAGGTACGCCGTCGCCGACAGCCCCGCGGCCTGCTCGTGGCGGAAGATCTCGCGCTCGGCGATCAGATCGCGCACCGACAGCATCATGCCGAGCAGGATCGCCGCGAAGCTGAGCAGCACGATGACCTGACGCGGTTCCAGGCTGCCGGGCGTGCCGTCCGGTGGCCGCCCGAACCCCTGCTCGCCGCCCACCGTCAGTGGCAGCAGGCCGACAAGGACCGGCGCCAGCACCAGGAACAGGATGCTGCGCCGGTCGGAGACGAGTAATCGGAACTGGCGCAGGGCGATTGCCAGGAACTGGCCGACGAAGCTGGTATGCGACGGCGCACCGACGTTCGCGGGGCCGGCTGACGGCGACCGTGGTTCGGGCGGCACGTCGGGACCGTGTCGCTGGAAGTAACGCTGCTGGACGCCGTCGGGGTCGTCGCAGACGCGGTCGAAGATGTCGGCCCAGTCGGTGGCTCCCATTGTCGCGCCGAGCTCTCCCGGCGGGCCGCAATAAGCGGTCTTGCCGCCGGGCGCGAGCAGCAGGACCCGGTCGCAGACGTCGATGAACGCCAGCGAGTGGGTCACCACCACGATCACCCGCCCGGCGTCGGCCAGGAACCGCAGCATGGACATCACCTGGCGATCCAGCGCCGGATCCAGTCCCGTGGTCGGTTCGTCGAGCACCAGCAGCGCCGGCTGGGTCAGCAGCTCCATCGCGACCGACACCCGCTTGCGCTGGCCGCCGGAGAGCTGATCCATGCGCTTGTCGGCGTGTGGCGTCATCTCCAACTCCTGGAGCGCCTGCGAAATCACCTGATGCCGACCGGCATTGGAGGTGTCCGGCGGCATGCGCAGCCGCGCCGCGATGTCCAGGGCCTGGTTGACAGTGAGCGCGTCGTGCAGCGCGTCGTCCTGCGGGACCATGCCGATGCGGCTGCGCAGCGACGCGTACTCGGAGTGCACGTCACGCCCGTCGAACTCGACTCCACCAGCGGTCGGCTGACTCGCGCCGATCAACACCTTCAACAGCGTCGACTTGCCGGAACCCGATGGACCGATCACCGCCGTCAGCGAGCCCGGGCGGGCGGTGAACGACACGCGGTCCAGCAGCGTCTTGCCGCCCTTGATCGTCAGCCCGACGCTGCGCACCTCGAGCCCGCCGGTGGTCGCGCCCGAGGTGGTGCGCGCGACGAGAACCCCGCCGCGGAAAACGAAGTCCGCGTTTCCGATCGTGACGACATCGTTCTCGCGCAGCGTGGCGGACTTCACCCGCTCACCGTTGACGAAGGTGCCGTTGATGCTGCGGGTGTCCTGGATGAGCGTTCCGGCGGGCGACGGCACCAGCCGGGCGTGATAGCGCGACGCCAGCACGTCGTTGACGACGATGTCGTTGTCCGGTGCGCGGCCGATCGACACCCGCCCCGCCTGCGCGGCGGGGATCACCTGGGTCGCCTGCGCGGCGGCACGCCGCTGCGCCTTCGCCGTGGGCCGCTCATCCGGGCGGACACCGAGCTGGAAGGTCAGCTGCGGGCCGGCGGGGTTGCCGAGGTTGATGGCCAGGCCGTCGCGCACCGGTATGGACTGCACCCGCTCGGATCCCAGGTACGTGCCGTTGGAGCTGTTGTTGTCGACCGCGATCCACTGCCCGTCCGGGCACCGCAGGATCACATGGGTGCGCGACACCGCCGGATGCGAGATGCGAAGGTCGGCCCGCACGTCGCGACCGATGGCGACGGCGCGGTCCGGGGGGAAGGTGCGGCGGATGTCGTCGACGCAGACGATCAGCTCAGGAGCCGATTGCCGGGTCATCGGCTAACAATAAACCAACAGCGCCGACCATATTGGGCGTCTGTTTCCCGAGCGTGCGGGCCGGTTCACCGCCGCTTCACCGCGACCGTGGCGAACCCGGGACCCACTAGTGCCGGGGGGCGACATCGACGCTGGGCGGGCGCACCGGCGGTTCCTCGGGCCGCGCCGAGCGCCGAATCATGAAGAACGCCAACCCGCCTCCGGCTAACACCGCGGCGATGCCGAGCGCCGCCAGCACCGGCCGCCGCCGACGGGCGCTGACCCACGCGGCGGACTTACGCGCGCCGGTGCACCCGAGACCGAGCAGACCGCGCGCGATGTCCACGGGTCCGGCCACGGTGTACTTCAGCCCGCGGCTCAGCCGTCGCCCGGGCGTCAGCACGGTGGCGGTGCTTGCGACCCTCGAGCCCCTCGAGACCACTGCCATGCGATGTGCCCCTTTCCTGCCGAACTCAGCGTGCCATCGATGCCAACCCAGCGGTGCGGTGTTGGCCGTGGCAGCGGGCGTGGCACACTGGGCTCCCGTGACGAGTCCCATTCAGACAGCGACCGCGACGCTGCACACCAACCGCGGCGACATCAAGGTCGCGCTCTTCGGTAACCACGCGCCCAAGACCGTGGCCAACTTTGTCGGCCTGGCCCAGGGCACCAAGGACTACAGCACGGCCAACGCCTCGGGCGGGTCGTCGGGACCGTTCTACGACGGCATGATCTTCCACCGGGTGATCGACGGCTTCATGATCCAGGGCGGCGCCCCCCCCGGCACCGGCCGCGGCGGGCGGGGCTACGAGTTCGCCGACGAGTTTCCCCCCGAGTTGCAGTTCGACAAGCCGTATCTGCTGGCGATGGCCAACCGCGGCCCGGGCACCAACGGCTCGCAGTTCTTCATCACCGTCACCAAGACGCCGCACCTGAACCGCAAGCACACCATCTTCGGCGAGGTTGTCGACCCGGAGTCGCAGAAGGTTGTGGACGCGATCGCTGGCACCGAGACCGACCGCAACGACCGCCCGGTCGACCCGGTGGTCGTCGAGTCGATCACGATCTCCTGATCGGGTCACTCAGCGGCCGGCGTAGCCCGCGTCGGTCAGCGCGTCGAGCACGTCGAGCGGGTCGGTGCCGAGATCCCATCGGGTGAACACCAGCAGCCGGTCATCGACGGTGTCGATCTCCAGCAGCCGTTGTTTACGGCCGATCCGGCGGAACTCGGTGATGCGGATCAGCGCGATGTCGTCGGGCCGCAGCACGGTGGTGCGCCACCAGCCGCGACTTACCAGGCCGTCGTTTCTGATTGCCAGTTTCGGCCGTGCGCGCCACGAGAGAATTGCAAACACAAGCAAACCCACGGCCGCAACCCCCACCAGAATGCGCCCCGGCGGGTCTGTGATCATGGTCACACCGGTGATAGCCAAGAAGACTCCGGCGGCGCCACAAGCTGCGATTCCGATCGCAGAGGGGCTCCACTCAGTTTGCTGCACCGTTTCCTAACAGGCTCTCACCGTGGGGAATGAGGTTATCCACAGGTGCTATCCCCAATGGGGATGAATCACACCGGTGTGATCTGGTTGCCGGAATGTTGCTAAGCGGGTAACGCCCGGAAACACTGTTGAATTCAACACAACCGTCACGGCGTCAGCGCCAGCGCAGGGTGAGCAGCAGGCCGGTGATGCCGAGGGCAAACGCGATCGCGAAGTTCCACGGGCCGAGGTCGGACATCCAGTCCAAGAACGCCGGCCCACCGGGCCCGGCGGCGAGCTGGAACACGATCAGCCACAGCAGCCCGAGCAGCATCAGGCCGACGAAGAGCGCCACGTACCAGCCGCTCGACGGTCCCGCCTTGACCTTGACCGGGGTCCGGCTCACCTGGTTGATGGTGAAGTCGTTCTTCTTGCGAACCTTGGACTTGGGCATGGATACCTTCGGGACGGATAGCTGATGCGACGATGTAGCAACGAGCCTATCGCAGCCCCCGCCCCGGAAGGGAAACCATGAACCGGCCCAGCCCCCAGCCCGCGCGGGGCTCCAGCCGTGGTTGGCGGCTCGGGGTACCCGTGGTGTGCCTGGCGGCGGGCCTGCTGCTGGCCGCCACCCACGCGGTGTCCGGGGGCAGCGAGATCCGGCGCAGCGACGCCCCGCGGCTGGTCGACCTGGTGCGCGAAACCCAACAGTCGGTGGATCGGCTCGGCGCCGAACGCGACCGCCTCGCCGCCTCCCTCGACAACCGGCACGGCGCCTCCCCGGCCACCGATGCCGCGCTCGCCGCGATCACCCGGCGCTCGGATCGGTTGGCGATGCTGGCCGGGCTGGACCCGTTGCGCGGCCCGGGGCTGGTCGTCACGCTCAACGACGCGCAACGCGACGCCGAGGGGCGCTTCCCACGCGATGCCGCCCCCGACGACCTGGTCGTGCATCAGCAGGACATCGACGCGGTGCTCAACGCGCTGTGGAGCGCCGGCGCCGAGGGCATCCAGATGCAGGACCAGCGCATCATCGGCACCTCCGCGCCGCGCTGCGTCGGCAACACCCTGCTGCTCAACGGCCGCACCTACAGTCCGCCGTACGTGATCACCGCGATCGGCGACCCGGCGGCCATGCAGACCGCGCTGGCCGAGGCGCCCGGCGTGGCGCTCTACAAGCAGTACGTGGTGCGGTTCGGGCTCGGCTACACCGAGGAACCACGCGCCCAGGTCGAACTGGTGGGCCACTCCGGGCCGGTGCGGATGAAATACGCCAAACCCCTCGGCCCGCTCGGGTACTGAGGCCCCGGTCCCGGCGCGGTAACCTGGCCCGATGCAGGTCTTGGTCGTCGACAACTACGACAGCTTCGTGTTCAACCTGGTCCAGTACCTGGGCCAGCTCGGGGTGGATGCGCAGGTCTGGCGCAACGACGACGACCGGCTGGCCACCGAGGAGGCCGTCGCCGAGGTCGCCGCGACGTTCGACGGTGTGCTGCTGTCCCCCGGCCCCGGCACCCCCGAACGGGCCGGCGCGTCGATCCCGCTGGTGCACGCGTGCGCCGCGGCGCAGACGCCGCTGCTCGGCGTGTGCCTGGGCCACCAGGCCATCGGCGTCGCGTTCGGCGGCACCGTCGACCGGGCCCCGGAGCTGCTGCACGGCAAGACCAGCACCGTGTATCACGCCAATACCGGTGTGCTGAAAGGACTTCCGGATCCCTTCACGGCGACGCGGTACCACTCGCTGACCATCCTGCCCGACACGGTGCCCGCCGAACTGGAGGTCATCGCCCGCACCCAGGGCGGCGTGATCATGGCGGTGCGCCATGTGGAACTGCCGATCCACGGTGTGCAGTTCCACCCGGAGTCGATCCTCACCGAGGGCGGCCACCGCATGCTGGCCAACTGGCTGGGCTACTGCGGCGCGGCCCCGCCGGAGAGTCGGGTGCGCGAACTCGAAAACGAGGTCGCCGCCGCGGTGGCCGCGGCTACGACGCGAAATTCAGCGTAATCCGGGCGCCGAAGTTGACCCCGGTGCCTGGCGGCGGGCTCTGTTGCACCACCGCGTTGGGGCGCAGGCCGCTGTTGGGGATGTCGGCGCCCTTGTCGAGCACCCCGGTCCAGCCCAGCGCGCGCAACCGCGGTTCGGCGTCGGTCCAGAACATGCCGGTCAGGTCGGGCATCACAAACTGGTTGCCTCGCGACACCTGCAGCTGAATCACGGTGTCGACCGGAACCTCCTGGCCCGCAGGAGGATTGGTGCCCACCAACTCGCCGGCCGGGCTGGGGCTGTCCACCTCGACGGGCACCGTCTTGGTGAACCCGGACGCCGTCATCAACGCCTGCGCGCTCTCGACCGTCTGGCCCTTCACGTCGGGCACCGGGCGGCTCTGAGGCCCGGCGCCGATCACGATGGTGATCTCGTTGGTGATCGCCAACGTCTGGTTGGCCGGCGGATTGGTGCCCAGCACCTTGTCCTTCAGCTCGGGCGTAGACGGCGACGAGGACGGCTTGAACCGGGTGAAACCGGCGTCGGTGAGCTTGCGCACCGCCTGGTCATAGCTCAGGTTGCGGACGTCGGGGATCTCCCGCTGTTCCGGTCCGGTCGACACGTTGACGGTGACCTCGTCGCCGGCGTCCACCGAGGTGTCGGCGGCCGGATCGGTGTCGATGACATGGTCGGGTGGCACCTCGGAGTCCGGTTTCTGCTGGGTGCGGGTCTTGAAGCCGAGGTTCTGCAGCTCGGCGATCGCGTCCGCCGACGCCTGGCCGCGCACGTCGGGCACCTGCACCTGGCGGGTGCTGCCGCCGAACAGGTTGATCGCGACCGTCACCACCACCGTCAGCACCGCCAGCACGGCCACCGCGGCCAGCCAGCGGGCCACCGAGCCGCGGCGCTCCCGTTCGACGTAGGCCGGCTGCGCACGCGCCACGGGATCGATCGGCTCGGTGCGATGCCCTGACGGTGACGACGACAGCAGCGAACTGCGCTCGGCGTCGGTGAGCACCTTCGGCGCCTCCGGCTGCTCACCGCTGTGCACCCGCACCAGGTCGGTGCGCATCTCCGCGGCCGTCTGGTAGCGGTTGTCGGGGTTCTTGGCCAGCGCCTTGAGCACGACGGCGTCGAGTTCGGGACTGATGGCGGCGTGCCGCTGCGACGGCGGGGCCGGATCCTCCCGGACGTGCTGATAGGCCACCGCGACCGGTGAGTCGCCGACGAAAGGTGGTTCACCGGTGAGGATTTCGTAGAGCACGCAGCCCAGCGAGTAGACATCCGAGCGAGCGTCGACCTTCTCACCGCGCGCCTGCTCGGGGGACAGGTACTGCGCGGTGCCGATCACCGCGGCGGTCTGGGTGACGCTGTTGGCGTCGGCGATCGCGCGGGCGATGCCGAAGTCCATCACCTTCACCGCGCCGGTCTTGGAGATCATGATGTTGGCCGGCTTGACGTCGCGGTGGATGATGCCGTGCTGATGGCTGAAGTGCAGCGCCTGGCAGGCGTCGGCGATCACCTCGATGGCCCGGCGCGGTTCCATCGGCCCGTCGGTGTGCACGATGTCGCGCAGGGTCACCCCGTCGACGTACTCCATGACGATGTACGGCAGCGGCCCGGCCGCGGTCTCGGCCTCGCCGGTGTCGTAGACGGCGACGATGGCCGGGTGGTTCAGCGCCGCGGCGTTCTGCGCCTCGCGGCGAAACCGGAGGTAGAAGCTCGGGTCGCGGGCCAGGTCGGCGCGCAGCACCTTGATCGCGACATCGCGGTGTAACCGCTGGTCGCGCGCGAGATGGACTTCGGACATGCCGCCGAAGCCGAGGATCTCGCCCAGTTCGTACCGGTCGGACAGGTGCTGAGGGGTCGTCATCGCCAAGTCTGTTCTGAAGTTGCTGGTCGCCGGGGGTCCGGGGGCTCGGTCGGCGGTGGCACCAGCGCCGTTGCCGATGACGCGACCAGTTGAGGGAGTACCCGCAATTGTTCACCACCATGACCGATGCCAGCCGCATCGGTCCAATCGGTGACCCCGCCGGGCATCGCCGTGGGGGAGAACGGGGTGGTCTCGGTGATCGTGTTGGTGATGGTCGGCGGCGGGGTCTGACGCTGTTCCCTGCGGTCCTGGGCGTTCAGCACGATCAGGACGGCGATGACGATGGCCAGTGCGCCCAGCACGCCCGCCGCCCACAGCAGCGCGCGCTGACCCGACGAGAAGGTGCGTCGCGGCGGCGGTGGCCGGTGCGACCCCGACGACGGGCGCGCCCTGGTCGCCGGCGGGGCCACGGCCGCGGCACGCGCCGACGGGGCCGGGGGGACGGCGGTCGGGGCCGCGCGACCCAGCGACGGGGCCGCGTTGGGCCGGGGCGGTCGGCGGCCCGATCGCACCGCGGCGACCGCATCGGCGAACGGCCCGCCGGAGCGGTACCGCTGCCCCGGATTCTTGGCCAGGGTGATCTCGATCAGCTCGCGCACGTTCGGCGGCAGGTCCGCGGGCAGCGGCGGCGGTGTCTCCTTGATGTGCTTCATCGCCACCGTCAGCGCGCCGTCACCTGTGAACGGTCGCTTACCCGAAACCGCCTCGTAGCCAACGACTCCCAGCGAGTACACGTCGCTGGCCGCGGTCGCGTCGTGGCCCATCGCCTGCTCGGGGGCGATGTACTGCGCGGTGCCCATCACCATGCCGGTCTGGGTGACGGGCGCGGAGTCGACGGCCTTGGCGATGCCGAAGTCGGTGAGCTTCACCTGGCCGGTCGGCGTGATCAGAATGTTGCCGGGTTTGACGTCGCGATGCACCAGGCCCGCGCTGTGGGCGACCTGCAGCGCGCGGCCGGTCTGCTCGAGCATGTCCAGCGCGTGCCGCAGCGACAGCCGACCGGTGCGCTTGAGCACCGAGTTCAGCGGCTCGCCGTTGACCAGCTCCATCACCAGGTAGGACGTGGTGCCCTCACCCGCGATGTCGGTCTCCCCGTAGTCGAACACGCTGGCGATGCCCGGATGGTTGAGCATGGCGACCGTGCGGGCCTCGGCCCGGAACCGCTCGACGAACTCGGAATCGGTGGAGTACTCCGCCTTGAGCACCTTGATCGCGACGCGGCGCCCGAGGGTGGTGTCCACCCCCTCCCAGACCTGGCCCATGCCGCCGGTGGCGATCAGCCGCTGCAGCCGGTACCGGCCCGACAGCGTGACGCCCACGCGCGGGCTCATGTCCCTGCTCCCGACCGCGGCCTCATGAGCCCTCCCGCAGCGCCGCCGCGATGGTGGCCCGTCCGATCGGGGCGGCTACGGCGCCGCCGGTGGCCGAGAGCCGGTCGCCGCCGTTCTCGACCAGCACGGCGACCGCCACCTTGGGGGCCGAAGCAGGCGCGAAGGCGATGTACCAGGCATGTGGCGGGGTATTGCGCGGATCGGTGCCGTGCTCCGCTGTGCCGGTCTTCGATGCGATCTGCACGCCGGCGATGGCTCCCTTCTGCTGTGTCGCCTGCTCCG
>Ga0182793_1001456_pt1 | contig 14624 bp, 11 predicted proteins | sample Passage237A_FD_130498 | JGI IMG/M metagenome (GOLD analysis project Ga0182793, IMG submission 130498) | Cellulose adapted compost microbial communities from Newby Island Compost Facility, Milpitas, CA, USA - Passage2 37A (version 2) (version 2) ... | reverse complement strand
GAGGAGTGCCTCCCGGCCGGTCTGGGTGTAAACGGGTTTGTTTCCCTGGTTGTTGGGGGTGAAGGGCGGGTGGCGGCGGCCGCCGGTCTCACTGCCCGACCACTCCGGGCTGGTGATGACGGGCACCGGCCGAGCCTGCGCGTCGGCGTAGGTGATCCGCTTCTCCTCGCTGCCCTCGGCCAGGTGTGCCAGCCGTCGGCCGGTGCGGCGCTCCAGCTCGCGAAAGCCCTCGACCGCCAACCTGCCGTTCGTGGTGCCGGAGAGCGCCAGAATCACGTCGGCCATCCGCTCGGCGGTGGTGATCGCGGGTCGGCCGGCCGCCGGCCCGGAGTCCAGCACACCGAACTTCTCGGCCAGTTCCGCGGTCTCGCGCCGCGGGTAGGTGGTGACGCCCTTCGTCGTGAGCCCCAGTTCGTCGACCAGCGGGCCCAGCGACTCCCACTTCTCGGCGATCGCGGAATAGTCGCGCTCCACCACGGTGATCGGTCCGATCGTCCTGCCCGGCACCGGTGCTTCGCCGGTATCGCGCCAATCCCGCTGCACACCCGCGGGATACGCCATGGCGCCGGGCGTGTCGTGCTGCAACGCGCCCAGCACGACGTCGGTGCGGACGCCGAGATGGGTCCTGGCCAGGGCCGAGAACGCCCGCGCGATGGCGCCGAACGCCTCGAAGTCCGACCGGGTCTCCCACGGCGGGTCGATGGCCGGGGTGAACGCGTGCACGTACGGGTGCATGTCGGTGGTGTTCAGATCGGCCTTCTCGTACCAGGTCGCCGCGGGCAACACCACGTCGGACAGCAGCGTCGTCGACGTCATCCGGAAGTCGATCGACATGAGCAGATCGAGCTTGCCCTCCGGCACCTCGGGGGTCCAGACCACATCATTGGGACGCTTCTCCCGTGGCGTGTACTCGGCCTGCAGGTTGGCGTCGGTGCCCAGCAGGTGACGCAGGAAGTACTCGTTGCCCTTGCTCGACGAGCCCAGCAGATTGGCCCGCCACACGTTGAGCACCCGCGGCCAGTTCGCCGGGTTATCCGGATCGGTGACCGCCAGTTTCAGTGCGCCCGAGGCTAATTGCTCGGCAACATACTCGGCCGGGTCGCGACCGGCGGCAATCGCCTCCTCGGCCACCTCCAGGCTGGAGCGGTCGAACTGCGGATAGAACGGCATCCACCCCATGGCGGTCGCGGCGGCCAGCACGTCCATGGTGTGCTTGCCGGCGAATCGGCCGCGACCCGTCGGGCTGGCCAATGCGTCGGCCCGGTAGCCGTCGTAGCGCCACTGGTCGGTGTGGACGTACCAGTACGAGGTGCCGGGCATCTGCCGGGGCGGGCGGGACCAGTCGGTGGCCATCGCCATGGTGGCCCATCCGGTCACCGGACGGCACTTCTCCTGGCCGACGTAGTGCGCCCACCCGCCGCCGTTGCGCCCCATCGATCCGGTGAGGATCAGCAGCGCCAGCACTGCGCGGTAGGTGGCGTCGCCGTGGAACCACTGGCAGATGCCCGCACCCATGATGATCATCGACCGGCCGCCGGACTCCACGGCGTTGCGGGCGAACTCCTTGGCCACCCGGATCGCCTGTGCGGCAGGCACTCCCGTGATGGGCTCCTGCCAGGCCGGGGTGTAGGGGCGACCCGGGTCGTCGTAACCCTGCGGCCAGTCGCCGGGTAGGTCGGGGCGGGCCACCCCGTACTGGGCCAGCATCAGGTCGAACACCGTGCACACCAGGTGCCCGCCGACGCGCCGCACCGGCACACCGCGCGTCATCACGGCGCCGGCGCCGTCGACGGTGTCGAACCGCGGCAGGGTGATCTCCGCGGCCGCACCGTCGGCGCCCTGCACCGTCAACATCGGTGAGAGGTCGCCGAGTTCGAGGTTCCACTTGCCGATGCCGTCGTCGCCGTAGCGGAAGCCCAGCGAGCCGTGCGGAACAGCGACCTCGCCGGTGCGCCCGTCCAGCAGCACCGGTTTGAACGCGGCGTTCTCGACGTCGTGCCCGAGGTCGGCTGCGGTCAGGTTCTTGCCGGGCACGAGCGTCCCGTCGCGCTCCTCCAGCCTGACCAGAAACGGCAGATCGGTGTACTGGCGCACGTAGTCGATGAACATCGGCACTCGTTGTCGCACAAAGAATTCCGAGAGGATCACGTGGCCCATTGCCATCGCCAGGGCGGCGTCGGTGCCCGCCGCGCAGCGCATCCACTCGTCGGCGAACTTGGTGTTCTCGGTGTAGTCGGGGCTGACGCTGACCACCTTGGTGCCGCGGTAGCGCACCTCGGCCATCCAGTGCGCGTCGGGAGTGCGGGTGACCGGCACGTTGGAGCCCCACATCATCAGATAGGTGGCGTCCCACCAGTCCCCCGACTCCGGCACGTCGGTCTGGTCGCCGAACACCTGCGGCGACGCCACCGGCAGGTCGGCGTACCAGTCGTAGAACGAGGTCATCGCCCCGCCGATGAGTTCGACGAACCGCGAGCCGGCCGCGTGGCTGACCATCGACATCGCCGGGATCGGCGAGAACCCGGCGATCCGGTCGGGCCCGTAGGCCCGGATCGCGTGCACGTGCGCCGCGGCGATGATCTCGACGGCCTCGGCCCACGACACCCGCACCAGGCCGCCCTTGCCGCGGGCGCGCTGGTAGCGCCTGCGGCGCTGCCGGTGGGCCTGGATGTCGGCCCACGCCAGCACCGGATCGCCCAGGCGGGCCTTGGCCTCGCGGTACATCTCGACCAGCACGCCGCGCGCGTACGGATAGCGCACCCGCGTCGGCGAGTACGTGTACCAGGAGAACGCCGCACCGCGCGGACAGCCGCGCGGCTCGTACTCCGGGCGGTCCGCCCCCACCGACGGGTAGTCGGTCTCCTGGGTCTCCCAGGTGATGATGCCGTCCTTGACGTAGACCTTCCACGAACAGGACCCGGTGCAGTTGACCCCGTGGGTGGACCGCACCACCTTGTCGTGGCTCCAGCGGTCCCGGTAGAACGCGTCGCCCTCGCGGCCGCCGTGCCGGGTGACGGTGCGCAGGTCGGCGGAGAACTCCCCGGGGGTGAAGAACCGACCGCTGCGCGTGAGCAGTTCCTCGACCACCCCGCCGGTGCGCGCCGGGCTCGACGGTGCGTTCTTCACTGACCGACCTCCTTGGGCACGGGCTCGCGGGCGTGCAATCGCAGCGCGGTGTACGCGAACGCCACGAGCGCGGTGATCACCAACAGCACCAGCCCGACGGTGTAGTCGTTGTCGGCCTCGTCGTGGGTCGCGCCCATCACCAGCGGCGGGAAGTAGCCACCCAACCCGCCGAACGCGGCCACCACGCCGGTGACCGCGCCCACCGACTGCGCGGGCGCGCGCCGAGCCACCCACGCGAACACCCCGCCGGTGCCGATGCCGAGGAACACCGCCAGCGAGATGAACGTGGCCGCCGACAGCACGTCCGGCGGCGGCTGCAGGGTCGCGATGAACGCCATGGCCGCGGTGCCGGCGAGCGAGGCGAGCACCACGTACTTCGGTGCGATCCGGTCGGCCAGCATGCCGCCGACCGGCCGGGCCAGCACGGCGGCGAGCGCGAACCCGGCGGTGCGGGCGCCCGCGTCGACGGCCGAGAACCCGTAGATGGTCTTGATGTAGGTGGGCAGGTAGTTGCTGAACGCCACGAAGCCGCCGAAGACGATCGCGTACAGGAACGACATCTCCCACGTCACACCGAGTTTTGCGGCGGCGCGCAGTTTCGGCAGCACGGACTCGGTGTTGGGGGTGAAGTGCGGCGAGTCCCGCATGACCAGCAGGCACGCCACCGCGGTGAGCGCCAGCGCGGCGGCGATGATCACGTGCGTGGTGAACACCCCGAACCAGGCGACGAACCGCGGGGTGAAGAACGCCGACAGCGCGGTGCCGACCATCCCCATGCCGAACACGCCGGTGGCGAAGCCGCGCCTGCTCGGTTCGTACCAGTGGTTGGCGAACGGGATTCCGACGGCGAACACGGTGCCCGCGATGCCGAGGAACAACCCGAAGGCCACCAGCAGCGGATAGGAACCCGCCGATCCGGCGGCGCCGACCGCCAGCACCGGCGGGATCGAGGCCACCGTCACCACGATGAACATCAACCGACCGCCATACCGGTCGGTCAACGGTCCGACCGCGATGCGCCCGAGGGCCCCGACCAGGATCGGGGTCGCGACCAGAACCGAGGCCTGGGTGCTCGACAGCGACATGTCGCCGGCGTACGTGGTGGACAGCGGGCCGATCATGTTCCAGGCCCAGAAGTTGATGGCGGAGACCCACGTCGCGAGCGCCAGGTTGGCGCCGCGGCGTGCCCCGGTGTCCGGCGAAACCGCCGTGTTCACCTCTTTAGACAACCACCAAAGCGGGCGCGATCTAACGGCTTTGAGGTAATCCGGCGCTTTCTGGCGGACTAGCCCTGCACCAGGCTCTTCAGCGTGGCCAGGTCGGCGGCGACGGCCCGCGCGTCGGCCTCGAACTCGGCAGCCGTCATGCCCGGTCGGCGCCGGAGGCTGAACACCACTTCGCAGGACGACTCGTCGCCGCCCAGCGGCACGACGCGCATCGGGTTGTACACCGCCTCGCCGGTCGGCAGATGCACCACGTGGTCGAGCACGCCGAACTCATTGGGTGGGGCGAACTCGACGGTGACGCGGCCCATCGGGGAATCGGCCACCCAGTCCTCGCCGTCCTGGCGCAGTCCGCCCTCGGCCAGCCCGGCCGCCCACCGCGGCCAGGTGTGCGGGTCGGCCGCGAACCGGTAGACCACCTCGGGTGCGGCGTCGATCGTGACGCTGATATGCCGTGACTCCATCAGCCGAACATCCGATTCAGTTCGTCGAAGCTCGCCGCATCGGCCAGCCCGAAGAACGAGCCGGTCTCGGCGATGCGCCGGGCGGCGGACAGCAACGCGCCCCACGCGACCCGGGTCAGCGCGGAGCCGACGCTGATCCGGCGCACCCCGAGCTCGGCCAGATCGGCGACCGTCAGCCCGGTGTCCGTCGACATCAGCACGTTGACCGGCAGCGGGTGCACGGCCGCCACGATCGCCGCGATGTCCTCGCGGGTGCGCACCCCCGGCGCGTACAAGACGTCCGCACCGGCCTCGGCGTAGGCCTGTAACCGGGTGATCGACTCGCGCAGCGGGTCGGGATGGCCGTACAGGTAGCACTCCGCCCGCGCGGTCAGCAACACGTCGGCGCCGTCGATCGCGACGTGCGCCGCCCGGATCCGCTCCACCGCCTCGGGCAGCGGGTACAGCGGATCACCACCACCGCCGCGGGCGTCCTCGATGGACAGCCCGGCCACCCCGGTGGCCACACAGCGCCTGACGTTGGCGGCCAACCCGGCCAGGTCGTCGGCGTAGCCGGCCTGAAAGTCGGCGTTCACCGGCACGTCCACCGCATCGACGATCTCAGCGATGTTGTCGAGCACCGCGTGCACGCCGAGCGCATGCGGGGCGTCGGGCACTCCCCGGGCGAAGGCGAAACCGGCGCTGGTGGTTGCCAACGCCGGAAAACCCATGGCCGCCAGGGCAATCGCGGTGCCGCGGTCCCACGGGTTAGGAATGACGAAGCATCCCTGTTCATGCAGTTCGCGGAAGTTCATCCGCCTAGGCAGCCGGGCCCCAGCAGCGCTTTGAGGTCACCCATCAGCGCGGGCGACGGAGTGACCCGCAGCGAGGCGTCGAGTTCCAACGTGGTGACCCGGTCGCCGCTGATCAACTTCAGGTGCACCTGCGAGGTGCCGGGATGGCGGGTCAGCACCTGCTTGAGCGCGGTCACCTTCTCGGCGGTGCACTGCCGCGTCGGCAGGCTCACCGCGACCGGCCGGTCGACCTGAGCGTTCGAGAAGTCCGGCACCACAAGCTCGTTGGCGATCAGCGAGATCCGGTCGTCGCGGATGGCCACCTTGGCGCCGATCAGCACGACCGCATCGTCGGCGATCTCCGCGCCGTAGGTGGAGTAGGTCTGCGGGAAGAACAACACCTCGATGCCGCCGGTGAGATCCTCCAACTGCGCTGAGGCCCAGGGCAAACCGTTCTTGTTGACCCGCCGGTTCACCGACGCCAGGATGCCGCCGACCCGGACCTGGGTGTCGTTGGGCACGTCACCGTCGAGGATCGCCGGGATCTGCGTGTCGACCTGGGCGGCCAGCAGGTGGGCGATGCCGTTGAGCGGATGGCCGGACACGTAGAGGCCCAGCATCTCGCGTTCCAGCGCGAGTTTGTGCTTGTCGTCCCACTCCTCGTCGGGCACCTTGATGGAGAACACCGCATCGGAGGCGGTGTCGGCGCCGCCGAACAGGTCGAACTGCCCCATCGCCTCGGCCTTCTTGGTGCCGAGCACGGACTCCACCGCATCGGCGTGCACCAGGAACAGGCCCTTGCGCGGATGGCCCAGCGAGTCGAACGCGCCGGCCTTGATCAGCGACTCGGTGACCTTCTTGTTGCACGCGCTGATGTCGATCTTGTTGAGGTAGTCCGAGAAGTCGACGAACTTGCCCTTCTCGGTGCGCGATTTGATCAGCGAGGCAACGACATTCGCACCCACGTTGCGCACGGCGCCGAGCCCGTAGCGGATGTCCTCGCCGACGGAGGCGAAGTTCAGGCTCGACTCGTTGACGTCCGGCGGGAGCACCGTGATGCCCAGCCTGCGGCAGTCGGCCAGGTACACCGCCGCCTTGTCCTTGTCGTCGCCGACCGACGTGAGCAGGCCCGCCATGTACTCGGCGGGATAGTTGGCCTTCAGATAGGCGGTCCAGTACGACACCAGTCCGTAGCCGGCGGCGTGCCACTTGTTGAACGCGTAGTCGGCGAACGGCAGCACGGTGTCCCACAGAGCCTTGATCGCACCGGCCGAGAACCCGTTGGCCTTCATGCCCTCCGAGAAGCCCTCGTACTCCTTGTCGAGCACCTCGCGCTTCTTCTTACCCATGGCCTTGCGCAGAATGTCTGCTCGAGCGAGCGAGTAGCCGGCCACCTTCTGCGCGATGCGCATGATCTGCTCTTGGTAGACGATCAGGCCGTAGGTCTCGGCGAGGATGTCCTCGAGCGGTTCGGCCAACTCGGGGTGGATGGGCTTGATCGGCTGGCGGCCGTTCTTGCGGTCGGCGTAGTCGTTGTGGGCGTTCATGCCCATCGGGCCGGGCCGGTACAGCGCCAGCACCGCGACGATGTCCTCGAAGCCGGTGGGCTGCATGCGGCGCAACAGATCGCGCATCGGGCCGCCGTCGAGCTGGAACACCCCGAGGGTGTCGCCGCGGCCGAGCAGCTCGTAGGTCTTGGGGTCGTCGAGCGGCACCGACTCCAGGTCGAGCTCGATACCGCGGTTCGCCTTGATGTTGTCCAGGCAGTCGCCGATGATCGTCAGGTTCCGCAGGCCCAGGAAGTCCATCTTCAACAGGCCGATGGCCTCGCAGGCCGGGTAGTCCCAGCCGGTGATGATGGCGCCGTCCTGCGGGCGTTTCCACAGCGGGATGGCCTCGGTCAGCGGCTCGCTGCTCATGATCACCGCGCAGGCGTGCACACCCGCGTTGCGGATCAGCCCCTCCAGCCCGCGCGCCGTCTCGTAGATGGTGCGCACGTCGGGATCGGAGTCGATCAGCCCGCGCACCTCGGCGGCCTCCTTGTAGCGCTCATGGCTGCTGTCGGTGATGCCCGCCAGCGGGATGTCCTTGGCCATGATCGGCGGCGGCAGCGCCTTGGTGATGCGGTCGGCGATCGCGAAACCCGGTTGGCCGTAATGGATTCGGGCCGCGTCCTTGAGCGCCGCCTTGGTCTTGATGGTGCCGAACGTGATGACCTGCGCGACCCGGTCGTGGCCGTACTTGTCGGCGGCGTAGCGCACCATCTCGCCGCGCCGACGGTCGTCGAAGTCGATGTCGATGTCGGGCATCGACGCCCGCTCGGGGTTGAGGAAGCGCTCGAACAGCAGACCGTGTTCGATCGGGTCGATGTCGGTGATGCGCAGCGCGTAGGCGACCAGCGAGCCGGCCGCCGAACCGCGGCCCGGACCGACCCGGATGTCGACCGAGCGCGCGTAGGCCACCAGGTCGGCCACGATCAGGAAGTACGACGGGTACCCCTTGGCGCAGATGACCTCGATCTCGTAGGCGGCGCGGTCGAGGTACTCCTGCGGTACCCCGTTCGGGAAGCGTCGCTTCAGGCCGGCGTCGACCTCGTGGCGCAGCCAGGACGCCTGGTCGTGGCCCTCGGGCACCGGGAACACCGGCATCCGGTCGCGCGGGGTCCACACGTCGGCGTAGCTCTGCACCCGCTCGGCGATCAGCAGCGTGGCGTCGCAGGCCCCGGGCAGCTGGTCGTCCCACAGCGCCCGCATCTCGGCCGGGGACTTCAGGTAATAGCCGTCGCCGTCGAACTTGAACCGGTTGGGGTCCGACAGCGTCTTGCCGGTCTGCACGCACAGCAGCGCCTCGTGGTTGTGCGCGGCGTCGCGGGTCACGTAGTGGCAGTCGTTGGTGGCCAGTGGCGGGATGTCCAGCTTGCGGCCGATCTCGAGCAGCCCGTCGCGCACCCGGCGCTCGATCTCGAGGCCGTGGTCCATCAGCTCGAGGAAGTAGTTGTCGGGCCCGAAGATCTCCCGCCACTTGGCCGCGGCCTCCAGCGCCTCGCGCTCCTGCCCGAGCCGCAGCCGCGTCTGGACCTCACCGGACGGGCAGCCGGTGGTGGCGATGATGCCGGTCGCGTGCTCGGCGATCAGCTCGGCGTCCATGCGGGACCACTTGCCCAGCTGACCCTCGAACGACGCCAGCGAGGACAGTTTGAACAGGTTGCGCAGCCCGGTGGCGTCCTCGGCGATCATCGTCATGTGGGTGTAGGCGCCGCCGCCGGAGACGTCGTCGGCCTTCTGGCTCGGGTCGCCCCACAGGATGCGCTTGGTGTCGAACCGCGAACCGGGCGCGATGTAGGCCTCCACACCGATGATCGGCTTGATGCCGGCTTCGGTTGCGGCGTTGTAGAACTCGCTGGCGCCGAACATGTTTCCGTGGTCGGTCATGCCGATGGCGGGCATCTCCAACCGCCGGGCCTCGGCCAGCATGTGCTTGACCTTCGCGGCACCGTCGAGCATCGAGTACTCGGTGTGGTTGTGGAGGTGCACGAAGGAGTTCATAGGCAGGCCAGTCTATGGCCGCCGTCCGACACTTTTCGGCGTGTCGCGCTGCGTGTCTTTACCCGGGTCGCCGCTACACGCCCGGGCGGGCGATGGGCCCGCGGGCGTCGTGGTGCGCGGCGCGCCGGGGCCGCCTGCGATCGACGGCCTTCTTCAGCGCGGACGTGGGCAGCTCCCAGCCCAGCTGTGCGCCGACGCCCACCGCGATGAACACGGCGACCATCAGGGCGATCCAGAGGCCATTCATACCCTCCACGCTATGTCGGGAGGGGGCCCCGACGAATCGGGTGTTTCCCTATACCGCGTCGGGTTGGGGGGTGGGCTCCGTCACGTTCTCGGCGACCGGATCGAACCGCCACTTCTCGGTGAACGACCCGGAAAAGTCGCCGACGACCACCTCCCCGACCGGCTCCGCCGCGACTTCGCGGGCGGACCCTGCCAGCAAGCCATGGCGGAAAAGTCCGTGAAGTTGCTTGGCAATTTCCATCGTGTCGTGCGGCTGGTGCACGTACCCGGCGAAGAAACCGATGCCCCAGAAGATCGCGAACAGCATGTTGACCACGGCCTCGGTGTCGACGTGGGCGGCGATCTCGCCGCGCCGCACCGCGTCGGTGACCATCCAGCGGTAGAACTCCTCGACCGCCTCGGCGACCGGTGTGCTCACGTCGCGCAGCGCCGGGTTGCGATGCAGTTCCCACCGCGAGGCGATGATGAACCGCATCATCGAGCCGTCGCTGCCGTCCATCCGGCGCGCCTCGGCGACGAACGTCGCAAGCTGCCTCAGCAGCGTTTTTTCCCGCTTCGCTTGCGCAATACAGTCGGCGACAACCGAATACGCCTCTTGCTGCAGACTCGCGTAGATCTGCTCTTTGGTGTGGAAGTAATAGTGCATCGTGGGCCTGCTGAAGCCCGCGCGCTGGGCGATCGCCTGGAACGTCGCCGCCTCGTATCCGCGTTCGTTGATCACCGCGCGTGCGGCACGAAGGATCGTGGCCCGTGTTTCGGCCGAATCAGAGCCCACGGGACGCCCTCGCCCACGACCGCCGGCGCCCGCCGCTAGTCTGCTCGCCACGAGCAAACGCTAGGGCATTGCTGACGGGAGGTCAACAGCGCGTTTTCCCTTGCTCTCGCAAAATTGGCACAGTCTCGGTTCCGGCCCGCCGCAGCGCGTCGGCGCTGAAGATCGCCAGCGCCGCCCAGATCAACGCGAAACCGACCCATCGGCCGACCGGCATCGGCTCGTGGGCGATCAGCACGCCCCAGGCCATCTGCAGGGCCGGATTCAGGTAGAACAGCAGACCCATCGTCACCAGCGGCAGTCGCTGCGCGGCGGCGGCGAACAGCAGCAACGGGATGGCCGTGACCGGCCCCGCCAGCAGCATCAGCGCGGTGTGCGCGGCCCCGAACCCCACGAAATGCCCGCCGTGGGTGGCCTGCAGCCAGATCAGATAGCCGCCCGCCAGCGGCAGCGCCCACAGCGTCTCGACCGCGACGCTGACCCGCGGATCGGCGTCGATCACCTTCTTGACCAGCCCGTAGAACGCGAACGAGGCGGCCAGCACCAGCGCGATGTACGGCAGCTCGCCGACCTCGGCGGTCAGCACCGCGACCGCGGCTACGGCCAGCAGCAGCGCCACCACCTGCCAGCGGTTGAGCCGCTCGGCGAACAGGACCACGCCCAGGGCGACCGAGAACAGCGGGTTGATGAAGTAGCCCAGCGCCGCGTCCACCACGTGACCGTGGGTGACCGCCCAGATGAAGGTCCCCCAGTTGACCGCGATCAGCGCCGAGGCCAGCAGCAGGAGCAGCCAGCTGCGCGCCGACAACCGGCGCAGGTCGCCGAGCCTGCGGGTGACGGCCAACAGCAGCAGCAGAAACGCCGCGCTCCACACGAACCGGTGCGCCAGGATCTCGGTGGCCCCGGCGGGCAACAACAGCAGGAAGTACCCCGGGAACAGCCCCCAGCACACGTATGCGCCGACGCCGAACAACAGCCCGGACCGCCGCCGGCTCCTCACAGCTCGTGATTGCGCAACACGTCGAGCGCGTGCTGCAGGTCGGCGGGGTACGGGCTGGTGATCTCGATGCGCCTGCCGTCGGCCGGATGGGCGAACGCCAGTGAGCGGGCGTGCAACCACTGGCGCGTCAACCCCAGCCGCTTGGCCAGCACCGGGTCCGCGCCGTAGGTGAGGTCCCCGACGCAGGGGTGGTGCAGCGCGGCGAAGTGCACCCGGATCTGGTGCGTGCGCCCGGTCTCCAGTTCGACGTCGAGCAGACTGGCGGCCCGGTGCGCTTCCAGCGTGTCGTAGTGGGTGACGCTGTGCCGCCCGTTCTCGGTGACCGCGAACTTCCAGTCGTGGCCGCGGTGCCGCCCGATCGGCGCATCGATGGTGCCGCTGGTGGGATCCGGATGTCCTTGTACCAGAGCGTGATAGCGCTTCTCGACGGTGCGCTGTTTGAACGCCCGCTTGAGCACGGTGTACGCACGCTCGGACAGCGCGACCACCATCACCCCGGACGTGCCCACATCGAGGCGGTGCACGATCCCCTGCCGCTCGTGGATGCCCGAGGTGCTGATGCGGAACCCGGCGGCGGCCAGCCCGCCGAGCACGGTCGGGCCGTGCCAGCCGACGGTGGCGTGGGCGGCCACCCCGGGCGGTTTGTCGACCGCGACGATGTCGGCGTCGGAGTACAGGATCGACATGCCCTCGATCTCGACCGGCGTGTTCTCCACCGGCGCCGGCGGGTCCGGCAGCCGCACCTCCAGCCAGGCGCCGGCGACGAGCTTGTCGGACTTGCCGACCGGGGCGCCGTCGAGGTCGACGTCGCCGCGCTCGGCCAGCGCGGCCGCGGCGGTGCGCGACAACCCGAGCAGCCGGGCCAGGCCGGCGTCGACCCGCATCCCCGCCAAGCCCTCGGGCACCGGAAGTGAACGCTGCGCCATCACCTTTCGCCGGCCTTGCGGCGGCCGACGGCATCGAAGTCGAAACCGAACAGCGACAGCGCGACGAGCAGGATCGCGCCGCCCACCACCGACGGGTCCGCCACGTTGAACACCGGCCACCAGCCGATCGACAGGAAGTCGACGACGTGGCCCCGCAGCGGGCCCGGCGAGCGGAAGAAGCGGTCCACCAGGTTGCCCATCGCGCCGCCCAGGATCATGCCGAGGCCGATCGCCCACCACGGCGACACCAGCCGTCGACCCATCCAGATGATGCCGATCACCACCGCCGTCGCGATCAGCGTCAGCACCCAGGTGTAGCCGGTCGCCATCGAGAACGCCGCACCGGAGTTGCGGACCAGCGTCCAGGTCACGGTGTCGCCGATGATCGACACGGGCTGACCGGGCGTGAGCAGGCGCACCGCGAGCACCTTGGTGACGATGTCGGTGACCAGCACCACCGCCGCGACGGTCAACAGCAGGCGCAGCCGGCGTTTCGGTGCCGGTTGCGGGTCCTCGTTGCCGTCGGCGACCGGCTCGGCCGACCCCGCGGTGTCATCACTCACTCCTCCATCATTCCAAAGCGGTACGCCCCCCGACGACGCCCACCGCGGGCTACTCCGGGCCCTCCTCTCGGCCCAGCTCATCGACGTAGTCCGGCCAGTCCAGGCTGTCCACCGGGTTGGCGCGGCGCACGTCCGGGTCGTCGGTGGGCAACGTGCGCGCCGGGCCGGGTCCGGTGCTGCGGGTCTCGAAGCGCACCGTCATCACCCCGTGGCCGGCGCCCTGGATCCAGCCGTGCCCGTAGGACGGATGCGCGACGTCGTCGCCGATGCGCCACGCCGGTGCGGTGTCGGTGGCCTCGATCAGCGTGCGCGGGGTCGCCGACACCTCCTCGGCTACCAGCTCCAGGTCGCCAAACAGGGGTTCCTGCTGCACTTCGGAGAGGCCCGAAAAACCCACGCCGACAAGGCGTATGGGCCCGATCTCGAGCGGGTCGAGCAGCAGCCGACGGGCGGTGGCGATCAGCGTGCCCGCATCGGTGGTGGCGTACGGCAGCGTGGCCGAGCGGGTGAGGATGCTCATGTCGGACTTCTTCAGCTTGACGGTGACGGTGCGCGCTCCCCTGCCGTCCTTCTGCAGCCGGGTGTGGGCGTGTTCGCCGATCCGGCCGACGGCCTCGCGCAGCTGATCGAGCGTGGTCAGATCCTCGGGGAAGGTCGATTCGGCGCTGATCTGCTTGGCCCGGGTGTTCTCGGCCACCGGCCGATCGTCGATGCCGCGGGCCAGCCGGTGCAGCGCCGCGCCGACGGCGCCGCCCAGGATGTTGGCGGCCTCGGCGTCGGTGAGCGCGGCGAACTCCCCGATGGTCTCGATGCCCAGCCGGTGCAGCTTCTCCTCGGCGACCGGCCCGATGCCCCACAGCCTGCGCACCGGCAGCCCGTGCAGCAGGGACAGTTCCTCGTCCCGCCCCACCACCCGGATGCCGTCGGGTTTGGCCAGGTCCGAGGCGATCTTGGCGACCTGTTTACCCGAGCCGGCGCCGACCGAGGCGATCAACCCGGTCTCCTCGAACACCCTGGCCTTCACGGCGCGGCAGAAGCTCTCCACCTCGGCGGCCGAGGCACCGGCCAGTTCGGCTGGCTCGCCGAACGCCTCGTCAAACGAAAGTTGTTCCAGCACAGGCATAAACGACCGAACCGTGTCGAACACCCGGCGACTGGCGACGCCGTAGACCACGCCGCGCGGCGGCAACACCACCGCGGTGACCCCCACCAGGCGGCGGGCCTGGTGCATGGGCATCGCCGAGCGGGCGCCGTACACGCGCGACTCATAGCTGGCCCCGGCCACCACACCACGACCGCCCAGACCGCCGACCAGCACCGGCCGTCCCCGCAGGGTGGGCCTGGTCAGCTGCTCGACCGACGCGAAGAACGCGTCCATGTCGAGGTGCAGCACCCAGCGACAGTCCACACCCGCCGATGCTAAGGCGCTAGCCTGACGCCCCGTGGACGTGATTGCGTCGCTGCCCGCCGACACCCGGCTGGCCGACGTCGCCGAGCGGGTGCGCCGCATCGAGGACCTGGGCTTCACCGCGGTACACGTGTCGGAGACGGTGCGTGATCCGTTCTCGGTGTGCGCCCTTGCGCTGGAACACAGTTCGACGCTGGTGGTGCGCACCAGCATGGTCGTGGCGTTCGCGCGCAGCCCGATGGTGACCGCGTACGCGGCGTGGGAGCTCGCGAGGTTCTCCGGCGGCCGCTTCCAGTTGGGCGTCGCGACGCAGGTGCGGGGCAACATCGTCGGGCGGTTCTCCATGCCGTGGACCGACCCCGTCGAGCAGTTGCGGGACTACGTGGCCTCGCTGCGGGCGATCTTCGACGCGTTCGCGCACGGTCGCGAGCTGTCACACCACGGCAGCCACTACACGTTCAGCAGGCTGCAGCCGTACTTCAACGCCGGACCAGATCCCAGGGGCGGGCCCGTCCATCGGGCCGGGGGTGGAGGACGGGTGCAGCCGGCGCAACGGGCAGGGGCTGGGGGGGGGTGAG
>Ga0182793_1001453_pt1 | contig 14635 bp, 15 predicted proteins | sample Passage237A_FD_130498 | JGI IMG/M metagenome (GOLD analysis project Ga0182793, IMG submission 130498) | Cellulose adapted compost microbial communities from Newby Island Compost Facility, Milpitas, CA, USA - Passage2 37A (version 2) (version 2) ... | reverse complement strand
TGGTGTGGCCGCCGACGGCGACGTCATAATTCAACGTCAAAGTATCGCGGGTGAATTTGGTGGGGTAGACCAGCGGCACGTTCAGCGAATTGGCAATCGTAATATCCGTTGCCAGTCCCATATCGGGGCGATAGCTGTAATCACCTTCGTCAGCATAAGCTTCATAACCAATCTTAATGCGCTGATTTTTAGTGAGATTCCAACCCAGTTTAATCAGTCCATCGGTTAATTCGCCGGCCAAGCCGCGAACTTTGCCATCCGTGCCGGGAATAACAGAACCGTCAGCGGCAAGAATTTTGCCTCCGCCAACTTCATAATTTCTGCGATCAACAAAATTGTAATAACCGAGAATATCAACAGTGTCAGTTAATTGGCCGTACGCCGATACTGCGTAATTATTTGATGCGTTATCTGATAAGGTCACTTTGCCGAGCGCGCCAAAACGCTTGCCGGAGCGCAGCAGGTCGCGCGCTTCTTTTGTCTGAAAACGCACCGCGCCACCCAGGCCGCCATTGACCACTGAGTTATTGCCCACCTCAACTTCCACGGCTTGCAAAATGTCCGCGTGAATCTGCAGATTGCCCATATGGTGGTACATATAAGTATTTTGATTGGCGCCATCGATGCTGATGCGCAGATCTTTGTCGTCCATGCTGCGAATGGTGATGCGTTGATTGAGAGAATGCGCGCCGCCCACGTCGATGCCAGGAATAGGGCGCAGTAGATCGCTGATATGGTCCGCCTGCTTGATATCCATTGCCTCGGAATCCAATGCCAGGGAGGAGGAATAGACTTTGGTTCCCCATACGACAGTCTCTTCGATGTGCTTTTGTTCCGCTTTCTCGGCGGCTTGTACCTGAGCTGCAGCCGCTATGCACAATGAAAGGCTCAGATGACGCTTGCGCAAACTACCCATAAATCTCTACAACTCCCCAATGACAACGATGGCGATCCGCGCAGAGCAGTAGGTCACCGTTCTGGCAAAATCTAAATGATAATGATTATCGGTAGCATTATACTGGCGGAGTACGAGAGATGCTCCTAGTGGGGTAATGCGCCAGAGCCAGATGATGATGCGAAATCGTCAAAGTGTTGGGATGGGGAGGCGCGGGGCTTCTTGTATGCACCAGACATGTTAGTTAACACGGTATAAAACAATGCATATAGAGGAGGGGCTATGCGAGGAGACAAGATGACCATCCGGGGAGCGGGAACAGCAGGTATTACCCCGGTCATCGACGGGCGGAAACTCACCGAGCTCGCGGAACTCGGCGGCTACCGGTCGCAATTTTCCAAATCGGCTGCTTATGCCAAGCCTCTGGCGCGGGGACGTTTTGAATGTGTCGAATACCCCGCGGGACTTTCCGTACATGTGTGTGATCTGGAAGAGTTGGATGGCACCACCACAGATGCGGAACTCTCGCCGCGATTAAGTTTTTTGTTACTGCTGCGCGGCGAGCTGAATTTCCGGTTGAACGAACACGTCTTTCAATTATGTTGCGACGGCGGCCCGCGCTGCGCCGCCATGATTCTGGAAGAGCCCACCCGCTGGGAGCGCGATCTGCAGCGCGGTTGTCACCTCACCAAAGTTCACGTCACCGTGTCGCCGCAATGGTTGGCGCAACACTGCCCAAAAACGGCAAATCGTGTTTGGGAGCTGTCGCTACAGCGCACCGCCAATCTGCCGCTCTGGCGACCCTCGGCGCGGGCCTTTGCCGCCGCGCGGGAGATATTGGCGGTGACCAATCCAGAGGCGGACTTGCAACGATTGCATATCGAAAATCAGGCGCTTTTACTGGTCGGTGAGGGGCTGGCTTCGTTGGAACTCTGGCAACAAAATCAGCCTGCCGGTTCGCGTCGCGGTAACCGTATCGCCGAGGTTTGCCATTATCTGGATACCCATATCGACCAACCGTTGAACCTGGATGACGTCGGCAAAATGTTTGGCATGAGTACCAGCACCCTGCAGCGCTATTTCAAACAGGAAGTGGGTATGCCAGTGGGCGATTATGTTCGTCGCAAACGCTTGGAATACGCTCGCGAATTGTTGCTGGTGGAAGGCGTTAGCGTATCCCAGGCTGCTTATGCCGCCGGGTATAGTCATTCCACCAATTTTATTGCGGCGTATAAGAGGCGCTATGGATGCTGTCCCGGTAGCGAAAAGAACTTGTGAAAAAGGTTTTTAGAATTGAGATTCGATAGACGACAAAAGGCGATCTTGCCACGCTTCCTGATCAATTTCCCTGTCGTGAATAATTTCGATGCGACTGTCGAGAGTGTCGTCTAATTCGATTTCAGTCAACACTGCGCCGGATTTATTAAAACCAAAAACGCCTTGCTCCGTAATCAACACCGCTTTTAAGCGTTCTTCCTCGCAACCATTCAATAACGCAAAAATTTTGGCGTAATCAAAAATAAAATCTGGGCTGAAAATCCAGCCGTTGCTGAAATAGCCATCGGCAGCGCGGCTTTTGTGGATATAACCGCAGGCGGGCAGGGCTTCTGGGAGATCGACGGTAAAAGGGCTTGCTGCGTCGAATTCGCGATGCTGAGTTTGCTGAAGATTTTTCTGGTCCAGAAGTGCCGGATTTAATTCGCCCCAACTGCTGTAAATCAGGGTTTTTCCCGGCAGATATTCCTGGTGGTATTGCTCCAGGCGCTCGCGATCCGTGTCGGTATAAGTGTCCTCTTTATTGCCCACCACCACATCGGCAACTTGCAGTTGTTGCTGAAAGGTGGCGTTATCGCGGTAGCGTGCATCAGCCAATTTGTGCGCATCCACCAAGGTGATAGTCGCGCGCAGGTCCAGAACATTTTGATAAAGCTCCGAACGCAGCAGGGCGATAATTTCTGCCGGGTGGCCGAGGCCGGTGGGTTCGATCAGCAAACGCTGCGGCTGCGCTTTGCGCAGCAGACGGTTGAGGGCAATCTGCACCGGCAGGCCGTTGGCGCAACACATACAGCCGCCCGGCAATTCGTGCACAAAAATATCGTCGCCAGCATTTTGTTTTAGCAGGTGGCCGTCGATGCCCACCTCACCAAATTCGTTGACCAAAACCGCCCAGCGTTCATCGGCCGGCTTGTTTTTCAACAGCTGCAAAATGGTGGTGGTTTTGCCTGTGCCCAAAAAGCCGGTGATGATATTGGTGGGAATTGTCTGCGTGATTGTCATGTCACTATTCCTATTAAGGTCAGAACTCATTCGAGAGTTCTTTGTAACCTTTAATCAAATAATGGTTGGCAGTGACGATGGATTCGGAAAATGCCTGATATTCCGGGTCCACTTTGGGAATGGTATTTAAATCAAAATCGTGACTGATGCGTGTCATTGAAGGAACGTGGAAATGCTCTGGCAGATCGCAGCCATCCACCACAGAGTTGTGGCGCACCACGCAGCCGTTGCCAACGCGGCAGTTGAACAGCACAGTGTTAAAGCCGATAAAAACATTGCTGCCCACTTCGCAGGGACCGTGAATAATGGAGCGGTGGGCGATAGAAGTGCTTTCGCCGATTTCCACTTTGGCGCCGGCTTTAGAGTGAATTACTACGCCGTCCTGCACATTGGAGTTGCGGCGAATAATAATCGGCTCCATTTCGCCATTTTCGTCCACCTCATCCGCGCGGATTACCGCGTAGGGTCCGATAAATACATTGGCTTCAATAATCACTTTGCCGCAAATAATTGCGGTGTTATCGACATAAGCTTCGCTGCTGACTTCGGGGTAATGTCCGGTGGGGTTTTTGCGCAACATAGGAAGGGCCTCGGGCGGATGACTGTGGGGCTATTCTACGGGTTTCGGCGCGCAGGTGTTGCATATGCCTCAGCTGCCGCCGACAAAGCCCAATTGCCGCCACGCCTCATAACTCACAATCGCCACTGCGTTGGAGAGGTTTAGACTGCGGCTGTTGGGCTGCATTGGGATGCGCAGGCGGTGTTCCGGCGGGATGGCGTTGCGGATAGGGTCGGGTAGTCCTGCGGTTTCGGAGCCAAACAGCAGCACATCGCCCTCGCGATAGTCGAGCTGGTCGTGGGGCCGGCTGCCCTTGGTGGTGCAAGCGAGAATACGCCGCCCGGCGACGGCCTGCTCAAAGGCTGCGTAGTTCGGGTGAATCGTCACCTTGCTCAGATCGCTGTAGTCGAGGCCGGCGCGGCGCAGTTTCTTTTCTTCCAGGTCGAATCCCATGGGCTCGATGATGTGCAGCCAGCAGCCATTATTGGCGATCAGGCGCAATATATTGCCGGTATTGGGCGCGATTTGTGGTTCGTATAGGGCGATATGGAACATAGTCGGCTGCGTGTTTTCAAAACCCGGCATTCTATAACTGGCCGCCAATAAATACAGGGCTCTGGTGTATGATCCGTCGATTTTTACATGGTGATTTTTCTATGCGTCAGTCTTTATTGGCGATATTGCTGTTCGCCGCTCCCGCGTTTGCCGAGCCCCAGCAACATGGGCATTCCCACGATCACGACCATCACCACGAGCATCATCATGCAGTCGAGAACGTCGAGGCCCACACTCACGGCGAGGTCTTACTGCAGTTAGTGGCGGATCAGCAGGAGCTGGTGGTGGAGATGGCATCGCCAGCGGTTAATTTTCTCAGTTTTGAACACGCGGCGCAGACGGACGCGGAACGCCAGGCGGTGCAGTCCATGGAGCAGCGTTTAAACAATGTGGCGAGTTGGCTGAATTTGCGCGGTGGCGATTGCAAGGTGGTGGAAACCAAGGTGGATGCCAGTGCGCTGAGTGGCGTGACCAATCACGCGGATATCACATTGACCGCGCAATTTTCTTGCGCGGCACTGGCGAAATTAGCCGGTGTGGAATTGACTTTATTTAATCACTTCCCGGAAGTCGAAAAAATTACTCTGGAGTGGATGGGATCCGGCGAGCAGGGGCAGGCGATATTAACGGCGCGCAACAATCGCGCGCCGTTGCGTTAATCCTCGTAAGGCAAAATTCGGTCGACTGTCATGGAGTAAGCGGAAGTCGCCAGATCGTTTTCTTTGATTTCGGTAAAAATCGTGCCTTCCACAAAAAAGGCATCGCTGAGATCATCTACGCTCAGGCCGGGCTCGTAAGTCGCAAAAATAATTTGGTTGGGCGGCGGTGGTGGCAAGTGAATGCAGGCGCCGAAAAATGGCACCAGCAGGAAGGTGGTAATCACTTGGTTATCGTCAAAATCCAACGGCACAATAAATCCGGGCAGGCGGATTTTGCGTTGATTATATTCAGCGATAATTTTGGTGGAACTCAGTGCGCGTTGATAAGGATCGTCCTTGTCCTGCTGCATTTTTAATTTATCGTCGAGCACATCGTCGCTGGAACCATCCTCAATTTCATCGAGATAATCCGGCGGATTCATCAGTGCATCCAGATCTTCTTTCGGCATCAACTGCTGCCATTCGATTTCTTCATAGGCGTCACTTTTTTCAGCAGCGATGACCGGCGCCGCAGCGGGGCGAGCTTGGCTCTGTGGCGCAGCATCGGATTCGGCGGGCTTTTTTTTGTCGCAGGCGCTGAGGGAAATACTTGCGCAAAAAATCAGTGCGAATAAACGGAGGAGTGTCATCAAAGCAAACCGCTGTGTTTCAAAATTGGCGGCTATGTTATAGGCTTTCGCCCCCTCCGACAATTTGCAGGCGCGCCCATTGCAGCTATGACGTTATCGCCGGATTCTCCGCATCAGATTCCCGCTGAACACCCCGCTTTTTACTGCCGGGAGCTGCGCTTTGGCTATTTCGATAAGGTGAGTAGCGCCGATAAAGAGGTTCTCGCCATTCCTGCATGGCAGGTCGCCCGCGGCAGCCGGATTTTTCTGCGCGGGGCATCCGGCTCCGGCAAATCCACTTTGTTGAACTTGCTGTGCGGCATGCTCAAACCCAGCAGTGGTGAGCTGCGGGTGCTCGACTGTGATTTGGCGCGCCTGAGCGGCCACGCCCGCGACCGCTTCCGCGCCCGCCATATGGGCGTGGTGTTTCAGCAGTTCAATCTGATTCCCTGGTTAAGTGTGCGCGACAACGTGCATCTGGCCGCGCATTTCGCTGGCGGCAAAAGCACGGTGCAAGCGCGTCTGGCGGAACTGGCGGAGCAGCTCAATCTGCCCGACGCCTTGCTGGAGCGTCGCGCCGCTGACTTGAGCATCGGCCAGCAGCAGCGGGTGGCGGTGATGCGCGCTTTGATTAACCACCCGGAAATTCTTCTCGTCGATGAGCCTACCTCGGCCCTCGACCAGGACAACCGCGATGCTTTTATCCATCTATTAATGACGACCCTGGACCACTGCGGCGCGACCCTATTGTTTGTCAGCCACGATCAGACGCTCGCCAGTCACTTTCCCATCCAGCTGTCGATGACTGAACTCAACCAAGCGGGCAGGGCGGGCTGATGTTTTGGAAGGTCGCCTGGCGCAGCTTGGCTCAGCGCAAAGCCTCGGTATTGCTGACGGTGGCAGCGCTTACGGTGAGCGTGTTGGTGCTGGTGGGCATCGAACACTTGCGCCAGAACGCGCGCACCGGCTTTGCCCGCACGGTGGCGGGCACGGACCTGATCGTCGGCGCCCGCACCGGCGAAATCAATCTGCTGCTCTACGCGGTGTTTCGTTTGGGCAATGCCAGCAACAATATCGCTTGGCGCAGCTATGAGGAGATCGCCGCGCTGCCCGATGTCGCCTGGACGATTCCCTTATCCCTGGGCGATTCCCATCGCGGCTATAAAGTCCTCGCCACCAATCAGAATTACTTCAGCCATTTTCGTTACGGTTTAGATCAGGCCCTGATTTTGGCGCAAGGGCGGCCCTTTGATGGTTTGCAGCAAGTGGTGCTGGGAGCAGAAGTGGCGCGCCGACTCGGCTATCAATTGGGCGAACAGCTGGTGCTGGCCCACGGCGCGGCCAGCACCAGTTTTACGCTTCATGACGCCCATCCTTTTGAGGTGGTGGGCATATTTGCGCCCACCGGAACGCCAGTGGATCAGACGCTGCACATCAGCCTGGAATCCATGGAGCTGATCCACCGTCAGGGCAGCAAGGTCGAGCAGTTGCAGCCGCGCTCGCTCACAGCAGTGATGGTGGGGCTCAAGTCGCGGATCAAGGTGTTCCAAGTGCAGCGGCAGATCAATCAGTACCGCGGCGAGCCTCTGCAGGCGATATTGCCGGGCGTGGCGCTGACGCAACTCTGGTCCACCCTCGCCATTATGGAAAAGACTCTGCGCGCCATATCCGCGTTGGTGCTGGTGGCCGCCTTGTTTGGCATGGCCGCCATGCTGCTTGCGTCCCTGCGCGAGCGGCGTCGGGAGATTCTGCTGTTACGCACCATAGGCGCAAGCCCGCTGTTTATCGGTGGCTTGCTCCAGCTTGAGGTGTTAGTGATGACGGCAACTGCGGTGGTGCTCGCGCTTGGAATCGCCAGTGCCGGCCTCGCTCTGGGCAATGAGTTTTGGGTCGCCAAAGTCGGCCTGCAGATCTCCGCCAATATCTTCCACGCCGCAACGGCGGAGTTGATTGCCTATGTCTTTGCCGGCGCTTTGGTGATCGGCGCGCTGCCCGCTTTGGGCGCTTATCGCATCTCCCGCACGGTGCCCTCCGGTCTTTAAAACACGCTCTTTGGGCGTGTTTTCGCCTTATTCCTTTTCCTGCTCTGCCCCGCCTGCGAGTTGACAAGCAGCGTCTATACTCAGTTATGCCCCCAGGTTTTAAAACAACATTTAAAACAACGGGGGAAGCATAGCCGGCAGACGCACTTGCACATGCGGCCGCTGATCGCCGGACACTAATAAATGAAAATCCCGTGACCATTCAACGAGGTATTGATGCAAAACACCCTCACCGCGCGGCTGCAGGGGTTGCTGAAGCCCGGCCGGAAAGGCAAGACCGTCGGCATGGAATTGCAGAGCGACGGTATGGCCTTGGTGGTGCGGGAACCGCAGACGGCAGCCGGCGATGCACCAGCTCGGGTGGCGGCGATGGATTTTCTGCATTACGACAAAAATACCCCGCCCGATCAGGTGCTGAAAAATTGGGTGGCCGAGCATCGCTTGAGCAAAGCCGCGTGCAACGTGGTTTTGGGCGCAGATGCCTATCAGATTTTGCTGGTGGAGCCGCCGGATGTGCCGGTGGAGGAAATACGCGGCGCCATCCGCTGGCGCTTAAAAGATTTAATCAATATTCCCGTGGACCAAGCGGCGCTGGATGTTTTTGCCCTGCCGCCTGACGGCATACGCGCCAATAAAAAGATGGTGTATGTGGTGGTCTGCGAAAGCAAAAAACTCAAGGGCATTATCGATATGGTGACGGAGGCGGGGCTGAGTCTCGAATCCATCGATATCAACGAGCTGGCGCTGCGCAATCTGGTGGTGCGCTTATTACCGGCGGAATTGGCGGAGCGCGGTGTGGCGCTGGCACGTATTCGCAGTGGTATGGCGAGCGTCTATATCTATCGCGCCGGCAATTTATACCTGGGGCGCTCTTTTTCCCTGAATTACAACGGTGGCTTGCTGGACAATTTGCCAGAGGAATCCCTGGCGTTGGAACTGCAGCGCTCGCTGGATTACTACGAACGCCAAATGGGGCAGGCGCCACCGGCGGTGATCTATTTTTGTGGTGAACATGTTTCCGAAGACAAAATCGGCAGCGTGCTCAAAGCCAGCCTCGCGCCGAAAGTGCAGTGGCTCAATCCCGCGCAGGCACTGCAGATCGATCAGACAGATCCCGATGAGGCCTTGATGCAGCAATGCGTCGCCGCCATGGGCGCAGCGCTGCGCCAGCCGGAGGCAGTCTGACATGCAGCAGATCAATCTCTATCTGCCGGAGTTTCGTGCCAAAGCGGATTTGCTCTCCGCCGAGCGCGCGCTGGCGCTGCTGGGAATTGTGCTGCTGGTATTGATTGGTGTGCAGATTCTGCAAGTGCGCGAATTAAATGCGATGCGCACGACAGCGGTGGATCTGGAGACGAAACAACTCGCGCTTAAGGAAACCGCGGATCAACTGAAAAAAGCGCCCAAACCGAATAAAGATCCGGCGCTGGAGCAGGAGATCGAACGTTTGCGCCTCGCCATCCAAAATCGCGAAGGCGTGGCCGGCATTATCACCAGCCGCTCCATGGGCAACGACACGGGTTTTTCCCGCCATTTAGTTGCACTGGGGAAAAACAAAGTAGAGGGTGTGGCGCTGCGGGATTTCACCTTGGATTCGGGCGGCGCCTTTTTGCGGTTGGAGGGCATGAGCCAAAAAGCGGAACTGGTGCCGCTGTATGTCAGCCAATTACAGTCGGACGACAATTTTAAACAAACCAAATTCGGCAATTTGACCCTGCGCGGTTACGGCGCGGGTGTCAGTTTTCTGCTGAGCGGCGACGGCCCTATGGACCCGGCCACGCTTACCTATTTCACTGAAGAACAACTGCTGCCGCGGTGACAACCGCGCGGAAATATAACGAGCTATATGAAAGAAAAATGGGGCCAGCTGAAAAATCGATTCGAAGCCTTCGCCATGCGCGAACGGCTTCTGCTGGTCGGTGCGGCCCTGGCCCTGGTGTACCTGCTCTGGGAAATGCTGCTGTTCCATCCCATGGCGAAAGAAAAACAGATACTGGTGGCGCGTGAGCGGGTGGCTCAGCAGGCTATTCAGATGTCAGAAGCGGAAATCACCGTTTTAAAAAATATTGTCAGTAAAGACCCGAATGTGGCGCTGCGTCAGGAAATTGCCGATCTGCGCGCACGGCTTAACAGTCTCGATCAGCAGCTCGATACTCTCGCAGTGGGGCTGGTGCCGGCGCACACTTTGCCGAAGGTCATGCACAGCATTTTGAGTAAAACCGGCAAGTTGCACATTGAACAATTGATCACGCTGCCGCCGGAGACGCTAAACCTCTCCGCCGATGTGAAAAAGGCGGAAATACCAACTGCCGCCGTTAATTCGTTACCAATGCCGCAGCCAAATGCGGCACCAGTGGAGCAGGGCGCGAGCGTTTATCGGCATTCAGTGGTGCTGAATTTGTCAGGCGATTTTGCCGGCATTGTGCAGTATCTCCGGGAATTGGAGAGCAGCGACTGGCGCTTTTATTGGGAATCCCTGCGCTATCAGGTGACGGAATATCCGCAGGCGAAAATTCGTCTGCGCGTTTTTACGCTTTCCAGTCAGCGCGGAGTGCTCGATGGCGTTTAAACGATTTTTTATGTTGCCGTTATGTGTCCTTGCACTGCCATTGATGGCGAGTGCGCAGGGCGCTGAGGAATTGATAGATCCCACCCGGCCGGTGGCGTTTGTCGCTCCGGTTGGCAAAAAAACGCCGGAAGAAAACAAACTGCAATTGCAGGCCATTTTTTCCGGCGAGGGCAGGCGGGAGGCGGTGATCAACGGCCAAACAGTTAAAGTCGGTGATGTGGTAGATCAAGCAAAAATTCTGGCCATAGGGCCGGGTCGTGTGAGCTTCGAAAAAAATGGGGAAAAGGGGGAATTGGTGCTGCTGCCGACCGTATCCAAACCGGTGAGAGTCGAGGAATAAATCATGACAATTCGACTTTCATTTATATTGTTGCCGCTGTTTCTTTGGGGACTTAGCGCCTGTACCCAACAGGATCACAAGCCCTCCCTGAGCCGTGAGGTGTACGACAGCGCCTTGGACGACAGCAAACCCGCGCCCGTGCCGGATTTTGTCAACGACGCTTTGCTTAATCGCAGCGCGAGCAGCTCCGCTACCCGCGCAACCCAGGCGCGTCGGTTTGATGTGTCAGTGAATAATATTCCCGCCAAAGCGTTTTTCCTCAGTCTGGTTTCTGAAGCCGGCGTTAATGTGGTGACCCATCCAGATGTGACCGGCAATATCTCGCTGAATTTGCGCAATGTCACTGTGGAGGAAACTCTGTCGGTGGTGCGGGATATGTACGGCTACGAATTCAAAGTCAAAGACAATATTTATTCAATTTTTCCACGCAAACTGCGCACGGAAATCTTTTCCATTAATTACATCGATATCAAACGGGTCGGTGTAACCGATACCAATGTATCGATTGGGGAAATCAAAAGCAGTAGCAGCTCTTCCTCCGATGGTGGCGGCGGTGGTGGTTCCAGCAATAACGCCGCCAATATTCTCGGCTTGGCGGGCGGCGCAGAGGACAATTCCTCTAGCAGCGGGCAGGGCATCAGCCCAGGATCGCGGGGGCAGACGCTGAACAAAACCGATTTTTGGCAAATGGTAAAAGAAACCGTGGGCTCGATGGTGGGTGTGCCGGCGGAAGGTCGCAACGTTATGGTCAACCCGCAATCCGGTTTGCTGGCAGTGACGGCTATGCCGGCCGAAATCAATGCCGTGCGGGAATTTCTCGAACGCTCGGAGCTCAGCGTAAAACGCCAAGTGATATTGGAAGCCAAAATTCTGGAAGTGCGGTTAAGTGAAGGTTTTGACGCCGGCATTAATTGGAATGCGATCCAAGGGCAACTGCAGTACAGCAAAAATGTCACGAGTTTTAGCAACCCGGTCGATATTACCGGCGTGGAAGCTTCCGGCACGGAGGTTTTTGCTTCCATTTTTAAAGTGCTGGATATTCGCGATCTGCTGTCTTTATTGGAAACCCAGGGTTCGGTGCAGGTGCTATCCAGTCCGCGGGTGAGCACGGTCAACAATCAAAAAGCCGTTATCCGCGTGGGCACCGATGAATTTTTTGTCACAGGTTTGAAAAACAACACTACCTCCAGCGCAGCGACCACTACATCCTCACCGGAAATTGAACTCACCTCATTTTTCAGCGGTATCTCCTTGGATGTGACGCCGCAGATTTCCGAAGACGGCGATGTGATTTTGCATATTCACCCGATTATCAGTGACGTGCGCGACCAGACCAAAGAAGTGACGGTAGGAGACTCCAAATTTTCCATGCCTTTGGCCTTGCGGGAAATTCGCGAGAGCGACAGCGTGGTGCGCGCCCGTAGCGGCCAAGTGGTGGTGCTCGGTGGACTTATGCAGAAATCCCGACAGGCGTCGGATGGCAAGCGGCCGATACTTGGCGATATTCCGGTGGTGAATTTATTCTTCAAAACCAAATCGCGCAGCTCGGCCAAGACCGAATTGGTGATTTTGCTGCGCCCGGTAGTGGTGGGCGAGGAGAGCTGGCGGGATCAAATAAAAGAATTCCGCGAATTTTCCGGGCCGGTCAATTGAACCGGCCCATTAAATTCCAGGCGAGGTGAAATATGTACCTACAGCACTTCGGCATGACAGAAAAACCGTTTTCGCTGACGCCGGATACCCAGTTTTTTTTGGCTGCTCGCAGTCATCGCGAGGCGCTCAATACTCTGTCATTCGCGCTGCAGGATGGCGAAGGGTTTATCAAAATCGTCGGTGAGGTGGGCACGGGCAAAACCCTATTGTGCCGCATTCTGCTGAACCGCTTGGATAAAGCGCAATTTGTCACTGCTTATATCCCCAATCCCTGCCTGACTCCAGAAGAACTAAAGGCATTTATCGCATCGGAAATTGGTGCGGATTATCAACGCTCCATGCCCGCCCATGAATTGACGGCGGCGATTTATCGCCGGCTGTTGCAGATCGCCCGTCAGCGCAAGCATGTGGTGCTGGTGGTGGATGAAGCGCAGACCATGCCGCGGGAGACTATCGAAGCCCTGCGCCTGCTGACCAATCTGGAAACCGAAAAACGCAAATTATTGCAGGTGGTCATCCTCGGTCAGCCGGAACTGGATGAACTGCTCAATCGCGACGATTTGCGTCAACTAAAGCAGCGCATCGTATTTGCGGAAAACTTGCGGCCTTTAAGTAGTGCGGGCGTTGCCGCGTATTTGCGTCACCGCCTGAAAGCCAGCGGTTGTCAGCGCGATACTTTATTCAGCCCGCTAGCCACCTGGTTATTGGCAAAAGCCTCCGGCGGTATTCCTCGGCTGATCAATATTCTCTCCCATAAAGCGCTGCTGTGCGCCTACGGTAAAGGCGATGCCACCATTGCCGGTTGGCATATCGCCAAAGCCGTGCGCGATACCCCGGAGTGCCGCGCCAGCGGGCGCCTGTGGTGTCGCCTTTGGGAGCTCAACGGCCGCGTATTTTTGGCGCGTCCGGCCGAGGTGATGCGATGAGTCTGATCAACGACATGTTGCAGGACCTGGACCGCGACACTGTTCCAGAAAGACCCGTGCTGCCCTCCGGCCTCGCAGCTAAAAAGGCGGACGCTTCCGCGTCCACGCGCCGATTTATATTGCCGGGGTTGGCCGTGGTGGCCGTGATTTACGCGGTCATTTTTGAATTCAATTTGTTTGGTTTAGTGCCGGAGAAGAAAAAACCCGTTATCGATATCCCAGAGCCTATTGCACTGAACAGTAAATGGTTGCACGTAAAACCAGCGGAAACGCCGGCAGCGGTGGTGGTCGAAACGGTTCCGGTTTCCGCGATAACCGAGGAGGTTGCCACGGCAGATACTGCGGGCGATTCCGATGTAAGCGAGCAAGTCATTTCGCTAGCGGTTGAACAAAATCAGATTGCAGCAACACATCCTGATACGGATTTTTCGGACAATTCCGCTATTGCACACTTGCTGGAAGCCGCCGCCCGCGCTTTGGCCGCCAATCAACTAACCACTCCGACGGGCAATAACGCCTACGAATTATTTAATAGTGTGCTGGTGATCGACCCGCAAAATGAAGATGCCCTCGCCGGCATTGCCAACATCCGCCAGCGTTATCTTTGGTGGTTGGAACAGGCACTCAATCAAGGTCGTGTGACTGCAGCGCAGATATATGCACACAAAGCCAAAAATGTCGGAGTTGATGCCGCCACTTTGGCGGCTTACGCCGATCGCTTGAATCAGACGGCTGCTTCCGCGCCAGCGGAAATTCCTGCAGCGGAAACTTCCGCTCATGCCAGCATCACTCCCGCCAAAATAGCGAGTGATGCGGAAGTAGCAGAGCGATTACGTACAGTGGGTTTGCGTGCTGAAGCGGAAGCATTGCGACTGATTGCGCAAGCCCGCGCCACTCCGCAAACAGCGGTGGCCCTCGCAGATTTATACGCGGAGCGGCAAGCGCGCGGTGAGCTGCGTTATCTCGCGGATCTTCTCGCCGATAAAACGCAACCGGCATATGCCTATGTGGCAGCGCAGTTATGGGTTTTGGACCGGCAGGAAAAACGCGCGGCAGATGCGCTCGCGTCAGTGGAATTTGACGGATTGGCCGAGCGCCAGCGCCAGCGTCTTTTGGCTGGCTTGCAGCAAAAGGCCGGAAATTACGGTGCGGCCATGGCGCTCTATGCGGATCTTGTTTCCGTATCGCCGGAGAGTGTCAGCGATTGGTTGGGGCTCGCCGTCAGCGCCGATCGCAGCAAATTGTTGGACACCGCTCTCGACGCCTATGAAAAGGTGCTGATGCTGCGCCACCCAGACCCGCGGGTAATGCAGTTTGCGCGGCAGCGCCAGCAGGACTTATCTCTTTCCATGATCAACAGGTAAACGCGTGGAACCCGCCAGCGCACCCAAACGAATTCGTATTGGCGACATCTTGGTCGCCCAGCAGATTATCAGCCAGCAGCAGTTGGAAACCGCGCTCGCGGAACAGAAAAAAACCGGCTACAAACTCGGCCGGCAATTGGTGGCCCTGGGTTTTGTCGATGAAAATACGCTGCTGAATTTCCTCTCTA
>Ga0182793_1001452_pt1 | contig 14645 bp, 9 predicted proteins | sample Passage237A_FD_130498 | JGI IMG/M metagenome (GOLD analysis project Ga0182793, IMG submission 130498) | Cellulose adapted compost microbial communities from Newby Island Compost Facility, Milpitas, CA, USA - Passage2 37A (version 2) (version 2) ... | reverse complement strand
GCCACGGGTCATCCCCGCGTGCGCGGGGAACACGGGGTGTAGCCGTCCAACCGGCGCACCAGGCGCGGGTCATCCCCGCGTGCGCGGGGAACACAATGCCCGGTCGGACTCCTCCACGCCGCGGATCGGGTCATCCCCGCGTGCGCGGGGAACACGACGCGCATCACCAGCAATGCGTCCCTAACGACGGGTCATCCCCGCGTGCGCGGGGAACACGCGACCTACCTGGCCCGCAAGGCGACCGAGCGCGGGTCATCCCCGCGTGCGCGGGGAACACATGTAGACCTGCATCTGCGCGTAATGCTCGGGCGGGTCATCCCCGCGTGCGCGGGGAACACCGTTCCTCGATGTCGACGCGGATCACCAGCGGCGGGTCATCCCCGCGTGCGCGGGGAACACACCCAGTAGATGCTGTTCATCATTCACTCCTGCGGGTCATCCCCGCGTGCGCGGGGAACACGACCAATACGTTGCCGGGTTGCCGTCGAACGCCGGGTCATCCCCGCGTGCGCGGGGAACACGCGTAGATGTACGCGACGGACAGGTCGGTCACCGGGTCATCCCCGCGTGCGCGGGGAACACGGTACTGCCGGGTTAAATGGAATCGTAAACGACGGGTCATCCCCGCGTGCGCGGGGAACACGCCGATCCCGATTTCCCCGACGGCGCCATCAGCGGGTCATCCCCGCGTGCGCGGGGAACACTTTTGCCGCTGCTCCGCCAGTTCCAGCCGTGACGGGTCATCCCCGCGTGCGCGGGGAACACGATCCGGTGTACCAGGTCGCGTATTCCAAGAACGGGTCATCCCCGCGTGCGCGGGGAACACGGCACGGCGGAGAGTGGAAACTGTTGGCGTCCCGGGTCATCCCCGCGTGCGCGGGGAACACCCATCAGTTACTCCACTCCGGCCGATAGACCTCGGGTCATCCCCGCGTGCGCGGGGAACACTCCCACATTGCGAACCCGAGGACAGACCCGTCCGGGTCATCCCCGCGTGCGCGGGGAACACCCCCGAAAAACCCGCCGATTGAACAATGGGGACGGGTCATCCCCGCGTGCGCGGGGAACACTATGACTGGCGGACAAAGGACATTTGGACGTACGGGTCATCCCCGCGTGCGCGGGGAACACTCTGCGGAGCCCCGGCACGCCAGAAAAACCGACGGGTCATCCCCGCGTGCGCGGGGAACACGCCGGTGTCGGCTTCCTCGGGCGCCTGCCAGCCGGGTCATCCCCGCGTGCGCGGGGAACACTTCACCTGGGAGTCCGGTAGCCACAAGGTGTACGGGTCATCCCCGCGTGCGCGGGGAACACCCTGCGGCCAGCTGTTCGAGATAGCACGACGCCGGGTCATCCCCGCGTGCGCGGGGAACACAAAATTGACGTTCATAATTTCTCCTTTCAGTACGGGTCATCCCCGCGTGCGCGGGGAACACTCATCACCGCGCGCAACCCGGGCGCTGGCTGGCGGGTCATCCCCGCGTGCGCGGGGAACACTGAGGAAGGCCAGGACCTGCTGTGCCTCGGGGCGGGTCATCCCCGCGTGCGCGGGGAACACTGTGCTCCTTTGCGTCGAGCATTCGGATCATGCGGGTCATCCCCGCGTGCGCGGGGAACACCGGACTCAAGGGGTACATCAAGACATGACCACCGGGTCATCCCCGCGTGCGCGGGGAACACGACTCGGCCCGCGATCCATCCGGCAACATGTTCGGGTCATCCCCGCGTGCGCGGGGAACACGCGTGAACAAGTCGCCCATTTGTGGGCCAACGCGGGTCATCCCCGCGTGCGCGGGGAACACAGAGCCAGCACCTGCGGGACCTCGCGCCTGTGCGGGTCATCCCCGCGTGCGCGGGGAACACGTGACATCGGGCGACCACACCAGGCCGCTCCACGGGTCATCCCCGCGTGCGCGGGGAACACCGCACCGAGTGGTACGGGCGCACGGCGGTCGGCGGGTCATCCCCGCGTGCGCGGGGAACACGTTGAACATGCCCCACGAATAGACGATGGCCGGCGGGTCATCCCCGCGTGCGCGGGGAACACATCGCCATCGCCAGAAGGAACCGCTCGGCGTACGGGTCATCCCCGCGTGCGCGGGGAACACCCCATGACCTGATTCACAAGGTGCGCGCCCGCCGGGTCATCCCCGCGTGCGCGGGGAACACACCGGCGGCACCGCGACCTTGACGGTATCGCCCGGGTCATCCCCGCGTGCGCGGGGAACACGCATAGCGGTCGTGCTCGTGCGCCTCGCCGGCCGGGTCATCCCCGCGTGCGCGGGGAACACGCCATGTGGGCAGACTCGGCGCGGGTGATTGACGGGTCATCCCCGCGTGCGCGGGGAACACGCACCATTGGCGTGAACCGGCAGGGACAGCTGCGGGTCATCCCCGCGTGCGCGGGGAACACCGACATCCGCGGCTTCGTTTGGGGGTATGCGGCGGGTCATCCCCGCGTGCGCGGGGAACACAGCACGTACCGCGTGCCGTTCGGGCCGATGCACGGGTCATCCCCGCGTGCGCGGGGAACACGGTCATACAGCTCGATTCCCGTCGAATGGCGACGGGTCATCCCCGCGTGCGCGGGGAACACTGCTGCTGGGGCGCGTACTGCGCAAGAATGGCCGGGTCATCCCCGCGTGCGCGGGGAACACCGTCGACGTAACCATTCAATGGACTGACACCGCGGGTCATCCCCGCGTGCGCGGGGAACACACCTGACCTGGATCAGGATCAGGCTGCGCTCCCGGGTCATCCCCGCGTGCGCGGGGAACACCGGTCCTCATTCTTTTTCTCCGCGCCCTTCCCCGGGTCATCCCCGCGTGCGCGGGGAACACTTCTGCCTCCAGCTCGCGGGCCTTGATTTCGGCGGGTCATCCCCGCGTGCGCGGGGAACACCGCGAGGCGGTCGAGACGATCCTGGAGGAGTTCGGGTCATCCCCGCGTGCGCGGGGAACACGCGGATGCGCGGCGCCGAGACGGCCGGGGCCTCGGGTCATCCCCGCGTGCGCGGGGAACACTGGCCGCACATGTGCCACAGCAGCGCCAGCAGCGGGTCATCCCCGCGTGCGCGGGGAACACGTTTGCCCAGCCGGTGGACCAGGAGGTGATCGACGGGTCATCCCCGCGTGCGCGGGGAACACACCGCCAGCTCAGCTTTCAGCTGGGCGATGGCCGGGTCATCCCCGCGTGCGCGGGGAACACGGCCTCGACCTGGTTGCGCACGGCCTGCAGCCCGGGTCATCCCCGCGTGCGCGGGGAACACCCGACGCAGAAGCCCGTCGCGCTGATGGAGGACGGGTCATCCCCGCGTGCGCGGGGAACACGATCACCAGCCCAATGCAATCCACTGCCCACGGCGGGTCATCCCCGCGTGCGCGGGGAACACATTAGGTTGCTGCGCGGCATACCGCCTTTGGCCGGGTCATCCCCGCGTGCGCGGGGAACACGTGCCTGGCCTACGTTCGCCATGGCTATTCTCCGGGTCATCCCCGCGTGCGCGGGGAACACACTTGACGCAAACAATTGATCCGCCGAAGAAAATCCGGCGGCCGCAATCCTACCAAACTGAATTGTCAAAGAGCGCCTTCTTCCGGCGGCGGATGGAAAGCCACCAGACGCAGGCCATCGAACTCCACGGGGACACGCCGGCTCGGGCCCAGTGTCTGGAACTCGTAGCCCGATTCGTGACGGCTGGCCCATGCCATGACGACGTTCCCGTCCTCGCAGCCCTCGCACAGTTGCTGCCAGATCATCTCCCGGGTGCGACGCGACACATCGCCGATGTAAACGCCCGCCCGCACCTCCAGGAGCCACAAGGCCAACCTGCCACGCAGGCGGGGCGGGACGTTTTCCGTGACGACGACCAGGAAGCTCATCCCTGCACCCGATGGCCGACATCCCCGATCCCTTCCGGATTGGGGATCGCCGGCGGCACCGACTCCACCGGGGCTTCAGGCGGTTGGATGCCGCCCGCCGCCAGTACATCCTCGATCGTGGGAATGATCCTTCCCAACAGCTTCTCGCTGCGGAACAGGTCACGGCAGGCCAGCCGCACCTCCCGTTCCGGCTCCCTGGGCGACCGGGCGGCGATGCGGAATGCGATCGGGACCACGGTGTCGAACTTGAACAGGTCGGCGATGTCGTATACGAACGACAGCGGCTTGCCGGTGTGGATGAACCCTACCGCCGGTGCATAGCCGGCCGCCAGCACTGCCGCCTCGGTGATGCCGTACAGGCAGGCCGTCGCCGCGGACAGGCAGCGGTTGGGGATGTCCGCGGCATTCCATTCATCGCGGTCATAGTTGCGGGAACGCCAGCTCACGCCGTACTTGCGCGCGAGCAGCTTGTAGGTCTCGCGCACCCGCACGCCCTCGATGCCCCGCAGCTGCTCCACGCTGCGCCGCAATGGCGCCGGTTCCCCGAAGCGGACTTCGTACATCTTGCGCACGACCTTGAGCCGCAATTCGTCGTCCAATGCCAGCCTGGCCTGGTAGAGCAGCCGATCAGCACGGGCCCCTCCGGGTTGCCCGCTGGCGTACAGGCGCACTCCCGACTCACCCACCCACACCAGGAGTGTCCCCACCAGGGCCGCCAGCCTCACCGCCGCGTGGGAAACGCGCGTACCCGGCTCCAGCATGATGCAGGCCACCGACCCGACCGGGATGTGAGTGCGCACGCCGTTCTTGTCCACCACGACGAAGGCACCGTCCAGCACGTCGATCTGCCCGTACTGGACGAAGATCATGGAAACCCTGTCTTTCATCGGCAGTGGCTTCAATGGTGGCAGCAGTGGTGTGGTCATCGTCTGGCAACGCTCCAGGCGCCTGCCTCGCAGGAGGCTGTTTACCGGCACGACCACGGCACGGGGTCCTGCGCCGGCAGGACCCGGTGGCCATCAGCAAGGTTTGAGAAGGAGCAGACCCAAACCGAAGCTGCGTCCGTGTCCAAGGCCATCCAGCAGCGTGGTGGTCAGCCTCTCCGGGTCCTCCACGCGCAGGATGCCACCGAACACGGCAACACCCAGGGTGATGGCATGCCTCCCCTTCTGCATACGCAGGATCTCGTAGCGCCCCACCTGGCAGGACTCAATGGCAAACCCGTTCCTTTCTCCCCGCCGCCGCAACCACTCCGGAAGCTCCTCGTGTACCACGCGCTGGCGCTCAGCGGCACGTCGTCCGGGGCTGACCTGCAACTGGTGCAGGCGGGACATGACATAGTCCTGGCGCTTGCCCCGTCCATCCGGCGATGCCTCCGTGCGGGTAGGGTTCAGGCGTATGTCGAAGCGATAGAGGTCTCCCTCTCTTAGCTTCGGCTCGTAGGGCTTGCACTCCACCCGCCATCCCGGGATCTCACGGGGCCGTTCCCGGCTGACAACGAGGAAGCGCAAGACGCCACCGTCCTCGTCGGGGAGTTGCCGGAACAGGAACGGCTGGGGCGTGCCCTCCGGGCACTCGAACATCCGCCACAGGGCCTGGTGCTGCCGGTAGGGATGCACGCGCAGATTCCGCAGGTTGTCTCCCTCGCCCCGGGGCGAGGCCAGCAACGTCACGCGACTGAACCAGCTCATGAGCGTGCCTCCTGCTCCGGGCCGATGCGCCAATGCCGCCCTTCGCCAAACAGGCGGCGCGCCGTATCCAATGGCTTGTCGCGGCGCACCACCAGCTGCCTGGCTCCCGTCAGTTCACCCGGGTTGATCCCTTCATCCACCCGGTGGAAATAGCTGTCCTTGCGGCTGCGCAGCCAGCCCGCCACGCCAAAGCCATCGAAGCGAGAAAGGCTGGTGCCAACACGCTCCTCGTAGCCCGACAGCGCAAGCGCCCAGGTATCCGCCTGCAGCAGGTGGGGCACGATGGGCCACGCCGGAGGACAGCTCTTGCGGCCAAGGTACAGGGCGAAACGGGGACGCCTGAGGGCGCGGCCGAGCGCATCCAGGCGTTCGGCCGATCCGCATGCCACGCCGATGGTGGCGGCATAATCCGAGTAGTAGTAGCGGTCGGACAGCACCGTGTTCAGGTCGTCCTTCGGCACCGACAGTTCGTCGCGTCGTGTGCGGCAAGGACGCCCCTTCAGCGCCGCCTGGCCAGGTGCCTGTGCCGTGTGGTAGTCACGCGCCAAGCCTGCTCCCGGGTTGACCCGCGCCGCGATGTACAGGCCTTCGCCCAGCGCATGCTGGGCGGCGACATCATCGCGTTCGATGCCCTGGGCCGCAGCCAGCAGGCCAAGTACCGCCGAGCGCGAGGGAAGCAGCTCGGTGTCACGCACCTGTCCAGGGGCGGTTCCGCCAAAACTGGCCAATGGCGCTGCAAGCTCGAACAGCAGCCAATGCATGGTGGTCACTCCCCTGCATCTCCGCCGCCCTCATCCAGGCCAAGGGCGACGAAGTCGATGAACTGGCGGAAGCGCGGCCGCGCATCCGGCTCCACGCCCTGGTCCAGTTCCGAGGCGACGGCGTCGGTGGCATTGAAATGCAGGCGAAGGCCATCGAAGCCGTACACCTCGTCGAACTTGTTCACCAGGGCGCGCAGGCGCTCGACGGCCCTCGCCATCATGTCCACATCCGAAGCCTCGACCGGCTTGAGGAAGGCTGCCGTCAGCTGGCGCGGGGCTTCATCGCCCAGCTCGGCCAGTCCAAAGCTTGCACGGGCATTGCTGGCAAAGCTCTTCTGCTTGCCCGTCGGCGCCACCGACGCGACCGCCTCGGCCAGTGCACGCAGGGCACGCGCCGCAAGCTCCGTGTTCCCGCCCAGGTTCTTCACCAGCAGCTCGCGGTCCACGCATACGTACTCGTAGAACACGCCGGAACCGAAGCCAAGGTCGCCGAGATGGCCAGAGCCGGTGTCCTCGTCCTTGTTGAGGTCATCCACCGCGGAGAAGAAATCGTCTTCCGGCACGGCCCGATGCACCGTGATCGCGTGCGCGACCTGGGCGGCGGCCTCGACACTGAACTGGGGCCGATCCGAGGTTTCCGCCCTGCGCGCCTTGTCCGCCGTCAGCATGCGCCCGAAGAGCGCGATGTCCACGGTGGCATTGTCCTTCCTCAGCAGGACAAGCTGGTCGGGCGAAGGCGCCTGCTTCGACTGGGCAAGGGTGCGGGCCAGGGCAATGATGGCCTCGCGCTCCTCGTGCGAGAGGAACACCAGGGTCTCGACCTCGTTGCTTTCCCCCTTCTTCCCCTTGCCGCGCTTGCCCTTTCCGGCAGGCTCCCCACCGCCATCCGCAGCCTGGTCGGCTTCTTCGCCCTCCTTGAGCTTGCCAAAGGCCTGGGCGATGAGCTTGGACCACTCGAATGCATTCTTTTCGTCCAGCCCGGCCTTGAGCATCTCCTCCATCGCGAGCTGGCCAATCTTCTTGGTGCGGGTACCCAGATGGCCTGCCAGCGCCGACTCGAACACGTCGCTGGTACGCCAGGCGCGCTTCAGGCTCTGGGAGGAAACCCGCAGCCGGGGCACGTTGCCGAAGACGGCAGTCTTGGGCATGCCCAGGTCGTCGCGGTTCAGGTTGGAGGGACCAAAGGCGGTGAGCACATGCAGTTGCAGGAAACGGTATTTCATGGGTCTGTCCTTGATTCGGTCATTAGTCTCAGGCTGCATCGGCAGTCGGCCCGGATGGCTCCCGCTCGGCGGCAGCTGCGTCGCCGGAGAAATAGGCGCGGGCGAAGATCCGCCGCCCCTGTTCGCCATGCAGGTCCAGCCAGGCCTCCACCACCGCAAGGGGATGTACGGGGCTGTCCAGCAGGGCGATGGCGCGGCGCAAGTGCAACAGACGCTCGTCGCTGCCTGCCGCACGCAGCAGGCGCTGGAACCGCAGCTCCGATAGCAGGCGCCTTTCCCCCGCCCGCTGCCCCAGAAGCCGCGGCAGGAGCCACCTGTCAGGCAGCGCTCCCAACCCTTCGCCTCTTACCCTGGATTGCGCCAGGAGCACCATGGCACCATCGGCCACGCAGTCTTCCGGCCTCCACTTTCCCAGGCAGGCTTTCAGTGCCTGGACGAAGTCCTCCGTCTCCTCGTAGCCTGCCGCATCGCTGCAGCAGGCCGCCCGACGCAGTGCCGAGCGCAGGCGGCCATTCCTTGCTATGGCCTGGCTTGCGGTCAGCACCGCGTATGCCAAACGTTCGCGATCCCTCATGCTGCCTTCTCCTTCTTCCTGGTTCCGGACGCTCGGCCGGCCTTCGCGGCCGGGGTTACGAGTCCAAGCTTCTTGGCCAGCCCACCGTGGACTGCCTGGGACAGGCTCCGGTGGGCCAGGGCCACGCGTTCCAGCGCCTGCACGCTCGCTTCTGCCGCATCTCCGCGTTCGGCGTGCTGCTGGAACAGCTGCAGGGCCACGTCTGCCAGTTGCCGCTGCCAGCGACGACGCATGTCCTGGTGGCATTGCATCCGCTGCTCTTCGGTCACCCCATCCAATGCGGCAAGTTCGCCCACCATCTGGTGGAACGCTTCTTCGGTCCCGCTGAACAACTCGCGCTCGGCGACGCTGGTGTCACCATTGCCAGACGCCCCCCATGCAAGCCGCAGTTGCCTGGAAAGCTCGCGACGAACATGGTCCACCCCGTCCAGCCATTCACGGACTTCATGCAACACGGGCGCCTTGCGCGCTTCGTCCAGGTCCAGGTGGCGGAACCGCACCTCGTGCCAGGCCAGGCACTTCATGTTGTCCATCGCAAAGGCCGAAGCCCACACCGGGTCCGCAGGCAGCTGGGCGCGCAGTTCCATCCCCAACCGCTCTGTCCTCAAGGCACGCGGCATGCGGATCTGTCCACTGTCCTCGCAGGTCAGGAGCCAGTCGGCATAGGTGAATCCTGTCTCGCGTACATGTGCAGGCAGGAAGCCAGCTGCCTTGTCCATGTAGTAGGGGGACAGCGGATGCTGGAACAGCTCGCTGCGGTAGTTGGCACCGTAGTTGCGTGTTTCCATGCCTGTGGCGCACGGGCCACGCTGTCCGGTCAGTGTGCAGACGCCATCCGGCTCGAAATGCAGGCGGATGCGGCGCGGCGTGGCGAAGTAGCACAACAGCGCCTGTTCGATGTCGCTCGGTGGCTCCTCCGCCAGGCACGTGTGCACATCGCGTCCGCCCTCGCTGGTGAGGCAGGGCGCCATCCAGGGGAAGACCACCTCCAGGCGCGGCTCGCCACCTTCCAGTACCAGGGTGTTGATCCACAGCTTGCGCCACAGCGGCGTCGCCTGTCCGCCCAGCTTCGCAGGCCACAGCAGCATCGAAACCGGGCCGCCACCCCGTACCGATGTCCGGTACCCCTGGCCTCCTGCGGGGGCATTGATCTGCAGGGTCAGCAATGCCTGCGCGGCGACCGGAAGCGACATGGCCGTACCTTCGCTGCGCTTGACGAACAGGTCGGTATTGTCACGCAACGTCTTGCCGCCCGGCGCTTCCAGGAGCAGCGCGGACAGATCGCCCGCGTCGTCCGGCTCGAAGTCCATGTCCTGCATGAAGCGCCGCGGGCCGCTGTCGAACTCGAAGCAGGACGCTATCTCACGCAGGCGCTCCAGCTCAGGCCGCTCCTGTCCCTGGGCGATGCGGCGCCATTCCGCCTCGTCGTCTGGCGCCAGCCACTGCATAAGCCCGACCAGGAACTGGGCAAGGGCAACGTTGAAATCCGGCCGTATTGCATCCAGCTCCCCGGGCGGATCGTCCTCGTCCAGCAGCTGCAGCAGCGAAATCAGGCGCGACTCACCGCTTGTACAGCGAACCGGGATCCAAGGGTCTGTTATCAGGTTCATCAGAACACTCCCCTTCGCGTTCCAACATCCAGATCAGGCCTGCCTGGCCTTGCTGGTCCGTCTTAAACCCTGCTTGTCGCAATAACTGAGACCGAGTGGCGGGCTGCCCGCCAAGGCGCATGACCAGGTGCCATTCCCGTCCTCCACCAGCGGCAGGATCAGGCGGTAGCGCAGGGCCGGCACCTCGTTCCGGAGCTTTTCCACCAACCCCGCCAGACGCCCGTCAGGGCAGACGGGCGCTTCCACCTGGGCCAGCCAGTGGCCCGGCAGGCGGATCGCGCTCAACGCCCAGACGTCCTCGTCTTCCCCGCAACGACCGGTGGCCCATGCCTCCAGGCCCTGGGGCGTGACCCGCACCAGCACGGCCTCGATGCTGTCGCCCAGCCGGCTGCCGATACGCTCCTCGCCCTGCCATCCGGAACCACCGTAGCCTTCTGACAGCGCGACGGCGTTCTGTGCGGCCTGCGTCCCCTGGGCAATGACCTTGCCCAAGTCGCGGTCCTCGGCCGTCTGCAGGGCATCCGGGATCGGTTCGCCATCCTCGCCGTAGACCGCCTCCACCAGGGTGCGGAACTGGCCCGGCAGCTCGATGCGGTCGCCGATTGCACGGGCGCTACGGTGGATGCGCCCGTGCGCGGCATAGACATACGCCGCTCCGCGGGAGAATCGGGAGTACCAGTCGGCGTCGGGCTCAACATCACGGTCGGGACCAAAGACCACCACGGGCCCGGGCGGGCGCCCGTCCTGCGTGCAGCCGTGTTCCAGCGGGTTCCCCTGGGCATCGCGCAGATGGCGGCGATAGCGTCCCAAACGCTGCAACATCACGTCCACCGGACACAGGTCGGTGACCATGCGGTCGGCGTCGGCGTCGAGGCTTTCCTGGAAAACCTGGGTGGTCACGACGATGCGCCCGCTGCGGGTGGCCGCACCGCTGTTCCGGCCCAGGGCCGCCAGCACGTCCTCCTGGATGCGCCTGCGGTCCACGGCGGCGAATCGGGCATGGAACAGGGTGCAGGCGTCGATGCCGAAGCGCTCCACCAGGCGCTCCCATGCCTTGCAGGCATCGCCAACGGTATTGCGCACCCAGACCACGGCCTCTCCCGCGGCGTGCCAGGCTGCGATCCGCTCCAGCACGTGGCCTTCGTCGGTCAGGTACTCGATGTCCAGCACCCGCCTGCTGTGGGCCGCGGACGGGAATGCCAGCTCCTGTGCCTGGCTGCCCAGCAAAGGCGACCAGCGGGTCAACAAGGGGTAGCACGTTGACTGCGCGTGGGGCGGCGGCACGGACACCGAGCGGCGGCGGCTCCGGCCGGTTTGCCCTTCGTCGGCCTGCCAGCGGCGGATCCCCGCGGCGTAGGTGGCCAGCAGGCGCGAGCGCAAGGCAAGGGGAAGGGTGGCCGAAAGCAGGATGGCGCTCCCGCCGCTTGCGGCGTGCAGCTCCAGGGTGCGCAGCAGCACCTGGGTCATGTAGGGGTCGTAACTGTGGACTTCGTCCACCACCAGCACCTTGCGGAACAGTCCCAGCAGCCGCAGGGACTGGTGCCGGACCCGCAGGGCGGCCAGCAAGGCCTGGTCGAGGGTCCCCACGCCGACCTGCGCGAGGAGGGCGCGCTTGTTCCCCTGGGCCAGCCACTCGGACAGGCGCATGGTCGCCGAACGCCCCTCGCCCGGCACATCATCGTCGAGCTGGGCCAGGTGACGCAGGAAGGCGTGCGACTGATCCCGCGCTCCATGGGCCAGTACGAGCGTGGCAAGCGCTGGATCGTCGAACCAGCCCGGAACATCCCGGGTGACGCGCTCGAACATCTGGTCGGCGGTGGCCTGGGTGGGAAGGCCGAAGAACAGCCCGTCGGCCAGGTCCGCATCGATCAGGCGCGCAGCCAGGATCAACGCCGCCTCGGTCTTGCCGGAGCCGGTCGCATCCTCCAGCACGAACAGCTGTGGCTCGGCGCGGATCTGGACGTTTGCCGCGATTTCCTGGGCGGGCCGAAGACCTTTGTCCAGGTGCGGCAGCAGGATCGCCGGTGTGCGGTAGGGTCGGGGTCGAACGGGAATGACTCCCGCTTCTTCGATTGCCCTGCTGGCCACCGGCAAGGCATGCCGTTGCCAGTACTCCTCCAATGCCAATCCGCGCAGCCCGGGAGCCGCGTATCCAAACCAGGTGGTGTTGGAACCGATCCAGTCCGCCAGGACCGCCAGGCCAGCAATCCACCAGGAGGCCAGCTTGGCCCTCGCTTCATTACAGGACGGGGGCAGGGCGTCGGGCAGGAAAGTCCGGGCGCACCAGGCAAAGAACGCCGCGGCCACATCGCGGCTCTGCGGTGACATCACCTCGGACAGGGCGGCCAGCGCCATTCCCCTTCCGGGCGGCAGGGACGGAGGCGGCATGCCATGGTGGCCAAAGGCCGGGGTGAGCAATGCGCCCCAGGTGTCCGCATCCCAGCCACGCAACTGTTCCGGAAACCGTCCTTCCTCCGCCAGCCAGGCGTAGAACACCGCGCCGATCCGATCGTGACGGAGGTTGCCCGGCAGCCGTGGCAGCGGCGGGTCAAAACCCTGTTCGACCAGCTGCGGTACCTTGTATTGGAAGCTTTCGGCAAATTTGCCGATGTCATGCACGGCCAGCAGGAATACCAGCAGTCGCCGGGTGGACACCTCATCCAGTCCCAGCCAGCACGCAAGCTGGTGCAGGAATGCCGGCGCACGATCCAGATAGGCCTGCCCGCATGCAGCGACATCCAGGCTGTGGAATACGAGCGGATGGTGCGAGGCCAGGGGATCCAAGCGCCCTGCCTTGCCCCAATAGGCCATCCATGGTTCCCCCTTCACGCCCATAGCCCCCCCCCCAAGCCCCCGGACGGTACGGAAACATAGGCATGCGTCCTCGCCACAGCAAGCCCGGTCTGCTGCGGCGCCCCCCGAGGGGACTCGTTAGCAGCCTTCCCGGCTGACCGGATAGTGCAAGTGATGACTGCCATACCTGACGGAATGGCCTGCGCATGCCCACCGGAGGGCAAAACGCGCGACAATGCGGAGGTTTCGCCGCCGGCGCGCGACCCCTGGCCCCGTCCCGGCTCCCGTTTCCGTACCGCGATCCGCACGAGAGACCCCCAGCAGATGTCGAATACGCCCAAGATCCTGTACACCCTGACCGACGAAGCGCCGTTCCTGGCCACCCAGTCGCTGCTGCCCATCGTCCAGGCCTTTGCCGCCACCGCCGGCATCACGGTGGAGACCCGCGACATCTCGCTGGCCGGGCGCATCCTGGCGCAGTTCCCGGACTACCTGGGCGAGCGCAAGGTCAGCGACGACCTGGCCGAGCTGGGGGAGCTGGCCACCCGTCCGGAAGCCAACATCATCAAGCTGCCCAACATCTCCGCCTCCATGCCGCAGCTGAAGGCCGCGATCAAGGAGCTGCAGGCCAAGGGCTACCCGCTGCCGGACTACCCCGACTCGCCCAGGGACGAGAAGGAGAAGGACATCCAGGCCCGCTATGACAAGGTCAAGGGCTCGGCGGTCAACCCGGTGCTGCGCGAGGGCAATTCCGACCGCCGTGCCCCGGCCTCGGTCAAGAACTACGCCCGCAAGCACCCGCACCGCATGGGCGCCTGGAGCAAGGATTCCAAGTCGCACGTGGCGCACATGGACGGCGGCGATTTCTACGGCAGCGAGCTGTCGGCCACCATCGCCAACGCCGGCCACCTGAAGATCGAGCTGGTCGGCAAGGACGGCCAGGTGGTGGTGCTGAAGGACAAGCTGGCGGTGAAGGCCGGCGAGATCGTCGATGCGGCCACCATGAACCGCAAGCAGCTGTCGGCCTTCGTCGCCGCCCAGATCGCCGATGCGCGCGCCTCCGGCGTGCTGTTCTCGGTGCACCTGAAGGCGACCATGATGAAGGTCTCCGACCCGATCATGTTCGGCGTGTTCGTCTCCGAGTTCTACAAGGACGCCCTGGCCAGGCACGCCGACGCGCTGGCCTCGGTCGGCTTCTCCCCGGAGAACGGCATCGGCGACCTGTACGCGCGCATCGCCTCGCTGCCGGAGGAACAGCAGGCGGCGATCAAGGCAGACATCGAGGCCGTGTACGCCAACGGCCCGGCCGTGGCCATGGTCAACTCCGACAAGGGCATCACCAACCTGCACGTGCCGTCGGACGTGATCGTCGACGCCTCGATGCCGGCGATGATCCGCGATTCCGGCCGCATGTGGAACGCGCAGGGCCAGCTGCAGGACGCCAAGGCGGTGATCCCGGACCGCTGCTACGCCGGCGTGTACCAGGCCGTGATCGAGGACTGCAAGGCCAACGGCGCCTTCGATCCGACCACCATGGGCTCGGTGCCCAACGTGGGCCTGATGGCGCAGAAGGCCGAGGAATACGGCAGCCACGACAAGACCTTCCGGATCCCGGCCGATGGCACCGTGCGGGTCACCGACCAGGACGGCAGGCTGGTGTTCGAGCACGCGGTCGAGGCCGGCGACATCTGGCGCATGTGCCAGACCAAGGACGCTCCGATCCAGGACTGGGTCAAGCTGGCGGTGAACCGCGCGCGCCTGAGCAACACCCCGGCCGTGTTCTGGCTCGATTCCAACCGCGCCCACGACCGCGAGGTGATCGCCAAGGTCGAGAAGTACCTCAAGGACCACGACACCACCGGCCTGGATATCCGCATCCTCTCGCCGGTGGAGGCGACCAGGTTCTCGCTGCAGCGCATCCGCCAGGGCAAGGACACCATCTCGGTGACCGGCAACGTGCTGCGTGACTACCTGACCGACCTGTTCCCGATCCTGGAGCTGGGCACCAGCGCCAAGATGCTGTCGATCGTGCCGCTGATGGCCGGCGGCGGCCTGTTCGAGACCGGCGCCGGCGGCAGCGCGCCCAAGCACGTGCAGCAGTTCGTCGAGGAG
>Ga0182793_1001446_pt1 | contig 14691 bp, 12 predicted proteins | sample Passage237A_FD_130498 | JGI IMG/M metagenome (GOLD analysis project Ga0182793, IMG submission 130498) | Cellulose adapted compost microbial communities from Newby Island Compost Facility, Milpitas, CA, USA - Passage2 37A (version 2) (version 2) ... | reverse complement strand
CGCTGAAAAGCGCTGAAAAGCGCTGAAAACGCTGAAAAGCGCTGAAAAGCGCCCAGCGACTCGCGCCGCGCCTCGGCCTGAGCTAGTTTGCTATGACGCGAACTGCTAACAATCTGGTTCCACAGCCATGGTGTCTGTCGACCTGAGACGTATGCTGATCGTTCGTCTGGCTACTGCTGCAGTCATTGCTGTCATCGCTGCGAGCGGGTGCTCGCCGGCCGCGCGGCCGGCCGCGGCGCCGGGGTTGGACGGCACGTACCGCGTCACCATCGACGGCCGGCGCACCCACCGCGACGGGGTGGCCTACCCCGAGCCGTCCACCGCGGTGCAGTGGGCGTTCCGCTCGGCCTGCCGCGGCGACGCGTGTGTGGCGGTCGCGGTGGCGGTCAGCGAACAGGATCCGCCGAAGACCGGCGAACCGGCCGTCTGGGATCTGGTCGACGGCGCCTGGGTCAAGACCGTCGACGGGCAGCTCAACTGCGGCGGGGTGCCCACCCCGACGCTGGAGACCTGGTCGCTGCGCCCGGCCGACGGCGGCGGGCTGACCGGCACCCGGCATCTGGCCTTCTTCGGTCCCGGCTGCGGGGCGGTGCTCGAACAGTCCGTCATCGTCGAGCGCATCGGCGACGTCAAGCCCGCCGTCGCGCTGCCCGACCCCGCCGCGCAACCGCCGCTGATCCGTTCGGCCGGGGCGGGGCTGCGGGGGCGCTACCAGAAGATCCAGACCTATCCCGGCCGGCCGCCGCTGCCCGTCGTCGAGCTGGCGGTGCGGACCAACTGCATCCGCAACACCGAGCACTGCCTGACCTACACCGTCTACGAGCCGCCCGATAAACCCCGCCGGGTCAGCGGGTATCGGCTGCGCGACCGGATGTGGACGGCCGCGGTGCCCTACGACGGGGCCTGCCCGGACGGGGCGCCGGTGCGCGTCACGGTCGAGACCGGGTGGGCGATGCCGCCGCAGGTGACCGACCCGATCGTTCGACTGGTGGGCACCCAGCGCGACGTCTACGCTGAACCCTGCGCGAACACGGTGGAATCGCAGCTGGTACTCCAGCGGATCGGCGATTGATTAGCCGATCGGACGCGCTTTGACCTGCGCCGCCGTGGCCAGGTATTGTGGACGATCGTGCCTGGCAGATAAGGCGCTTGTGAACTCGAGAACTCGCAAGCCAGCCTGCACGCCGGGCCAATTCGTATGCCCACGACGTCTCGATTTTCTCGAGGGCGGGCGCGTGCGACACACCCGATCGCGGGGTACGTGAGCGGGGCATAACTGCAGTACAGAGAACTTAAAACGAGCGCAGCAACACAGAAAGCCGGTAGATGCCAACCATTCAGCAGCTGGTCCGCAAGGGCCGCCACGACAAGGCCGCCAAGGTTAAGACCGCGGCCCTCAAGGGCAGCCCGCAGCGTCGTGGCGTGTGCACCCGCGTGTACACCACCACCCCGAAGAAGCCGAACTCGGCACTTCGCAAGGTGGCGCGCGTGAAGCTGACAAGCCAGGTTGAGGTCACCGCCTACATCCCGGGTGAGGGCCACAACCTGCAGGAGCACTCCATGGTGCTGGTGCGCGGCGGCCGTGTGAAGGACCTGCCCGGTGTGCGCTACAAGATCATCCGCGGCTCGCTCGACACCCAGGGTGTGAAGAACCGCAAGCAAGCCCGCAGCCGTTACGGCGCCAAGAAGGAGAAGAGCTGATGCCGCGCAAGGGGCCCGCACCCAAGCGTCCGCTGGTCAACGATCCGGTCTACGGGTCGCAGCTGGTCACCCAGCTGGTCAACAAGGTTCTCCTGAAGGGGAAGAAATCGCTGGCCGAGCGCATTGTGTATGGAGCGCTCGAGCAGGCTCGGGAGAAGACCGGCACCGACCCGGTCGTCACCCTCAAGCGCGCTCTGGACAACGTCAAGCCCACCCTGGAGGTCCGCAGCCGCCGCGTGGGTGGTGCGACGTACCAGGTGCCGGTCGAGGTGCGTCCCGATCGGTCCACCACGCTGGCGCTGCGCTGGCTGGTCAACTTCTCGCGGCAGCGCCGGGAGAAGACCATGGTTGAGCGCCTGGCGAACGAGATCCTCGACGCCAGCAACGGGTTGGGCGCGTCGGTGAAGCGGCGCGAGGACACCCACAAGATGGCCGAGGCGAACCGCGCGTTCGCGCACTACCGCTGGTGAGCGCACCGCCCTTGGGCAGTGTTGCCCGGGCGGTGAAATACCAAGGCTGACAACAGCAACTACCAAGCGAGAGAGAAGACTTCTGTGGCACAGAAGGATGTGCTTACCGACCTGAGCAAGGTCCGCAACATCGGCATCATGGCCCACATCGATGCCGGCAAGACGACGACGACCGAGCGAATCCTGTACTACACCGGCGTCAACTACAAGATCGGTGAGACGCACGACGGCGCTTCCACCACCGACTGGATGGAGCAGGAGCAGGAGCGGGGCATCACCATCACCTCCGCGGCCGTCACGTGCTTCTGGAACGAGCGCCAGATCAACATCATCGACACCCCCGGTCACGTCGACTTCACCGTCGAGGTGGAGCGCAGCCTGCGCGTGCTCGACGGTGCCGTCGCGGTGTTCGACGGCAAGGAGGGCGTCGAGCCCCAGTCCGAGCAGGTGTGGCGGCAGGCCGACAAGTACGACGTGCCGCGCATCTGCTTCGTCAACAAGATGGACAAGCTCGGTGCGGACTTCTTCTTCACCGTGCGCACCATCGAGGAGCGGCTGGGCGCGACCCCGCTGGTCATCCAGCTGCCGATCGGGGTGGAGAACGACTTCATCGGCATCGTCGACCTGGTCGAGATGAGGGCCAAGGTGTGGCGTGGTGAAACGGCGCTGGGCGAGAAGTACGAGGTCGAGGACATTCCGGCCGACCTCGCCGAGCAGGCCGAGGAGTACCGCACCAAGCTGCTCGAGACGGTCGCCGAGACCGACGAGGAGCTGCTGGAGAAGTACCTCGGTGGCGAGGAGCTCACGGTCGACGAGATCAAGGGCGCGATCCGCAAGCTCACCGTCAGCTCCGAGATGTACCCGGTGCTGTGCGGCAGCGCGTTCAAGAACAAGGGCGTGCAGCCGATGCTCGACGCGGTCATCGACTACCTGCCCTCGCCGCTGGACGTCGAGTCCGTGCAGGGTCACGTGCCCGGCAAGGAAGACGAGATCATCAGCCGCAAGCCGTCGGTCGACGAGCCGTTCTCGGCGCTGGCGTTCAAGATCGCCGTGCATCCGTTCTTCGGCAAGCTGACCTACGTGCGCGTGTACTCGGGCCAGGTCGAGTCCGGTGCGCAGGTAATCAACTCCACCAAGGGCAAGAAGGAGCGGCTGGGCAAGCTGTTCCAGATGCACGCCAACAAGGAGAACCCGGTCGAGCGGGTCAGCGCGGGTCACATCTACGCGGTCATCGGTCTGAAGGACACCACCACCGGTGACACCCTGTGCGACCCCAACGACCAGATCGTGCTGGAGTCGATGACCTTCCCCGATCCCGTGATCGAGGTGGCCATCGAGCCGAAGACCAAGAGCGACCAGGAGAAGCTCGGCACCGCGATCCAGAAGCTCGCCGAAGAGGATCCGACGTTCAAGGTGCACCTGGACCAGGAGACCGGCCAGACCGTCATCGGCGGCATGGGCGAGCTGCACCTGGACATCCTGGTCGACCGGATGAAGCGCGAGTTCAAGGTCGAGGCCAACGTCGGCAAGCCGCAGGTGGCCTACAAGGAGACCATCAAGCGCGCGGTGCAGAACGTGGAGTACACCCACAAGAAGCAGACGGGTGGCTCCGGCCAGTTCGCCAAGGTCATCATCAACGTCGAGCCGTTCACCGGCGAAGACGGTGCCACCTACGAGTTCGAGAACAAGGTCACCGGTGGCCGCATCCCGCGCGAGTACATCCCGTCGGTGGATGCGGGCTGCCAGGACGCCATGCAGTACGGCGTGCTGGCCGGCTACCCGCTGGTGAATCTGAAGGTCACGCTGCTCGACGGTCAGTACCACGAGGTCGACTCGTCGGAGATGGCGTTCAAAGTCGCAGGTTCACAGGCGCTGAAAAAGGCTGCGGCGCAAGCACAGCCGGTGATCCTGGAGCCGATCATGGCGGTCGAGGTGACCACACCCGAGGACTACATGGGTGACGTGATCGGCGATCTGAACTCCCGCCGTGGTCAGATCCAGGCCATGGAGGAGCGTGGCGGCTCCCGCGTCGTCAAGGCGCTGGTGCCGCTGTCGGAGATGTTCGGCTATGTCGGCGACCTGCGGTCAAAGACGCAGGGCCGGGCGAACTACTCCATGGTGTTCGACTCGTATGCCGAAGTCCCGGCCAACGTGTCGAAGGAGATCATCGCGAAGGCGACGGGGCAGTAATCCTGACCCGTCGTCACCGCGGCGAATAACAACTGCAAAGATCAACACACTGCTTCACGTCAAGCACCGACACAGTCCAGGAGGACAACACAGTGGCGAAGGCGAAGTTCGAGCGGACGAAGCCGCACGTCAACATCGGGACCATCGGTCACGTTGACCACGGCAAGACCACGCTGACCGCAGCGATCACGAAGGTTCTGCACGACAAGTATCCCGATTTGAACGAGTCGCGCGCGTTCGACCAGATCGACAATGCGCCTGAGGAGCGTCAGCGCGGCATCACCATCAACATCTCCCACGTGGAGTACCAGACCGAGAAGCGTCACTACGCGCACGTCGACGCTCCTGGCCACGCCGACTACATCAAGAACATGATCACCGGCGCCGCCCAGATGGACGGTGCGATCCTGGTGGTCGCCGCGACCGACGGCCCGATGCCGCAGACCCGCGAGCACGTGCTGCTGGCCCGCCAGGTCGGTGTGCCCTACATCCTGGTCGCCCTGAACAAGGCCGACGCGGTCGACGACGAGGAGCTCATCGAGCTCGTCGAGATGGAGGTCCGCGAGCTGCTGGCCGCCCAGGAGTTCGACGAGGACGCCCCGGTCATCCGCGTCTCGGCGCTCAAGGCGCTCGAGGGCGACCCGAAGTGGGTCAAGAGCATCGAGGAGCTGATGGACGCGGTCGACGAGTCGATCCCGGATCCGGTCCGCGAGACCGACAAGCCGTTCCTGATGCCCGTTGAGGACGTCTTCACGATCACCGGCCGCGGCACCGTGGTCACCGGTCGTGTCGAGCGCGGCGTGATCAACGTCAACGAGGAGGTCGAGATCGTCGGCATCCGCCCGGAGACCACCAAGACCACGGTCACCGGCGTCGAGATGTTCCGCAAGCTGCTCGACCAGGGTCAGGCCGGTGACAACGTCGGTCTGCTGCTGCGCGGCATCAAGCGTGAGGACGTTGAGCGCGGTCAGGTCGTGACCAAGCCGGGGACCACCACCCCGCACACCGAGTTCGAGGGCCAGGTCTACATCCTGTCCAAGGACGAGGGCGGCCGGCACACGCCGTTCTTCAACAACTACCGTCCGCAGTTCTACTTCCGCACCACCGACGTGACCGGTGTGGTGACGCTGCCGGAGGGCACCGAGATGGTGATGCCCGGTGACAACACCGACATCCACGTCAAGCTGATCCAGCCCGTCGCCATGGACGAGGGCCTGCGCTTCGCGATCCGCGAGGGCGGCCGCACCGTCGGCGCCGGCCGGGTTACCAAGATCATTAAGTGATCTAGGCTTTTAGCCGCGAAGCGGCGCCCACCCCTGGGGTGGGCGCCGTTTTGTCTTCTCTGACGGCGCGGAGGGCCTGCCGGGCGCCGCATCACGATCCGGTAACAGGGGTAACGGCCGCAGCGTCGGGACCGATCAAACACGCGTACCCCTGGTCGGGACGAGAAGGGTGGGGTTCATGTTCCGTCGTATCACCACGCTTGCCGCCATTGCCGGTGCCGCGTTGTTCGGGCTGTCCACCGGCGTCGCCGTCGCACAGTCCGGCTGCCCGGACGTGCACTGGATCGGGGCCGCGGGCTCCGGGGAGCGCACCGCTGCCGAGATCGCGCAGTACGACGGCATGGGCCGCGTGATCTACCAGTCGCTGCAGGAGCTGTCGGCCCGGGTCGGCGGCGACGGCCGCACGATGACGTCCGAGGCGGTGGTGTACCCGGCGGTGCCGGTGCCCGGCGAGGACGACGGAATCGGGGCCTGGCTCGGCTTCATGGGCAGCGTCGACGAGGGCACTGCGGCGCTGGCCGATCAGTACCACGCGTTCGTGGCGCGCTGCCCGGCGACCAAGGTGGTGCTGGCCGGGTACTCGCAGGGCGCCATGGTGGTGCACCGCAACCTCGCGGCGCTGGAGTCCAGCCCCAATGTCGCCGCGGTGCTGCTGATCGCCGACGGCGACCGGTTGCCGTCGGATCCGACGCTCAACCTCGGTACCGCCGCGGGCATCCCCGAGCGCGGTAAGGGGGTCGCGCAGGACTGGCCGATCCTGGCGCACGCGCCCGGTCCGATCTCTCCGGCGATGGGGGCGCGCACCATCAGCGTCTGCAACCTCAACGACGCCGTCTGCGACTACGACGATGACGCCGACGATTCACCCGTCGCGTTCGCGCGTCGGGTGGCCGTGCACACCGGCTACGGCCGCACCGGGGGCGGTCTGCCGTGGACGGAGCCGCTGTACTTCATGCTCGGTCCGGCGCCGGAATCTCCCGCGCTCGAGGCTCCGGTGGCCGAGACGGTGCACGCATCCGGCGCATCGCTGCCGACCCGGTCGAATCCGGCTGTGCCGGAGGTCAATCCGTCGAGACGGCGCTAGTCTGACCCTGACCCTCACAGCACAGGAGACCCTGCGTGCGACCGGGGTGATCACCGACGCCGAATACCAGGCCAAGCGTCAGCAGATCATCGCCGAACTCTGAGTCTCACGAACGCCGGGCTGTTACGGTCAGTTCGTGCCCGACAGGGGCTGGCCCGTGACGACGGACGCGCTGCCTGCGCTTCAGCGCCCGTCAGGGGTGGCCGCGCCGTGACCGCCACCGAGCCCCGCGCCGATCACCAGCAGGTCAGCCTGCCCACCCTGACCGCGATGGTGGTCGGGTCGATGATCGGCTCCGGGGTCTTCCTGCTGCCGCGCCGGTTCGGCGTGGAAACCGGTGTGGTCGGGGCGATTATCGCCTGGACCATCGCCGGTGCCGGAATGTTGATGCTGGCGTTCGTGTTTCAGCGGCTCGCGGTGCGCAAACCCGAACTGGACGCCGGAATCTTCGCCTACGCCAAGGCCGGTTTCGGCGACTATGTGGGGTTCAACTCCGCGATCGGCTACTGGGCCTCCGCCTGCGCGGGCAACACGTCGTACTGGGTGCTGATCACCGCGACCATGAGTTCGGTGGTGCCCGCCTTCGGTGCGGGCGACACGGTGGTCGCGGTGGTCGTGTCCGCGATCGGGGTGTGGCTGTTCGCGCTGCTGGTGATGCGCGGCGTGAAGGACGCGGCGGGGATCAACTACATTGTCACGATCGCCAAGGTCGTGCCGATCCTGATGTTCATCGTGATCACCGCTGTGGCCTTCTCGGCCGACGTGTTCGCCGACAACTTCTGGGGCGACAAGGACTACTCCGCCGCGTCGGTGTTCGAGCAGGCCACCGGCACCATGCTGATCACCGTGTTCGTGTTCCTCGGCATCGAGGGCGCCAGCGTGTACTCGCGCATGGCGCGCAAGCGCGAAGACGTCGGGCGCGCCACCGTCTTCGGATTCCTCAGCGTGCTCAGCGTTTTCGCATTGGTGACCATGGTGTCCTACGGCGTGATGCCGCAAGGCGAGTTGGCGGGCGTACCGCAGCCTTCGATGGCGGCGGTGCTGGAATCGGTTGTCGGACCGTGGGGTTCGGTGCTGATCCGCGTCGGGGTGATTGTCTCCGTCCTGGGCGCATACCTCGCGTGGACATTGATGGCCGCCGAGGTCCTTTACATCCCGGCCAAGTCGGAGGACATGCCGCGCTTCCTGGCCCGCACCAACCGCCACGACGCGCCGGTGACCGCGCTCGTCATGGCCGCCGCGCTGATCTCGCTGTTGCTGGTCGCGCTGCTGTTCGCCGCCGACGCACTGGACTTCATGCTGGATCTCACCGCGGCGCTGTCGCTGATCCCGTATCTGCTCGCCGCGGCGTACGCGCTCAAGCTCACCACCCGGGTGGGCGACTTGGTCATCCCGGCCGTCGCGACCGCGTACACGCTGTTTCTGCTCTTCGCCGCCGGCATCGACAAGCTGCTGCTGTCGTGCATCCTCTACGCACCCGCCGCGGCACTGTACGTCAAGGCGCGGCGCGAACGGGGGCTACGCGTCTTTTATCCGCTCGAGTTGGCGCTGTTCGGCGTGATCGTGGCGGGTGCCGTCCTCGGCGTGGTGTTCCTCGCGACGGGTGTGATCGAGATCTGAGGCAGGAGGCGAGATGTCGAGTTCCTACGGGGTGCACTCCGAGGTGGGCAAGCTGCGCAAGGTGCTGGTGTGCTCACCGGGACTGGCGCACGAACGCCTCACCCCGTCGAACTGCGACGACCTGCTGTTCGACGACGTGCTGTGGGTGCAGAACGCCAGACGCGACCACCTCGACTTCATCGACAAGATGCGCGAGCGCGACGTCGAGGTGGTGGAACTGCACGAGGTGCTGGCGGAGACGATGAGCGATCCGGCCGCGAAAGCCTGGCTGCTGGACCGCAAGATCACCGCGAACGAGGTCGGCCCCGGCCTCATCGAGGACACCCGCGCCTACCTGGATGAGCTGTCGCCGGCGCGGCTGGCCGAACTGCTGATCGGCGGCATGTCGATCCGCGATCTGCCTGCCGAACTGGGATCGAGCTACCGCGCGCTGGCGCGCGAAAACTCCGGCGTCACCGAGTATCTGATGCCGCCGCTGCCCAACACGCTCTACACCCGCGACACCACCTGCTGGATCTACGGCGGGGGCACCCTCAACCCGTTGTTCTGGCCCGCACGCCACGACGAGACGCTGCTGATGAAGGCGATCTACGAGTTCCACCCCGATTTCGCCGGTTCGCAGGTCTGGTGGGGAGATCCGGAAAAAGACTGGGGTTTAGCCACTTTCGAGGGCGGCGATGTCCTGGTTCCGGGTAACGGCGTCGTGCTCATCGGTATGAGTGAGCGCACGTCGCGTCAGGCCATCACCCAGGTGGCCGCCACATTGTTCGCCGAACAGGCCGCGACGCAGGTGATCGTCGCGGGCATGCCGAAGCGCCGCGCCGCCATGCACCTGGACACCATCTTCACCTTCGCCGACCGCGACGTGGTCACCGTCTACCCCGACATCGTCGACTCGATGCAGACGTTCGTTCTGCATCCGAGCGACAACGCCGTCGGGGTGGAGGTGACGGAGGCCACCAAACCGTTCGTCGAGGTCGTCGCCGAGGCGCTCGGGCTGGGGGAGTTGCGGGTGGTGGAGACCGGCGGCACCGCTTATGACGCCGAACGTCAGCAGTGGGACAGCGGCAACAACCTCGTGGCGGTCGAACCCGGCGTGGTGTTCGCCTACGACCGCAACACCCACACCAACACGTTGCTGCGCCGGGCCGGTGTGGAGGTCATCACCATCGTCGGCGCCGAGCTGGGCCGGGGCCGCGGCGGCGGGCACTGCATGACGTGCCCGCTGATCCGCGACCCGGTCGACTAGGCAGCGCCGGGGCGAATTAGAACACGTTCCAGTTCGGCTGTTAGCCTGTCGGGCATGAGACCCCTCGCCGGGCGCGTCGCGTTCATCACCGGGGCCGCACGCGGCCAGGGCCGGTCGCATGCGATCCGGCTGGCCCGCGAGGGCGCCGACATCATCGCCATCGACGTCTGCCGGCCGATCTCGGACACCATCACCTACCCGATGGGCACCTCGGAGGAGCTCGCCGAGACCGTGCGCGCGGTGCAGGCCACCGGACGCAAGGTGCTGGCCCGCGAGGTCGACATCCGCGACCTGGCCGCGCTGCAGCAGGTGGTGGCCGACGGCGTCGAGCAGTTCGGCAGGCTCGACATCGTGGTGGCCAACGCCGGCGTGCTGAGTTGGGGCCGCATCTGGGAGATGTCCGAGGAGCAGTGGGACACCGTCATCGATGTCAACCTCAACGGCACCTGGCGCACCATCCGCGCCGCGGTGCCCGCGATGATCGAGGCGGGCAACGGCGGGTCCATCATCATCGTGAGCTCGTCGGCCGGCCTGAAGGCCACCCCGGGCAACGCGCACTACGCGGCCTCCAAGCACGGGCTCACCGCGCTGACCAACTCGCTGGCGATCGAGGCGGGGGAATACGGCATCCGGGTCAACTCGATCCACCCGTACTCCATCGACACCCCGATGGTGGAGAAGGACGCGATGATGGAACTGTTCGGCAAGTTCCCGAGCTTCATCCACGCGTTCAAGCCGTTCCCGCACCGCCCGGCCGGCCAGCAGGATGCCAACAGCCTGCAGGACTTCATGACCGCAGAAGAGGTTTCCGACGTGGTCGCGTGGTTGGCCGGTGACGCTTCGGCGACCATCACCGGCAGCCAGATCGCCGTCGACCGCGGCGCGATGAAGTACTGACCCCCCGGGTCGCGAAACTGTAGTTACTGCGCGAAAGTGCGAGTAGGCGGCGCGATAACTGCAGTCTCGCGGAGATGGCGGGTCGCCGTGGGCACTAACCCGGCAGGACCAGCACCGGCACCGGGCTGTGCCGGATGATCTTGGCGGCGTGCGAACCCAGGAACACCCGCGCGATGCCGCCCCACGGCGACGTGCCCAGCGTCAGCACCTCACCGTCGATCCAGTCGGCATTGTCCAGCGCGTCGTCCCACGCGGCGCCCGCGGCCACCACCAGCTCGGCGTCGTCGCCCACCACACCGTCGGTTTTGAGCTGCGCCAACGCTTCTCGTGCCTGCTGCGCCCACGCGTCCAGGATCGAGTCCTCGGCTCGCAAACCCACCTCGGGTGGATACATGGTGCGGCCGCGCACCGCGAACGTCACCACCCGCATCGGCACATGCAGTCGGTCGGCCAGCTCGCGGACGCGCTTGACGACGCCGACCGCCTCGGTGCTGCCTGCGTAGGCACACGAGATGCGGGTCAGCGCACCGGCTTTCGAACCGCGATAGCCACGCGGGGCGATCGCCAGCGGCACGGGTGAGGAGTGCAGCAGCCGGTCGGCGGTGGATCCGGGGATGATCTGCCCGAGCTTGCCGTCGGATGCCGAGCCGAGGACCAGCAGTTCCGCATCGAGTTTCTCGACCGCCTCCAGCAGGCCCTCCGAGGCCGACCGATGCGCGATCTTGTGGTACCTGACGTCGAGGCCGTCGGCCACCGTCTCGACGAACACGCGTGCCTCGGCGGCGGAGTCGGCGGCCAGTTGTTCGGCGTATTGGGCGTATTCCGCGTCGACGCGGGCCAGCGACGGCGTCATCCAGGGCCGCGGCACCACCGTCACCACGGTCAGCGAACTGTTCAGCGTCCTGGCCGCCTCGACGGCCAGGTGCAGCGGCGAACGTCCGCCCTTGCCCGTCAGATAGCCGACCGCGACGGTCACTTCTCGTCCCGGGGCGGGTGCACCAGCATCACGTCGTCCTCGCCGGGGACCACGGTCGGGATGGTGCCGTCACCACCGTCGTTCAGCGCGCTGTGATGTCGGCCCCACAGCAGGTAGAACAGCAGTGCGATACCCACCCACACGCCGAACCAGGCCCAGGTGTACCAGTGCAGTCCGCGCAGCACCCACACGCACGCCGCGACCGACAGCACCGGGGTGATCGGGTAGAACGGCACCTTGAACCCGCGCGGCAGATCGGGTTCGCGCACCCGCAGCACGATCACCCCGATGGACACCGTGATGAACGCGACCAGCGTGCCGATCGAGACCATGTCGAGCAGATAGTCCAGCGGCACGAACCCGGCCAGAATCGCGACGATGACGGCCACGATGACGGTGTTGTTGACCGGCGTCATGGTGCGCGAACTCACCCTGGCGAACATCGACGGCAGCAGTCCGTCGCGACCCATCGCGAACAGGATCCGGGTCTGCCCGTACATCACCACCAACACCACCGAGAAGATGGAGATCACCGCGCCCGCCGCGAGAACCGTGCTGGCCCAGGCGCTTCCGGTGATGTTCTCCAGGATGACCGCCAGGCCGGCGCTGGCCTGCGCCTCGGAGCCGAACTCGTCGGTCGGTTGCGCACCCAGCGCGGCGAGCGCCACCAGCACGTAGACCGACGTCACCACGATCAGCGCGGCGATGATCGCGCGCGGCATCGTCTTCTGCGGATTCTTCACCTCGTCACCCGCGGTGGAGACCGCGTCCAGGCCGATGTAGGAGAAGAAGATGGTGCTCGCCGCGGCGTTGATGCCCGCCCACCCGGAGTCCATGAAGCCCGCGAAGTGGTCGGTGTTGAAGGCGGTGAACGCGACCGCCGCGAACAGCATCAGCACCCCGATCTTGATGATCACCATGATGGTGTTGACGACCGCCGACTCGCTGGCGCCGCGGATGAGCAGCAGCGCGCACAGCACGATGACGGCCACCGCGGGCAGGTTCACCCAGCCGGGGCTGGCGTCCCACGGTGCGGCCGACAGCACATGTGGGATCTGCACCCCGAAGACGTTGTCCAGCAACTTGTTCAGGTATCCGCTCCAGCCGACCGCGACCGCGGAGATCGACACGCCGTATTCCAGCAGCAGACACGCGGCGATGCCCATCGCCGCGAACTCGCCGAGGGTGGTGTACGCGTACGAGTACGTCGATCCGGAAACCGGTACGGTCGAGGCCATCTCGGCGTAGCAGATCGCCGACAACCCGGCGGCCAGGCCGGCCAGCAGGAACGAGATGATCACCGCGGGCCCCGCCTCGGGCACGGCGGCCGACAACACGAAGAAGATGCCGGTGCCGACCGTCGCGCCGACGCCGAACAGGGTGAGGTTGAACGTGCCGAGACTTCGTTCCAGGTGATCGGATGCACCGTGGGCGACCGGCGCACCGAGCACCGGTCGGCGCCGCAACATCTGCGTGGAAAGGCTTATCGGCGGAGCGGCCATGGCGCCTCCTGATCGGCCTGAGCGAGGGCTACCGCTTCAGTGTGTACCGGTCTCGGCCAGAACGTCGGCGAACTGGCTAACCGCCCAGTCGATCTCCTCGGCGGTGATCACCAACGGCGGGGCGAACCGCAGGGTCGAGCCATGCGTGTCCTTGACCAGCACTCCGCGTTCGGCCAGCTTCAGGCAGATCTCCTTGCCGGTGCCGAGCACCGGGTCGACGTCGACGCCGGCCCACAGTCCCTTGCCGCGTACCTCGATAACGCCGCGGCCGATCAGTCCGCGCAGGTGGCGGTGCAGCCGGTCGCCGAGTTCGGCGGCACGGGCCTGAAACTCGCCGCGACCCAAAATCTCCACCACCTTCGCGCCGATCGCCGCGGCGAGCGGGTTGCCGCCGAAGGTCGAGCCGTGTTCGCCCGGGTGCAGCACGCCGAGCACGTCGCGGTCGGCCACCACCGCCGACAGCGGAACCACGCCGCCACCGAGCGCCTTGCCGAGCAGGTAGATGTCGGGTACGACGCCCCAATGCTCGCAGGCGAAGGTGCGCCCGGTGCGGGCCAGCCCGGACTGGATCTCGTCGGCGATCATCAGCACGTTGCGCTCGCTGCACAGCGCCCGCACCCGCGGCAGGTAGTCGTCGGGCGGCACGATGATGCCCGCCTCGCCCTGGATCGGCTCGAGCAGCACCGCGACGGTGTTCTCGTCGATCGCTTCGGTTAGGGCGTCGGCGTCACCGAAGGGCACCGACCGGAAGCCGGGCGTGTAGGGCCCGAAACCGCGGCGGGCGGTGTCGTCGTCGGAGAAGCTGATGATCGTGGTGGTTCGGCCGTGGAAGTTGTTGCGTGCCACGATGATGTTCGCGTCCCCGGCGGACACGCCCTTGACGTCGGTGCCCCACTTGCGGGCCACCTTGATGCCGCTCTCGACGGCCTCCGCGCCGCTGTTCATCGGCAGCACCATGTCCTTACCGCACAGTGCCGCCAGCGCCGCGCAGAACGGTCCGAGTTTGTCGGATCGGAACGCGCGGCTGACCAGCGTGACGGCGTCGAGCTGGGCGTGCGCGGTGGCGATGATCTCCGGGTGGCGGTGCCCGAAGTTGACCGCCGAATAGGCCGCCAGGCAGTCGAGGTAGCGGCGGCCCTCCACGTCGGTGATCCAGGCGCCGTCGGCGCTGGCGGCCACCACCGGCAGCGGGGCGTAGTTGTGGGCGACGTGGCGGTCCTCGACGGCGATCGCCTCGTCGGTGGCGGTCAGGGCGTCCACGACGGTCACGGATGTACCTCCAGCGTGCAGCATTTGACGGACCCCCCGCCCTTGAGAAGTTCGGACAGATCGACGCCGATCGGCCGGAAGCCGGCCGCGCGCAGCTGTTCGGCGAAACCCGTTGCCGCCGCTGGCAACACCACGTTGAGGCCGTCGGACACCGCGTTCAGTCCGAGCACGCCGGCGTCGGCGGCGCCCACCTCGATCGCGTCGGGGAACAACCCGCGCAGCGTCGCGCGCGCCAGCGGGCTGAAGGCGGGCGGATGGTAGGCGATGGTGTTCTCGTCGAGCACCGCCAGCGCGGTGTCGAGGTGATAGAAGCGCGGGTCGACCAGCTCGAGGCTGACCACCGGCATCCCGACCTGCTCAGCGATCTCGTCGTGTGCCCGGCGGTCGGTGCGAAAACCGTAGCCCCCGAGGATGATCGAGCCCGCCACCAGCAGATCGCCCTGACCCTCG
>Ga0182793_1001445_pt1 | contig 14695 bp, 8 predicted proteins | sample Passage237A_FD_130498 | JGI IMG/M metagenome (GOLD analysis project Ga0182793, IMG submission 130498) | Cellulose adapted compost microbial communities from Newby Island Compost Facility, Milpitas, CA, USA - Passage2 37A (version 2) (version 2) ... | reverse complement strand
GTTATTCAGAAGGCTTTGGCTCAAGTGTTTTAGTTGAATTTGTAATAGGACGACAATTTATTAAAGCAACCGATTTTCTTACAACATGGAACGATTATGTAGATTATCTGGCAGAAAATAATGCTTTACATGATTGGTGGAGTGGATTGAGAAAAGTACGAGCGGGAACATCCATTGTAGCCCTTACTGCTTATACGAAGCTACCCGATATAGTTACCCGGTACACGGGAAAAGAGGGATGGTGGTTAGGTAAGAACGGGAAATTTTATGGAGCGGGATGGGGAGGAAATAGATTTACTGGAGCTCGAAGTACGGCGAAAACAATAAGTACAAGGTTAACTGTAGCAACAAAGGTATTAGGGGGAGCCAAGGCAATTATATCAGGCGTTCAGGCTATTAATGATTTTCAACATGGAAATACCAGGGTAGATATAATACATAGTGCTTATGCTGTTATGGGAGTTGTAAGTTTGTTTGGACCTGTTGGTGCCGCAGTATCAGGTATTTATTTTGTATCACGTTTATTTTGGGGAAATGATTAAGTATTTTCAATTGGCTTTTTGCAAGCTTTACGATACTTGGCGGAATACGACTTGATGGACTGGACAGGTTACCGTTAAAGGACCTGTAACAGTTGCAGGATGCACCACACAGGAAAAGGTTTACGAGGACAATGCAAACAGAAGCTTTTTGATTTATATAGATGAGAGCAAAGCACAGGATGAAGCGATTATGAATTACCAGCGAAAGAAAAGTGCAGACACGATCAACAGCGAAGAAGAAAGACAGATCAGAGAACTGTTACAAAACACACAGCGATTATTACAACCTGTTGCCGCCTTTGGCTTAACTATGAGCGGTATCTCTTCTAAGGCGGCAGGAACTCTCACAAATAAATATCAATTCGGTGGTCGTGAACTACATTCAAAGGAGTTCAGCGATGGTAGTGGGTTAGAATGGAGTGATTATGGAAATCGTATGTATGACCCACAAATAGGAAGATGGCATACACTTGACCAACTTGCAGATAAATATTATTCTACCTCACCTTATACGTATGCTCTTAACAATCCCGTTAATAGAGTTGAGGTTGTTGGGCGTTGGGCGTTGGAGGGTTACTCATCATTACTATTTAACAAAACGAGCAATTGCTGCTTATGGAATTAGCGGAGACCAAACTCATTGGCTCTCTCATTATTCATCAGTCTATTCAGACCATCCAACGGGCAAAGTATTAGCAGGAAATAACGCTATACATTGGCAAACAAGACCAATGAAATATTACGATGACATAGATTACTCTGGAACAGCTAACTCTCAAATCACAAGCTGGAAGCCAGGTTCAACCAGTTATCACAATAACATATGGCATTCTATGCGTTCCCCCGAAGAAGCACAAGCTGGAACAATTAGTGAACATGATGCAATGGAACGAGGTATGGAATTTGGGTGGAGTCAAATTTTTGCATCAGCTAAAGAAGGAAAGTTATCAGATTTAAGAAAGAACTCTAAAGGAATAAGAGCGTTTGGACAGGGTATTCATGCGTTACAAGATGCCTATGCTCATCGGGGAACAGACATGGATCACCATGATTGGAAAAACGATGTATTCCCGTCAGCAAAAATGGGGTGGACAAGTGATTATCAGCAAGCTTATGGAATGACAGAAAATGCAATTAATGTCCACAATTTAATGTCAGGTAATTTTAAAGATGTGAAGGCTGGTGAAGGAGGTAAGTTAACAATAGAAATGACAGGCATGAATGAATCACAAGTGAATTAGCTTTGGGGTAAAATTCTTTTATACATGAGGCAAAAATAAAAGCTATGAAACGGTTTAAGGTTTATTATATAGGCTTGATTTTGGCAATTGTGTCAATGAATTGGCTAACTCATTTTGCTGTAGAGCCTTCTATAAATTTTAATAATGTTTATACTCAAAGAGCCTTACTGGAAACACTAATTCTATTAACAAGCGTAGTAATGTTATTGCTGTTCACCTATCGCAATAGTATTATTATTAAGGTACTTTTCTTTTTATCACAAGTTGCTGCCGCCTTACTTTTTATTTTACTATTGATTGAGTTGGTGAAAGCAGAAGCAACTTTATTTAATATACCCTATTACCTTGTGTATTTGTATTGTTTGATTTTTAATATTGTGAGTATTTACCAAAATATTATTAGAGCAAAAGCCCTGTGAGGGGCTTTTGCATTTTATGGCTTGCAGCTTCTCCGCAGATGCCCTCACACCAAAGAAAATATTTTTTTATCCCCAAATTTTTGATTTCCTAAAAGTTTTCCACTCTGCCAAAATGCCTGCCCCGCCTATTGCGGGGGCTGTAATGCTTTGTGGGCAAGATTAATTAGCATAGTTATCACATTGCTTGCAGTTCTTTCTATGGGTTCATGCAGGCCATACATAGATGCCACCAACGGAAGCCCTCCAGTTCAACAAGGAGACTTGAAGTTTTATACAGATAGTAATCCGTTTGCTTTTAAATCCAACTTTATACTTACGAGAGACATAGAAGAAGTTCCACCCAAGTTTTTTGAGGTTACTCTTCCTAAGAAGATGAGATACTACGAGTTCATTAACTCAACGGATTTTGCATTTTTTTTCTTGCAAACAAAGGCATCTAGAACCGCATAGAATGCGGTTTTTTCTTTTTGTCGAGTTGTTCCACCAGAGCCATTTTAAGAGAGCAGAAAAAATATTGAATACAGCGTTAAGCAATCAATTTGAATCAAGAAGACACCAGACTACAATACCACCCACAGCGCTGCTGGCGGCATTCCAGACCCGCATGCCAACCCGTCTTACACCACATTATGGGCAGCCCGGCATTTGAAGGTATATTAAAACACACCGTCACCAACTTAACCCATGCAATTTCCGGCAATGCCGGTTTATGATCCCTGTTGGTACTGCTAAGGGCAGCAAAGTGCGCAAATTGGCTCCGGGAGCCGGTTTGCAGCAGCTGCTTTTTCTTGAAACCTTAAGGCACACGGAAAGGCTTGCGTGGGGAACCGTTTTTTACACACCCTGCTGAAAAAAATGGTTATGTTTATGTTTACTTTTCATTGGTTTAAGGTTATACTTGCACCCGGTGAGGTGGGCCGCCATTGGCTGAGGAGGGTACCACCGTTACCTATTCATAAAAAACAACCCTTACATGAATCATCAAATCCATAACAAACTCGTCAACTTTATCTGGAGTATTGCCGACGACTGCCTCCGCGATGTGTACGTCCGCGGTAAGTATCGCGATGTGATCCTGCCATTTGTCGTACTCCGACGGATCGACTCCCTACTGGAAGAAACAAAAGACCGCGTCATGGAGGAGGTCCAATTTCAAAAGGAAACACTGGGTCAGGCGGTACTTGACCCACGCGGACTGCAAAAAGCTTCGGGCTATGTTTTTTACAACACCTCCCCCTGGACGATGGAAAAGCTAAAGGGCACGGCTACCAACTCGCAACAAAAACTGGTGGCCAACTTTGAGGAATACCTCGACGGGTTTTCGGATAACGTCAAAGAAATCATCGGCAAGTTCAAGCTGCGGGAGCAAATCCGCCATATGGCGGCTAAGGATGTGTTGCTGGACGTGCTGGAAAAGTTTACTTCGCCTTATATCAACCTTACTCCTAAGGAGAAGAAAGACCCTGAAGGCAGAACCCTGCCGACCTTAAGTAATCTGGGAATGGGCTATGTGTTCGAAGAGCTTATCCGAAAATTCAACGAAGAAAACAATGAAGAAGCGGGAGAACACTTTACACCTCGTGAGGTCATCCGATTGATGACCAAATTGATTTTTGAACCCATCAAAGACCAATTGCCTCCGGCCATTACCATCTATGATCCTGCCTGCGGTACAGGAGGAATGCTTACCGAAAGCGAAAACCTCCTGGTGGAAGAAGAGGAAGGTTACGGCTATAAGGGCGATGTGTATCTCTACGGTAAGGAAATCAACGATGAAACCTACGCCATCTGTAAATCGGATATGATGATTAAGGGTAAGAACCCGGGTCATATTCGTGTAGGGTCTACGCTGTCAACCGATGAGTTTTCGGGGCTGAGCTTCCACTTTATGCTCTCCAATCCGCCGTACGGAAAATCCTGGGCTACCGAGCAGAAGTATATTAAGGACGGTAAGGAAGTAATCGACCCTCGTTTCCGTGTACGGCTGAAGGATTATTGGGGCAACGTAGAGACGGTGGATGCTACGCCACGTTCGTCCGACGGACAATTGCTCTTCCTGATGGAGATGGTGAGCAAGATGAAGCCGGTTAACAAAAGATTATCCGGTTCTCGTATCGCTTCGGTGCACAACGGCTCGTCTTTGTTTACCGGTGATGCGGGTTCGGGCGAGTCGAACATCCGTAGGTATATCATCGAAAACGACTGGCTCGAGGCCATCATCCAGCTGCCCAACAATATGTTTTACAACACGGGCATTACCACCTATATCTGGTTGCTCAACAACAACAAACCCGAGCACCGCAAAGGAAAAGTGCAGCTGATTGATGCAGGCAACCTGTATCGTAAACTGCGCAAAAACTTAGGCAACAAAAACTGCGAGTTTGCTCCCGAACACATCGAACTCATTACCCGTGCTTATCTCGAAAATTGGGACAGCGCTCCGGAAGATAGTCTGCTGAAGGTAAAACAGTTCCGCAACGAAGACTTTGGCTATTACAAAGTGAACATCGAACGTCCGCGCCGTCTCAAAGTGCAGTTTACAGCCGAAGCCATCGAAACCTTGCGTTACGATAAGTCATTGCAAACACCGATGCAGGCTTTGTACGAAACCTATGGCGACCTGGTGTATGCAGGGCTGGAAAGTCACGCGGAGGAGATTAACAAACGAGCAGAGAAAGAAGATTGGGGTTTGAATAAAAAGCAAATTTCCAAACTCCTCGAACCAGCCACCTGGCAAAAGCCCAAAGCTTTGTACGATGCCGCCTTGCAGCTCTGGCAGCATATCGGTGATGATATTTTTATGGATTTCAATGCTTTCTCTACGCTGGTAGATGAGGTGGTCAAACAGCATAAACTCAACCTCTCTGCGGCAGAGAAGAAAGCCATTCTCCAAGCCATCAGCAGTTACGATGCCGAGGCTGAAAAAGTCATCAAAAAAGTAGAAAAACTACAAGGCGATAAGTTGGATAAATTATTGCACCATCTGGGTTGTACAGAAGCGCAATTACCTTTATTTGGTTATTACCCGACCGGAAAAGCCGGAGAATATATAATCTACGAAACCGAGTCTGACTTGCGCGATGCAGAGCAAATTCCGCTCAGCGAACCCATCATCGATTATTTCTTGCGCGAGGTAAAACCTCACGTGGAGGAAGCCTGGATAAACCTCGACAGCGTGAAGATAGGCTATGAAATTTCCTTTAATAAATACTTCTATCAGCACACCCCACTCCGCAGTATTCAGGAAATTAAAGAGGAATTATTAGCTCTGGAGCAACAAGCCGATGGATTATTAAATGATATCTTAAACTTTTAATGGATATGCATACATACGACAGCTATAAAGATTCGGGTATCGATTGGCTCGGGGAAATACCAAGCCATTGGGAGGTTAAAAGAATAAAATATTTATTCAAAGAGATTAATGAGAGGTCATTAGGTGGAAATGAAGATTTATTGTCTGTTTCTCAATATACTGGTGTGACAAGAAAAAGTGACAAATTACAAGAAGGTGATTTGCTTACAAATGCCTCTACTTTAGAGGGATATAAGGTTGTGAGAAAAAGACAATTAGTATCTAACATTATGTTAGCTTGGAATGGAAGTTTAGCATTTTCGGAATTTGATGGGATTACTAGTCCAGCATATTGTATTTATAAATTGACAAGTGACGATAATTATAAATATTTTCATTACTTATTTAAAACTGATTTATATAAATCAGAATTTAAGAGAAATTCCTCTGGGGTAATTGAAAGTAGATTACGTTTGTACACTGAAGATTTTTTTAGAATATGGGCTATTCTCCCACTCCTCCACGAGCAAGAAGCCATTGCCCGTTTCTTAGATGATAAATGTGCGAAGATAGATGAACTGGTAGCCATCAAGGAACAGCAAATCGACAAGCTCAAAGAACTCCGCCAAGTCAAAATCTACCAGGCCGTGACCAAAGGCCTCAACCCCAATGCGGAAATGAAAGACAGCGGCATCGACTGGATTGGCGAAATTCCAACGCATTGGGAGGTGAAGAGATTGAAGAATGTGTTAGCAAATAAATTAAAATATGGTGCAAATGAAAGTGGTTATGAATACGATGAACATTTGCCCAGATATATAAGAATTACTGATTTTGGATATGATGGAAAATTAAATGAAGAAAAGAAATTGTCCTTGCCTTTTGAAATTGCTAAAGATTATTTATTAAAAGATGGAGATATTCTTTTTGCTCGAAGTGGAGCGACTGTAGGAAAAGCATATCAATTTAAATCTAGTATGAGCACGGAGAAGTTTTATTGTTATGCTGGATATTTAATCAAAGCAGAGCCTGATACTCAAATCATATTAAGTGATTTTTTGAATTATTATACACAGTCAGGTGCATTTAATAATTGGAAAAATTCGATATTTAATAAAGCAACAATTGAAAATATTGGAGCTGATAAATATGCAGAATTAAAAGTACCAATTCCCCCCCTCCACGAACAAGAAGCCATCGTTGCTTACTTAGACGAAGCAACCAATAAAATAGACCAAGCCATCGCTCAGCGCGAAGCCCAAATAGAAAAACTAAAAGCTTACAAACAAAGCCTGATCAATGAAGTGGTAACAGGCAAGGTGAAGGTGTGTTAGAAAATAGAGAAAAGTATAATTTTTAATCTAATAAAGGATTACCAATGACCACACAATACAACGAACAAGCACTAGAAGCACTCATCGAAAAGCATTTGACAGGATATAGTCTCGAAGAGCGTGCGCATACTACCTTAAGCGAACCAGAAGTGACTTACTTAGCAGGTATGGGGTATTATTCTGGCGCGCCTGCCGACTTTGATAAGAAGTATGCTTTAGACACCCATCGCTTTTGGGATTTCCTCGAGAAGACCCAAGCTCAAGAATTGGACAAACTCAAAGTTCACAGCGATTGGCAATTGAGAATTCTAGAACGCTTTGACCGTAAAGTGAAGAAAGACGGCATCCTGAAATTATTAAAGAAAGGCTTGGAGGTCGATAATGCCTATCTGCATCTTTTCTACGAAGCACCCAGCGCCAGCTCGGCACAGTCTGTGAGGGATAATTTTAATGCCAATCAGTTTTCGGTCACCCGACAAGTGCGTTATTCTGCGGTCAATCCGGGCGAAGAAATAGATATGGTGCTCTTCGTCAACGGGATTCCCTTGTGTACCATTGAACTGAAAAATCCTTGGACCGGTCAGACAGCTGCCGTGCAGGGCATTCATCAATACAAAAACCGCGATGAGCGGCAAACCCTGTTGCAGTTTGGCCGCTGCCTCGTACACTTTGTGGTGGATACCGACGAAGTGTATATGACCACCAAACTCCAGGGCTCCGATACCGTGTTTCTGCCCTTCAACAAAGGCAACAACTTCGGCAAAGGCAATCCGGTAAACCCGAACGGACATAAAACCGCCTATCTGTGGGAAGAGATTTTTTCGCGTGAGGTGTGGGCGCAAATCATTCAACATTATATGCTGCTCGAAGGCGATGACAAAGAGCCTTTGTCGAAGAAATATTACATCTTCCCACGCTATCATCAGCTCGATGTGGTGCGCCGCCTCGTGGCCGACGTGCAACAAAACGGCGTAGGCAAAACCTACCTGATACAGCACTCGGCCGGTTCGGGCAAGTCGCACTCCATCACCTGGACGGCCTTCCGCCTGATTGAGTTGGAGCAAGACGGCAGGCCGATGTTCGACTCGGTGGTGGTGGTTACCGACCGCAAAGTATTGGACAGACAATTGCGCGAAAACATCAAACAGTTTTCCGAAGTCAAAAACATCATAGCCCCTGCTTATTCCTCCGGCGACTTGAGACAAGCCCTGGAATCGGGCAAGCGCATTATCGTAACCACCATTCAGAAATTCCCCTTCATCCTGGATGAAATAGACGATATGGCACAGCGGCGCTTTGCCGTCATCATCGACGAGGCGCACAGCAGTCAGGGTGGCATAGCCGCCGGAAAGATGAATCAGGTATTGGGTGCATTGGAGGTGAACGAAGAAGGTGAAATAGATGCGCAGGAGCTCATCTTGCGCGCTATGCATGCCAGAAAAATGCGCAGGAATGCTTCTTATTTTGCTTTTACGGCCACACCCAAAGGCAGTACCCTCGAGCGATTTGGCGAGCGCCAGCCCGATGGGAGTTTTAAACCCTTCCATTTGTACTCCATGAAACAAGCCATTGAGGAAGGATTTATTTTGGATGTGCTGGCCAATTACACTACTTACAGGAGTTATTACCAGCTGTATAAATCCATAGAAGACAATCCGGAGTTCAATACCCGCAGGGCACAGCGGATATTGAAAGCCTTTGTGGAGCGAGACCCCAGAACCATTCAGGCCAAGGCCCAAATAATGCTCGATCACTTCATTGGGCAGGTGTACAACAAAAAACTGCTCAAGGGCAAAGCCAAAGCCATGGTGGTTACACAAAACATCGTGTCGGCCATTCGATATTACCAGGCCTTAAAGCAGTTGTTACAAGAGCGTGGCAATCCGTTTAAAATACTGATAGCCTTTTCCGGTACCAAAACGGTGGACGGCATTGAGTATACGGAATCCTCTGTCAATGGTTTTCCTGATAGCGATACCAAGGAAGTTTTTGACCGCGACGAATACCGCATACTGGTCGTGGCCAACAAGTACCTCACCGGTTTTGACCAGCCCAAGCTTACGGCAATGTATATCGACAAAAAACTGCAGGGCGTATTGTGCGTGCAGGCCTTGTCGCGCCTCAACCGCTCCGCTCCCAAGCTGGGTAAGAAAACCGAAAACCTGTTTATCCTCGACTTTGCCAACGATACCAACGATATCAAAGCCGCATTCGATCCGTTTTATACCTCCACCAGTCTGAGCGCTGCAACGGATGTAAACGTGTTGCACGACCTCAAAGACGAGCTGGACGAGTCGGGTATTTACGAATGGTCGGAGGTGGAAGACTTCAATCAAAAATTTTTCACCAATGCCTCAGCCGATGAGCTGAGTCCGATCATCGATACGGCCGCACAGCGTTTCAATGAAGGGCTGGAATTGGATGAAGACACCAAAGCCGATATAAAGGTAAAAGCCAAGCATTTTGTCAAGGTATATGGGCAGGTGTCGTCTATACTGGAGTTTGACAACCTACGTTGGGAGCAATTGTTTTGGTTTTTGAAGTTTTTGATACCGAAGATGGTGGTACGTCGCAGGGAAGATGAAATACTGGATGAACTTTTGGACTCGGTAGATTTATCTACCTACGGTATAGAACGTACCAGGTTGAACGAGCGTATTGGGTTAGATGCTTCGGAGGCAACCTTAGATCCTGCCAATGCCAATCCCCGCAGTGCACACGTAGTGGATGAAAAAGCCGCCCTGGATGAGATCATCAAGCAGTTCAATGAGCGATGGTTTGCCGATTGGGAAGCCACCCCCGAAGACAAGCGGCAGTTTTTTTATACCTTTTTAGACAAGATTCAGCAGCATCCTGATTTTGAGCATAAGTACAAAAACAATCCCGATGCCCATACCCGCGAGTTGGCGTATGAAAAGATCGTAGAGCAGGTGGTGTACGAGTTGCGCCGGCTGCATTTAGACTTTGCCAGGAAATGGACTGATGAACATTTCAAGCAAGATTTCAAAGCCAGTACACAGAGAGCGATTGGGGGGTGGTAGGAACTTGTAAATTGCTGTAAACGGGACAATTTAAGTTATTGGGCGAAAATGTGGGAGCATAGCCTATGGCTTTTATCGAGTTGACCAAACCGCAAAATAATAAAAAAGAGGGCTTTGCTGACAAATGGTTAGGTGAAGGTGGAATGAGAGGATCGAATCTTTTCTACTTTAGGAAATGTTATAATTTTGTAATCAAAGTAAATGATTACTCTTTTTGAACATATAGACAATAGTTATCGGTCTTATCACGGTGTTTCTGTTTCTCGAGATCAGTGCCGTAACCACTTGCAAGGTGCGGTTAAAGATAAGCTATTGGATCGTGAAGAAAGGGAAATACAGTTGGAGCAACTGAAAACTTTACTTCATGAAACGGGTTTTAATAATCCCAGTGACCAATTGCTTATAGATATACAAGCAATTGGAAGTGAAACAATTGATGTTCAAAATTTTAGAATTGGAGAAGCATATGCAGAGGTAATTCTAGAAGAATATTTTGCTTGTCGTTTTCACTGGAACGAACTTCGAGACGCACGTAACCCAAAGGGGAATAAAACTGGTGCTGATTTAGTGGGGTTTATTGAAGTTGATAATCAGGTGTTATTTTTATTTGGTGAAGTTAAAACGTCTTCAGAAGTAAAAAAGCGCCCACCTCAGGTTATGACATACAAAGAGGGAATTGAAATGCAGCTAAAAGATTTATATGCTAATTCAGTCAAAAGACAAGTCCTCATTTCGTATTTACAAAATAAAGTAAGACATTTTTCAAAGAAACACCCGTTTAAGGCTGATTTTAATGCAAGTATAAAAACCTATTATACAAGCAATTTGTACCAACTAATAGGCGTGTTAGTAAGAGATGTAGATCCGAACGTTAAAGACATTGAAGATAACTATCACAGATTATCAAAATCTATCTTAGAACCTAACGGCATAAAGCTTTTGGCTCTATATCTGCCGATAAGGAAAGAAGAGTGGTTAACAATTATTAATAATAGGATTGGTTCATAAGAATAACATTTAGAATGAGCATACAGAAAAAATACGAATACTTAGAAAAAGCATATCCAGATATGCTTGAAGGTATTGGTGTGCTTATTCAGAAAGCCAAGGTTTCCGGTAGATTTAAAACCATCGCACTATTAGAAGAGGAGGTTGTACAACTTCAAAAGGCTAAAGAACTTTGTGAGCTGAAAATAATTGAATTATGGGATAATTGTGATGAAATAGAATGTAAAGCATTATGCTCTACATATTTCGATATATCTTCAGTATTGCCTTTAAACTTGGAAAACGATTTAGTTATCTACGACCTTATCAAGTTGATAACTTTCGGCTATTTAGGAGAGCACTGGCATTTGGTTAGGCAATATCTCAAAACTAACGAAGAGCAAATAGAAAGTATTCACATAGGAGAAAAGTGGAATCTAAGACTTTTGAATATTTCATTTAAAGCTGTAGTTCACCTAATTAAGAAAGAAAGCTGGAATGAGATTAGTCGGGCAGTAGAGCTGATCAATCAATTAAGAAAGGAGCAAAAAGATTTTGAATCAAAATTTCTAAATCAGGTAAGTGAAGAGAGTCGTCCCTTTGGTGCCGCAGAGTTGGTATCCTTATATCATTTTGCAAAATGTGTAGATATAATGGGCAATTACCTAATTGAGGGACATCCATTAGAACCTGAAACAGAATTAAGATACTATATTGGAATAGCCAAAGAATATGCGCAAAAATCAGGCAATATAAGTCTAGAATTGTTGTACCAATTTTTTGAAGCTTTTGCCGTGAAAATGGTACGTAATACCATATGGCACACCACTAGGGGAATCAACAATTGGGTAACACGCTTTAATCAATTTATTACTAAAGAAAAGAACGGCTTATTTGAGCTATTATATCCACAAAGAGAATCCATACGAGAGGGGCAATTATTAAATCTCGCTCGTAGAGCAGTAGTAGTCAATCTCCCTACATCGAGTGGTAAAACTTTAATAGCAGAGTATAGAATATTACAGGCACTCAATCAATTTAAAGAACGGGGTGGATGGGTAGCTTATGTGGTACCAACAAAAGCCTTAGTGAATCAAATCTATATTCAACTTAAAAGAGATTTATCGAATATTGGTATTAAAATTGAAAAAGCAAGTGGCGCTATTGAGCTAGATGGTTTTGAACAGTATTTAATAGAAGGAAACGGTAGTAATACCGAGTTTGATATACTCATTACTACTTATGAAAAAATGAATCTATTGGTGCGGCAAGGTTTGGGAACTACAAACGAGCGCCCATTAGTATTAACTGTGGTAGATGAGGCACATAATATAGAAGAAGAGCAAAGAGGATTAAACTTAGAGTTGCTGTTAAGTACAATAAAGAATGATTGTGCAGAAGCCAACTTTTTGTTGATTACACCAGATATTTCTAATGCTGATGAGGTTGCTAATTGGTTAGCTCCCGAACGCGGACAAGTTATTAATTTAGAACTGGATTGGTGGCAACCCAATGAGAGAATCGTTGGTGCCATTGAAGTAGATGGGCGAGGAAGGAAATATAATTACACATTAAGGGCGCTTCAGACCGTAAAAGGAACCTTTAAGATTGGTGAAGGAATTATCCTAAAAAGCATTGAAGATGCTGACGAACCCGCAGCTAAAGCTAGAACCTCAAAGTTAAAAATAGCAACTAAACTGTCATCTTTTGTCGCAAATTTAGTGTCACCTATAATTGTTCTTGCATCCAGTCCAAGTGATACTTTTAAAATAGCAGAGCAATTATATGAGTCTATTGAAAATGATATTGAAAAAGATGAGGATGTTGAGTTAGTGATTAAACTAGTTCAAAGTGAACTCGGTGCAGAATTTCCATTAAGCAAATATTTAAGGAAAAGAATTGCCGTTCATAGTAGCGCATTGCCAGATGAAGTTCGTTATCTTATTGAAGACATGATGGTACAAGGGAAACTTCAGGCTTTAGTAGCTACTACAACCATTGCGCAAGGGATAAACTTTCCTGTATCTACCGTCATTATGAGCACTTATTCTTACCCTAGTAAGACCGGTGCGAAGGAAATGCCGGTCCGAGACTTTTGGAACTTAGCGGGAAGAGTCGGCCGTGCTGGACAGGATAATATGGGTTGGATTGGTATAGCCATAAAAGATGATAACGATTTTCATAAGGTGACAAAATATGTTAAAAGTGCTTCTGAAAAATTGCAATCGCAGTTAATAAACGCAATTGACATTGCCCTAGGTTATGTTGACAAAGATTTTGGTTATTGGTTATCTAATGATGTACGATGGTCGGCAATATTGCAATTTATTTCTCACTTAAGGAGACAAACAAGAGACCAAGACAAATTTCTTTCTCAACTTGAAATGAAGTTACAATCTACTTTAGGTTTTAACCAGCTTTCAAAAGAAAAGAAAAAATTTTTAAGTAACCACTTAAGAAGATATGCTAGCACTTTATCGCTAGAGGATGCAGAAAGAGCTGACAAAACAGGTTTTTCATCAATTTCTGTACGTAAGATGATAGGTAAATTAGCCAATTCAAACATTCGTCCTCAAGATTGGCAAAGAAATCAGCTCTTTTCAGAACACAATCAAGCAATGCAAAAGCTTGTCGGTATAATGTTGACGACAGATGAAATAAAAAATTCCATTCAAGAATTAGCCGAAGGAGACAAAGTTTTAGATCGTTCAAGTATCGCAAGATTGATAATTGATTGGGTAAACGGTAAAGAAATTGCTCAAATTGCATCGAGATTACATCCAGGAATTGAGAAAACAAAATCAATAGAAAAAACAACAAAAGCTTTATATAAGGTAGTTGCCAACGCAGCAACTTGGGGTTTAGCTGCAATACAAAAAATGCCTACAAGTGGGATTGATTGGGACAATTTATCAAATATTGAGCAGAAAAAATTTGCCAATCTACCCGCCTATTTACATTACGGTGTAAATACTGATGAGGGAGTTCTTATGAGAAAAAACAATGTACCTAGGAGTATTGCTAACCGTTTGGGAAAACTTTTTGCAGAATCTGTAAATGGCGATATATTTAATCAACCTTCTGAATCAGTTAATGAATGGCTTAAAAAACAGTCAATAGAAATTTGGGATGCTGTTAAGCCTGCTAAATCAAAACTTACAGGAGAAGATTATAGACAAATTTGGAGAAAATTAAATGGAGTAAATTAAAGAAGACAAGTTCTATTTGCCATAATGCAATGTCTAAGTATAGTTTGAACAGGCTAGTAATGAAATAATCGTAGTTCATAGCACACCCGGCGGCCAATTGGAAAGAATGATATAATCTAAAAAATTTATCAAGTATACCCTAAACGTCTTACATTTAAAGCCGAAGTTTTGTGCCTCTAATGAACTCTAATAATAAATTGAATCTTTGTGCTTCGAGCCCCGCCCGAACGCAATGCCCTTTGTTGTAACTGCCCTTATTTTGAAGGGTAAACACAACTTATGCTTGACCATTGGCCACAGCTGTTTACAGGTGAAGTTTTTAAAAATTGCTGACCCCCCATAAGCTAAGGTTTTGCAGCCAACCACTCATCAATCTTACTTCCAAATCATAGGCTCAAAAAGACACCATCGCTGCCTCTTTTCATTTTAATAAATTCGCACTTCCCTATCCTCCAACGAAATGCTTCTTCCACGAGCACATCACCTCCGCACTGTTTGCGCGAAATAAAATAAGTTTACACAGAGCACGCAAAGACTAAAAAGCTCTCCGCGTCCTTTGGGTGAAAAACCTTTGCGCTCTTTGCGTGAAATAAAATAGGTTCACGCGGAGCCCGCAAAGAATAAAAT
>Ga0182793_1001434_pt1 | contig 14767 bp, 10 predicted proteins | sample Passage237A_FD_130498 | JGI IMG/M metagenome (GOLD analysis project Ga0182793, IMG submission 130498) | Cellulose adapted compost microbial communities from Newby Island Compost Facility, Milpitas, CA, USA - Passage2 37A (version 2) (version 2) ... | reverse complement strand
TTCACCGCCTTCGGCATGACGAAGCGGGCGGGGCGCAGCGCCTCGAATGATCCGGGCCTCGTCGGTGTGCTTGAGGCGGCTACGGATGCCGTCTGCCTTGTTGCAAAAAGCTGGGACTTCCATGTCAAAGTCGCGCTTGGCGTGACGAATGAAGAAAATCTCGAAGCCATTGCCGAAAGCGTGAAGGCTATCGCCGCCAAAGGGCGCGAGCCGATGATCGATTGCGAGCATTTCTTTGACGGTTACAAGGCAAACCCCGACTATGCGCTTTCCTGTGTGAGGACGGCGCTCGAGGCTGGTGCGCGCTGGGCCGTGCTTTGCGACACCAATGGCGGCACGCTGCCCGATGAGGTGGAACGCATCGTGGGCGAAGTGATTGCCTCGGGTGTGCCGGGCGAGAAGCTGGGCATTCACGCGCATAACGACACGGAGAATGCGGTGGCAAATTCGCTTGCCGCCATTCGCGCAGGCGTGCGGCAGGTGCAGGGCACGCTAAACGGGCTGGGCGAGCGGTGCGGCAATGCCAATATGGTGTCGCTCATTCCGACGCTGCTGCTGAAGGATGTTTACGCGAGCCGTTTTGAAATCGGTGTGCCGCAGGAGCGGCTGAAGAACCTCGTCCATGTTTCGCGCACGCTGGACGAAGTGCTGAACCGTGCGCCGAACCGCTATGCACCCTATGTGGGCGAAAGCGCCTTCGCGTCGAAAGCAGGAATCCATGTTTCCGCGATCCTGAAAGACCCGAAAACCTATGAGCATGTGCCGCCCGAAAGCGTCGGCAACAAGCGCAAGATTGCCGTCTCCGACCAGGCGGGGCGCTCGAACATCCTGGCGCGTCTTGAGGAAGCAGGCATCGCTTTCGATTCCAATGACAGCCGGATCGGGCGCCTGCTGGAAGAAGTGAAGGAACGAGAATTCCTCGGCTATTCCTATGATGGCGCTGAAGCCTCATTCGAATTGCTCGCGCGGCGTATTCTGGGCGAAGTGCCGGAGTTCTTCTTCGTCGAATCCTTCCGTGTGCTTGTCGAGCGCCGTTACAACGCCATCGGCGATCTCGTGACCATCTCGGAGGCGACGGTGAAGGTGGTAGTGGATGACGAGAAGCTCATCTCGGTGGGCGAGGGAAATGGTCCAGTCAATGCGCTCGATCAGGCTCTGCGTAAGGATCTCGGAAAATACTCCCCCTACATCGAAGATTTGCGCCTTGCCGACTACAAAGTCCGTATCCTCACCAGCGGTACGGAAGCGGTGACGCGTGTGATGATCGAGAGTGCCGACGGCAAGGGCAATCGTTGGTTCACGGTCGGCGTCTCGCCCGACATCGTGGACGCGTCCTTTCAGGCGCTTGCTGATTCCATCACCTGGAAACTCCTCCGCGACGGCGCCCCGGCGCCGAAGACACCGCGCAGGGAATTGGCCAGCGTCTAGGCGCAGGGCGAAGCCGGGATCGTTGAAGCCCTTTCGGCGCGCTCGCCTGCTATCCTGCCAGACGGCAGGCGCGGCGCGTGATACAAGACCCGCGCTGATGTAACCCCGGCGCGGGAGAGAACAGAGTGACACGAGGCCACAGTCCCCAGGATGCCGCCAGCGAAGCGGCCCTTGGCGCAGCATCGGCGGCGCTTGGTTATCTTCTCTGGGGGCTCTCCGTCATTTTTTACAAGCAGCTCACCGATGTGCCGCCTTTCGAGGTGCTGGCGCATCGCTCCGTCTGGAGCGTGGTGCTAACGCTGCTGATGATCTTCGCGCTCGCGCGGCGGGATGCATTGATGGTGGTTCTGCGCGACCGCCGCACCATGCTGACGCTCACCGGCACAGGGCTGCTCATCGGCTCGAACTGGTTTGTCTTCATCTATTCGATCAATGAAGCGCGCATCGTTGAAACGAGCCTCGGCTATTACATCAATCCGCTGGTGAGTGTGTTGCTCGGCGTTGCCTTTCTCGGCGAGCGGTTGTCGCGGCCGCAAATCTTCGCGGTCCTTCTGGCTGTGGCAGGGGTGGCAGTTTTCGCATGGGAGCTTGGTACGCTGCCCTGGATTTCGCTTTTCCTTGCAGGCAGCTTTGCGGCTTATGGCTATCTGCGGAAGGTTTCCCGCGCAACGCCGCTGGAGGGGCTTTTCATCGAGGTTCTGGTGCTCTTGCCTCTTGCACTTGTCTATCTCTGGTGGCTTTCAGAGAATGGCGGCACGAGTTTCGGGAACGGGAGCTGGTTCATATGGACCTTCCTCATTCTGACCGGACCGATGACGGCGGTGCCGCTCTTCCTCTTTGCCTTCGGCGCGCAGCGCATCCGCCTCGCAACGCTTGGTCTGATGCAATATCTCGCGCCGACGACGCAGTTCTTCGTCGCTGTCTTTCTCTATGGCGAACCGCTCGCGCCGATACAGGTGATGACCTTCGCGCTTATCTGGATCGGCCTTGCGATCTTCAGCTTCGACACATGGCGCATGGAAAGGCGCTTGCGCCAGACCGCAGCACTTTCTGATGAAACGTGATCTCAGAGAGAGGCTTCGATGCGGGGCAGGATGTCTTCTACCCTGTCCACCACTGAATAGATGCTGCGGATATTGGACCGCGCGAAACCAGATTTGATGATGTGGTCGAGCAGTTCGATCATCGGGTCCCAGAAACCGTCGATATTGGCGAGGATGATGGGCTGGCTATGCCGCCCGAGCTGCGCCCAGGTCAGCATCTCGATCGTTTCCTCGACCGTGCCGATGCCGCCCGGCAGAGCGACGAAAGCCTGGGACCGCTCGAACATGATCCGCTTCCGTTCATGCATGCTGTCAGTCACGATGAGGTCCGACACATCGTTAAGCTGAACCTCGATCTCGGTCAGAAACCGGGGAATGACGCCGGTAACGGCACCCCCCTCCGCAAGCACGGCCCGGGCGACCGCCCCCATGAGGCCGACCGCTCCGCCGCCATAAACAAGACGGACCCCCGCCTGAGCCATCAGCCTGCCGAAACGGGTTGCCGCTTCCATATGGACAGGGGCATTCCCTGTGCTGGACCCGCAATAGACGCAAAGGCTGGAAAGTTTCATGGAAGCAGGAATCCCGGGAGGTTGAGCTTTTTGGACAGGACGAGGTTTCACAATGGTGCTGTAATTGCAAGTCAGGCGGATATGCCGGGCTGAGGAGGGCGGGTTGCCTCGTTTCGGCACAGTAGGCGTGGGAAGGAAACAGCAAATATGAAACTGGGCGCAATTGTCGGCGCGTTCATCGTCGCGCTTATTCTGCTCTTGGGGGGCTACTGGTTTTTTCTGCGGGGGGATGACGCCACCGCGCCGACCGATGTGACGGTGGAGGAGGGCGAAGCGCCCGCTCCCGATGAAGCTGCCGAAGCCATCGACCCGTCTATCCCGACATTCGATATCGTCCGGGTTGAGCGTGACGGCTCCACCATTGCCGCTGGACGGGCGCTCCCCGGTGCCCGCGTCGAACTCAAGGCGAATGGCGAGGTGATCGCCGAGACAAGCGCAGATGAGCGCGGCGAATGGGTCGCCGTTCTCGATGAGCCGCTGAAGCCCGGTACGATCGAGCTCACCCTCACCGCACGCAATCCTGACGGGAGCTGGAAAGACAGCCGGCAGACCGTCACCGTTTCCGTTCCCGAAGGCGCGCGCGAGCAGCCGCTCGTTGTTCGCAGCGAGCCGGGCAAGGCGAGCAAGGTGCTGCAAGGCCCCGGCGTTCCGGCCGATGCGGGTGATCTCATTCTCGAAACCATCGATTATGACGAGAAGGGGAATATCATTATTTCCGGCCGCGCCGACCCCGGCTCGACGGTGCGCATCTATGTCGGGCGCGAGCTTGCGGGTGAAACAGTCGCCGACGCTCATGGCCGCTGGGAACTGGTCCCTCAGGGTGACATTGCCCCCGGCCAATATGCGCTCCGGGTCGATCAGGTGGATGGTGAGGGTCGCGTGACCGGCCGCATCGAAGTGCCCTTTGAGCGGGGTGAGCCGCAGGCGGTTCTGGCGGCCCTCCGAGAAGGGAAGGTCGTCATCCAGCCGGGCAACAACCTGTGGAACATTGCCCGCAGGCTTTACGGCTCCGGCTTCAGCTACACGATCATCTACGAAGCGAACAAGGACCAGATTCGCGACCCGAACCTGATCTATCCGGGACAGGTTTTCGAAACTCCTGCGCGGTAGCCCCCTCTATCAGGGATTGTCCCTGCCGGGAAAAGTCTTATGTAGAGTAGCACAAACGCCCTGTCCGGTTGCCGGGCAGGGCGTTGGCTTGTTGGCGGTTACATGCGCCCCTGAGGAGATGCTGCTTCAAAATGGCGAGACGCCCGATACTTTCTTCACGCGAAGATCTCTCTCTCGGAACCGGCAAGGCCGGGAAGGAGAGCCATTGGGACGTGATGCTTGCCATGCTGCCGCGGCTATGGCCTGCAGATAGGTTTGACCTTCGCCTTCGTGTGGTGCTGGCATTGCTTGCCCTTTTTGGCGCCAAGGCCATCACCGTTTATGTGCCCATTCTCTACAAGGAAGCGGTGGATCGCCTCTCCCCGGAAACGGCGGCGACGGCCATCGTCGTGCCGATTGCGCTGATTATCGCCTATGGCGTGGCGCGCATCATGATGGTGGCGCTGGCGCAGCTTCGCGATGCGGTGTTCGCCAAGGTCGGGCAAAATGCGGTGCGCCAGCTTGCGGTCGAAACCTTTCGCCATCTGCATGCGCTGTCCCTGCGCTTTCATCTGGAGCGGCGCACCGGCGGCCTGTCGCGCCTGATCGAGCGAGGAACGAAGGGCATCGATTTCCTTCTCCGCTTCTCGCTCTTCAACATCTTCCCGACCATCATCGAACTGGTGCTCGTCTGCGTCATTCTCGCCTATGCGTATGATATCCGCTACTCGCTCATCACGGCGGGCACGGTCGTCATCTATATGGTCTTCACCTTCATGGTAACGGAATGGCGCACCCGCTTTCGCCGCCAGATGAATGATCTCGACACGGAAGCAAACACCAAGGCGGTGGACAGCCTTCTGAACTACGAGACAGTCAAATATTTCGGCAATGAGGAACATGAAGCGCAGCGCTTTGATCGCTCCATGAAGGGCTATGAAGGTGCGGCCATCAAGACGACAACCTCGCTCGCCCTGCTCAATGTAGGCCAGACGCTGATCTTCAGCATCGGGCTAACCGTTCTGATGCTGATGGCGGCGCAGGGCATTGCGGACGGCATCCTCACCGTCGGCTCCTTCGTGATGATCAACGCCTATCTGATCCAGCTCTATCAGCCGCTCAACATGCTGGGCACGGTTTACCGGGAAATCCGTCAGGCGCTGATCGACATGGAAACCATGTTCGCCCTGCTGCAGGTGCCAGCCGAGATCAAGGACAAGCCGAATGCGCCCGATCTCAAGGTGGCGGGCGGTGAACTCGTGTTTGACGGGGTGAGCTTTCACTACGATCCCGACCGCCCGATCCTCGACCGGATTTCCTTTCGCGTTCCGGCGGGGCGCACGCTTGCCATTGTCGGTCCCTCGGGCGCCGGAAAATCCACCGTCGCGCGCATCCTTTTCCGCTTCTATGACATTTCAGGCGGGGCTGTGCGCATCGACGGGCAGGATATTCGTGACGTACGGCAATCTTCCCTCCGCGCCGCTATCGGGATGGTCCCGCAGGACACGGTGCTTTTCAACGATACGATCCGCTACAATATCCGCTATGGCAGGCCGGAGGCGAGCGATGCCGAAGTGGAAGAAGCAGCAAGCCTCGCCCAGATCAGCACCTTCATTGACAGCCTGCCTCAGGGCTACGACACCCGCGTTGGCGAACGGGGTCTGAAACTTTCGGGTGGCGAGAAGCAGCGCGTCGCCATTGCCCGCACAATATTGAAGAACCCGCCGATTCTCGTGCTCGATGAGGCGACTTCCGCCCTCGACACGCATACGGAGCGGGAAATTCAGGCAGCCTTGCGGAGCATCTCGAAGGACCGGACCACGCTCATCATCGCGCATCGCCTCTCCACCGTGGTCGATGCCGACGAGATTCTGGTGCTCGATCAGGGGCGGGTGGTGGAGCGGGGCACACATGCGGAACTCCTCGCTCTGGGCGGGGTATATGCCTCCATGTGGAACCGCCAGCGCGAATCTGATGAGGCCCGCGAGCGCGCTGAAAGCGGCGCGCCGGAGAATGAAGCCGGCCGGCGCGGCGAGGCGGCGCTTGTGGAAGGCTGAAATCGATCCCGGATTTGCTTAACCCCGGGCCTCGCCCGCGCTACACTCTGCCTCCGGTCAAGGCAACATGAGATCAAGAAGCAGAATATGGACGCTATCACTTCGATACTGACGCCGATTCACCGCGAAGGACACCGCTGGGCTGTCATCTTTGCGGCCATCACCATCGTTCTCTTCATGATCTGGAACCCGCTCGGCTGGATCGGTGTGGTGCTGACCCTCTGGTGCCTTTATTTCTTCCGCGACCCCGATCGCGTGACGCCGACGCGGGAAGGTCTCGTCATCAGCCCGGCCGATGGCGTGATCAACCTCATCACCGAGGCAAGTCCGCCCGAGGAGCTGGGCCTTGGCGACATGACGCGCACCCGCGTCAGCATCTTCATGAATGTGTTCAACTGCCATGTGAACCGCTCGCCTATTACAGGCAAGGTGAAGCGCGTCGCCTATCGCCCCGGCCTTTTCCTCAATGCCGATCTCGACAAGGCGAGCGATGCGAATGAGCGCAACTCCATGGTGATCGAGCGCGCGGATGGCCAGGATATCGTGGTGGTGCAGATTGCCGGTCTCGTCGCGCGCCGCATCGTGTGCGATGTGAAGGAAGGGCACGACCTCGCGGCAGGCGAACGCTTCGGCATTATCCGCTTCGGCAGCCGCCTTGACGTGTATCTGCCGCAAGGCGCGGTGCCGCTCGTTGCGGTCGGTCAGACCGCGATTGCCGGCGAGACGGTTCTTGCCGACACGACACTTGCTGTGCCGCATCATGTATAATTGCGCGTAGAGGTTGCCGAGAATGTCCGGACCGACGCCCCCGTTTGAACCTCGCTCTGGCCGCGGCTTTCGCGTTGCCGAAAGCGTGAGAGCACGTCGGGCGCGGCATTTCGCACAACTTCCCGTGCGTACCGTCATCCCGAATGCGATCACGGTTCTCGCGCTTTGCGCAGGACTGACCGCCATCCGCTTTGCCATTGAAGGCCGCTATGAGGCGGCGGTGGTCGCCATCATCATCGCCTCTGTTTTTGATGCACTGGACGGGCGCATCGCCCGGCTGCTGCAGGGCACGACCCGTTTTGGCGCCGAGCTGGACTCGCTCACCGATTTTGTCAATTTCGGTGTGGCGCCCGTCGTCGTGCTCTATCTCTGGACGCTGGGTGATATTGGCGGTGTGGGCTGGATTGCCGTACTAGGCTTTGCCGTCTGCAGCGCGCTTCGTCTCGCGCGCTTCAATGTGGCGCTGGAAGACCCCGACAAGCCGGTCTGGACAGGAAACTATTTCGTCGGCGTTCCGGCGCCCGCAGCAGCAGGGCTCGTCATGCTGCCGCTCTATCTGTCCTTTGTCGGTGTGCCCTGGATGCAGGAAGTGCCGCTTCTCATTGCCATCCACGCTCTTGCGGTCGCGTTCCTCATGGTCAGCCGTATCCCGACATTTTCCGGAAAGCGCCTCGGATTGCGCGTCCGGCGGGACATGGTCCTTCCCATTCTGCTGGTTGTAGGCATGAGCGCGGCGATCATCCTGAGCTATCCCTGGGTCGCCTTTAGCGGGCTTTGCGCGATCTATCTCGCGTCAATTCCCGTTGCCATCATGCGCTATCGCCATCATGTGCGGCGCACGGCGGAAGCCGAAGATGAGGCCCATCGTGATGACCTCGAAATAGGGTAACGGGGAATCCAGCTATTCTTTCTTCGGTGCGATGTCTCCGCCCTGTTCCTGACGCGCGGCGTCGTTCTTGTGCAGGACGTGACGCTTCAATGCACCCGAAGCGTCGAAAATGGGCTCAATGCGTATCCGGCTTTCATTTGCCAGCATAACCCTTTCAGACATTTCATACTCCTCCAGCGGCCGATACGCGGCCTTGCGTTCATTATCCGTGTTCATCGTGTTCCTCTTCATTCCCGACAGGGGGAGAAACACGGCGCGCATGAATGTGAACGAAAGAAAGCCGCCCTGTTTCCAGAGCTTGGCTGCGCGCAAGCCAGAGGTTTCCTTCACGCATCAATATGGGAACTGTTTCCGGCGGAAGTTTGACGTTTTGCAGGCAATCATGGAAACGGCGCAACCCTTCCTTGATGAAAGGCAGATAATCGCGTGTCAGATCATCGAACCTCTCAATTCTGTAATGTTGCGCCTCGAGGGCTTCGCGATATTCGGCTTCGGTCCAGGGATCGGCATTGTCGGACTCGACCGCCTGCCAATGGGCAAGGGTATCGCCGTCGCCTGTCAGCACGAAATCGGTGAGAATGAGCGAGCCATCCTCCGCGAGAGATGAATGCATCGCTGCAAGCATTCTTTCGCGATCCTCAACCGCAAACATCGCCTCGCGCATGAAAATCGCGGCATGGCCACCCGCAGGCTCGAAATCTTCCGGGTCAAGTCCGTCGTAGCCGACCCGGATCGGCGCTCCGTCGCCCATGCTTGATGAAAGCAAGGCGGCTGCCTCTCCAAGCTCCCGATCGCACTCAATGCCCTTGATCCGCACGCCAAGCGTGCGGGCCGCAGCGCGCATCCCGCCGCCAAGGCCGGGGGCAAGATCAAGACAGAGCGCATTCTTCGGTGGCATCGCAGCTCTGGCGATGCGAAGCGCGAAAGCCTCTCCGCCGGGCAGGCTGAACCCCTCTCCCCAAAGTTTTTGCACCAGCTCCACGCGCGTCAGAGGCGGCAAAGCCTCGGCGGGCTTCTTCTGTGGCATCGCTGCGGGAGCGGGGGCAGAAGCGGCAGAAGGCGCTTTCGGCTTCGCCGGTCGCCGCCAGCGCTTGATTCCGCGCGAGCGGGCGAGGGCGTCCGTATCCTCACCCTCCCACCAGGCGAGCAGCCGCAGCATGAGGTCCATCCAGAACGAGGCTTGCACCGGGCCTTTGGCGCCCGCTTCTCCCTCTTTCTGTTTCTCTTCGCCTGATGATGGCCGCCCGGCAACGCCCCGCAGGGCGGGGGGCGGTTTACCATTTTTTTTGGCGAGGAACTGTTCCACCGCCGCGCGCTGAGAGGCGTTGAGCTTCCGCAGGCGCTGGAAACGCTCGACCGCCTCCGCCGACATCTGCTCAAGGCAGGTCGTGAAGACGCTAATCGGCATTGCCTGCAGCTCATCGCTGCCCACAGTTGCCAAATTGACGAGCGTTCGGTTGCTCATTGCCGATCCGGTCAGATAACCGCTGCAAAGACCTTTCATCGCATGACCGGCGTTAAATCAGGGTTTCCAGAATGCCGAAGAGTGTTAACCAGTGGTAAACATGCTTTTCTTTTGATCCAGAATGACGCAGCTTTAGCACCGCGCTTTTAGGGGTGAATCTGGGGGACGGCGCATTCCATGAGGCTCTTCACGAATCTGATTCTGCGTTTTCCGCGGAGCACGATCCTTTTGTGTCTCGCCTTTTGCGGCGCGGCGCTGCTGGGCATGTTGCAACTCACGCTGTCATACGACACGCGCGTCTATTTCAATCCCGAGGGGCGCGATCTCGCCATGCTGCGCGCCTTCGAGGCGAAATATGGCCAGAACAACAACATATTGATCGTTGTCTCCGCCGAAGGGCGGAAGATCACCGAGCCTGACGTGCTGGCCGCTTTCGGCGAACTTGTGACGCGCGCCTGGACCCTGCCTCATTCGACGCGCGTTGATGCGCTGACGAATTTTCCTCACGTCGTCTCCGATGCGGACAGCTTCTCGGTCGGCGACCTCGTTCCGCATGCCGGCATGTTGAGCGCGGAAGAGGCGCGGGAGATCGAGAGAATTGCGCTCGACGATCCCCTGATCCGCAACCGCCTTCTGTCGGAAGATGCGCAGACCGCCGGCATTCTCGTCAATTTCAACCTGCCCGAAGAAGCCTCGACGGAAGTGCTGGAAATCGTCACCGCCGCGCGGGAACTCGCCGCGACCTTCGAGGCAGATTATCCCGGCATCAATGTGCAGCTCACCGGCAACGTGATGCTGATGGCGACCTTCTCCGAAGCCGCCATGAATGACGTGATGTATCTCATCCCGATCAGCCTCGTGGTGACGGGCCTTGTGATGCTCATTTTCGTGCGCGCCTTGTTACCGAGCGTTGCGATTCTCACACTGCTCGGCCTTTCCAGCGCAACCGCGATGGGGCTTGCGGGCTGGTATGGCTACGACCTCAACACATCCACGGTATCGGCCCCCATCATTGTGATGACGGTGAACATGGCCGCCGCCATTCGCTTCGTCACCACGGCGCTGGCCGCGCTCGGGCGCGGGCTCACGCCACGCGAAGCGATTGCCGAAGCCATCTCGATCAACTTCCTGCCAATCACGCTGACAAGCGTCACCACGATTGCGGCTTTCCTGTCGATGAACCTTGCCGACGCGCCGCCGCTCCGTCAGCAGGGCAATGTGGTCGCGATCGGCGTGTTCCTCGCCTATATCTTCACCTTCACCTGGCTGCCGGCTGTGCTCTCGCTGATGCCGCTCCAGCCGACGGTTCAGAACTCCGAACGCTTCATGGTGATGATCGGTCGTTTCGTGAACCGCTCCTACAAGCAGCTTTTCGTTTTCTGCGCGGGCGTGGTGGTGGCCTGTGCCATGTGGCTGGGTAACATTCAGCTTGATGATGATTTCGCGCGCTATTTCGACGAACGCTTTGAATATCGTCAGGCATCAGACTTCGCCGAACAGAATCTGACAGGACTGAATGTCATTGAATTTGACATTCCCTCGGGAGAAGCGGGGGGCGTATTCCTTCCCTCCTATCAGCGCACGCTCGCCGAGTTTCAGGACTGGCTCCGCGTCCAGCCGGGTGTGGTGAGTGCGGCTGCCATATCCGAGATCACGAAGCGCGTTCATGACGCGATGAAGAAGGGCGGCGGGGCGGCAGGGGATATGCCCGATAATCGCGAGACGATCGCGCAGTACTTCCTGCTTTATGAGCTGTCCTTGCCCTTTGGCGCTTCCCTGAACGACCAGATAGATGTCAATCGCTCGTCAAGCCGTGTGACGGCGATCCTGCGCAACATGACCTCCTCGGAAATCCGGGCCTTCGATGAGAAGGCAACGGCGTGGCTTGCGCAGAACGCACCACCGGAAATGCAGGTGCGCGGCACGGGCATCAATGTCATCTTCGCAAATCTCTCAGGCATCAACATCCGGTCGATGATTACCGCATCGCTGGTTTCGGTCGTGGTGATTGCGGTCATCATGATCGTTGCCCTGCGCAGCGTCACCTTCGGCATGCTCAGCGTGTTCCTCAACATGCTGCCGCTGGTGGTCGGCTTCGGGCTATGGGGATTGCTCTACCAGAATATCGGTCTGGCAGCCTCAGTGGTGACGGCCATGACGATCGGCCTCATTCTCGATGACACGATCTATTTCCTGTTGATGTACAGGCAGGCGAGGCAGAAGGGGCTTAATCCGGAAGAGGCGATCATCTATGTCTTCTCGACTGTCGGTGTCGCCATCCTCGTCATCACCGTGTCTCTCGTGCTGGGCTTCGGCGTCCTCATTTTCTCGGGGTTCGAGGTGAACCGGACGCTCGGCGCAATGACCGCCCTCGTCATCCTCGCCAATCTGTTCATCGACTGGCTGATGCTGCCGCCAGTGATCCGTCTGGTGGAAGACAGCCGCATCCGGGCAAGGGCAGCGCAGGCGACCCAAGGGTAATGTTCATGTTTTCCGGTGCATTAACCAATATTGTTAATCATTCATTAAGGTTGTGGGTGCGCCCGCTGCCGCGTTGAATTATTACTTTGTGCACTGCAAACGAACGGTTCTTGAGTGAGTTAAAGGGGTGGGCAAGTGATCAGAACTTACGAGCAACTGACAGGTGCCGAGGGGCGGCGAATGTTCTACCGGGCGGAGCGTTTCCGTCCCGAGCAGCTTTTCCGGGAATCCGTACCGACAGTCGTCATCGAGGACGAGCGGACGACGCTGAAAAATCTCAGCATGACCGGAATTGCCTTTCAGAGCTCCCGCACAGAGGGCTGGGACGAGCGGATTGGCAAGGAGATGCCGTTCGAGTTCCGCGTGGGTGACGCCCGGCTTTTTGAGGGCGCAGGCCGCATCCGCCGGATTGAGCCGCATGGGCCGCGCACGCTTGTAGGGCTGGAATTTACCTCCGGCTATCTCGACATTCCGAACATCGTCAGCGAGCACGACAATCTCGTTCTGTCGCAGATGCTGAATGATCCGCATTTCGCCTCGTCGGAAGGCATCCTGCCGGAGTTCATGCAGCTCTGCACCGAGATCGTGAATCTCTTCCGCTCCTACAAGGATTTGCTGGAAACATATGAATCCCGGTTGCAGGCAAAGGGCGAGGAGAGGGAGCAGCTGCTTCTCGAAGCCCTCATCGCTTGCGAAGACAGGATGGTGCCGCAGTGGAAGGAACTGTGGTATCGTGGCAATGACATTCTGGAACCGGTCTGGAAAGACCCCGCAGTGCTCGCGCGTCACAAGCGTTATGCAGAACGTGTTCTGACGCCGGACTTCATGCCGGGCGCGGTGATGAAGCGCTGCTATGAAAAGCCGCTTGGATATCCCGGCGACTACCAGATCATGAATTATGTCTATGAGTGGCAGCGCGTGGGCAGCACGCCTTACGAAAAGCTGCTGCATCGCATCGGCATTGAAACCGGGGCATGTGTCGGCACGCGGCTGCGCATGACGCAGAAAATCATCGCGGACCGCATTGCAGAACAGCCCGGCGATACACCGCTCAATATTGCCAATCTCGGCTGTGGTTCGGCCTATGAGGTCTATGATTATCTGAAGATCGAAAAACTGCCGCGGCCGGTGAATTTCACGCTGATCGATCAGGATCAGCGCGCGCTCACCCATGCCTATGAACATGCTTACCCGGAAGTCGTGCGCCATGCGGGCCGCGCAAAGGTGCAGTGCCTGCAGGCTTCTTTCGCACAGCTGCTCAAGGCAGGTGCCCTGTTCCGCGCGCTGCCGCCTCAGGATGTGATCTACAGCCTCGGTCTCTACGATTATCTTGCGTCACGCCGTGCCAAGGCGCTTACCCGCGACCTCTATGAGCAGGTAAAGCCGGGCGGCAAGCTCATCCTCGCCAATGTGAGAAAGGGCAGGGAAAGCTGTGAATGGCCGCTTGAATTCGTGACAGACTGGAGCCTGATCTATCGCACAGAGCAGGACATGCTCGACCTTCTCGAAGGTCTGGATGTGGAGAATGTCACTGTCGAGGTGGACTCGACCAAGTGCATCTATCTGATGGTGGCAGACAAGCCCGCCTGACCGGTCTATCCGACCTGCCAGGCAAGCTCACTGGATTCCGGCGCGACGAAGCGGCTTTTTGGAAAGGTCGCTCGGGCAGTCGTGCCGGTTCCAGAGCTGCTTTCCAGTTCAATCGTGCCGCCATGCAGGCTCATGATTTTGCGCACGAGGGGAAGGCCAAGGCCCGTTCCCTGCTGCGTGCGGGACATGGCGTCCTCCACCTGCACGAAAGGCTCGAAAATGCGCTGCATGTCGGCGCCCTTGATGCCGATGCCCGTATCCCGGACGCTGAGCACAAGATCCCCCTGATCGCTGAAACTCAGTTCCACGGAGACGCTGCCTCCTTCCGGTGTGAATTTCAGCGCGTTGGAAGTGAGGTTGATCGCCACCTGATTGAACAGGCGCGGATCGGCGATCAGCCACGGAATGTCATCGCGCACACGGAAAGTGAGGTCCACGCCAAGCTCTGACGCCCGCTGGCGGAACATGCGCATCGTGCGGTTGAGAGATTCGACCGGGTCGATTGGCTCTTCTTCCAGTTGCAGCTTGCCGGCCTCCGCCTTCGAGATATCGAGAATGTCGTTGATGATGCTCAAGAGGTGCGCGCCGCTCGCGCGGATGTCGGTTGCATAATCGACATATTTCGGCTGGCTGACCGGGCCGAACATCTGGTTCGAGATGATTTCCGAAAAGCCGATAATCGCGTTGAGGGGTGTGCGAAGCTCGTGGCTCATAATGGCGAGGAAGTCATTCTTCGCCCGGTTCGCCGCTTCCGAGCGGCTGAGCAAACGCTCCGACCGGCGCTGCTCTGCACGCAGCTTTTCATTGTCGACGAAACTCACCCGCAGTTTGTATTCCTGCACATAGTTCACGAACATGCTGACGCCGACACCAAACAACAGGAATACGTTGTTGTTGATAAGCATATTCGTCGGGATCGGATTTACGAAGATCGCTACATAGTCATAGAGCAGGCAGGTCAGACCGGACGAAAGAATGGCGTAATAGTAGCGGAACCTCCATAGGCAGTTCGCATAACTCAGAATGATGAGAATGCCTGCGTAATAAAGATAGCTGCCGGGTGCGTCTGCGACGGCAATCATTCCGACAACTGCAAGGCCGGGGATCACCATAGCCAGCGAGAGTAACCCCTGATGACGGTAGTTGAAGCTCGGCAGATAGGTAATCGCAACGATCGTGAGGAGTAGAGGGCAGGCAATGCCGAGCCGGATCGCCCATGCTTCATAGGTCACGTCGGGGACGATGAAAGGGTCCACCACGGAGTAGATCGCAAAGATGATCGCGCCGAGTGCAATGGAAAGGCGAGTCAGGCCGATCTGCCGCTGATAGTTTTCCGCGTTATAGCGAGCTTCCAGTTCAGGCTGCTGAAACCGCAGGCTGATCGG
>Ga0182793_1001432_pt1 | contig 14777 bp, 12 predicted proteins | sample Passage237A_FD_130498 | JGI IMG/M metagenome (GOLD analysis project Ga0182793, IMG submission 130498) | Cellulose adapted compost microbial communities from Newby Island Compost Facility, Milpitas, CA, USA - Passage2 37A (version 2) (version 2) ... | reverse complement strand
TGGGCTGGTTCGCGATTCGTCGCCCCATCGGCCGCCGCCAACTGGCCGGCTCGTCGAGTTCGGGTCGTCTGCTCTGGCATGGTCTGAGCCGCGCCCTGCTGGTCGGGGCCGCCCAGGCAGTCCTGGCCGTGCTGGTGATGCGCTTCGTCGTGAATGTCCCGTGGCAGCACGTCCCTGCGCTGACGCTGGTTGCGCTGATTGCTGCCGCGGCGATTGCGGCCGTGCACATGCTGCTGTCGGTCGCCTTCGGCCGGGCAGGCACCGTGGTGTCGCTGCTGTTGGCGGTGGTGCAGCTCACTGCCGCGGGTGGCCTCTTCCCGATTCAACTGGTGGCGGCTCCGTTCGAGGCGATTTCGGGCCTGGTCCCGATCAGTCACGCGGTGGCTGCCGCGCAGTCCGTCCTCGCCGGTGCGCCGCTGGGACAGTGGCTGGCGCCGCTGGTCGTGCTGGTCGGTATGACGTTCCTCGCCGCGGTGCTGGGCCTGGCCGTGCTCGCCGCCCGCCGAGGCGCAGTTGCGACCGGAATCACGCCACGTGAGTGGCTGACCGGCCGCGGTGCGCAGCCGGCGGTGGCGCGGCGCTAACTCCGCATTCGGGCAGTGGCGGTCGAGGGCATCCTCGCCCGCCACTGCTGATTCTGCGCGCATGCGCTGTCAGGCAATTCAGGCGTGGAATCTTGACAGGCTGGCGTGATCGCGCGACCACCTCGTCGAAATGAAGAATTGTCGAAATCTCAGTCACGTTCCTCGCGGAGTTCTGTCTCCTTGTGTACCGGGGCCCTCAATCGGTAGAGCGTTGCTGAAGCTCAGGAGTCACCATGAATCCCAGGCAGCACTTGCGCCGCACGCACGGCTCACTCGCTCTCCGACGCTCGTTTTTTTTCCGGTTGCGCAGGCGGCTGGCACTCGCCTGCAGTAGCCCCGGAAAGACGGGCAGCCGGGCCTGACACCGGGCTGGCCCGCCGTCCGTCGACTACGAGCCCACCGTCGGCGGACGGCAACCGCCTCCTTCCCGCTCGACCTCGGCGAGACCGTCGACGGGGTCACCGAGACCGACGCCCTGCTGCGGGCGCTGCGCTCGCTCGGCACCCGCGGCTGCGCGGTCGTGCTCGGCGTGCCGCGCGGCTTCCGGCCGCCGCAGAGCGCGAGTGGATTCGAACGGGTGCACCGGGCGCAGACCCGGGTGCTGGAAGGAGCGCGGCGATGAGCCGGTCATTCCTGCGACGCGGCGACGTCGCCTCGAGGTCCTGGCTGCGGGTGGCCCTGGTCGTGCTGCTGCCGCTGGCGGTGGTGGGACTGGTGATCGCGGCCTTCGCTTCGGACGCCGATGCCGGGGGCCGGGTGCCCGCCCTGGTGGTGAACGAGGACCAGCTGATCGAGCAGGTGAACGAGGAGACCGGAGAGACCGAGTACGTGCTCGCCGGTCGGCTCCTGGTCACCGAACTCACCGGCGAGCAGGGTGGCCTCGACTGGGGGCTGGCCAACCGCGCGCAGGCCGATGCGGCGCTGCGCAACGGCACCGCCCAGGTGGTGGTGATCATCCCCGAGGACTTCAGCGATGCGGTGCTCTCGCTCGGCACCGACGCACCGCGGCAGGCCCGGATCAGCATCCTGACCGACGACAGCCACGGCTACCTCTCGGGCACCGTGATCGAGTCGGTGAGCGAGAGCATGACGGCGCTCTTCGGTCGGGAGCTCACCGAGCAGTACATCGTCGGCATGCTCGGCGGGCTGGAGCAGGTGGGCACCTCGCTGCAGACCGCGGCCGACGGGGCGCTCGAGCTCTCCCGCGGCGCGGCCACGGCGGCGAACGGGGCCAGCGGACTGGCCGGCGGCCTGCGCGAGTACACCGGCGGCGTGCGCAGTCTCAGCAATGGGCTGCAGCAGTTGCGCAGCGGGACCGCCGGGCTCGGTCAGCTCGCGCCCGCACTCGACGGCTACGCCGACGGACTGCGCGGCGTCGTGCAGCTGCTGCAGGCGCATCAGGGCGGCGCGATCGACGACGCCGTCCTCGCCTCGCAGCTCGGTGCACTGCTGCCCCAGCTGCAGCAGCTCGATGGCGCCTACGCCGGGGTGAAGGGGCTCGCCGGCGGTCTGCCCGGCATCGAGCAGGGCGTCCGCGGCGCGGCAGGCGGCGCACAGCGGCTCGCGGATGGCGGCGCGCCGCTGCGCAGTGGCAGCGCCGAGCTGGCCGGCGGCCTCGGCGAGCTCGCCGATGGCGCCAGGACGTTGGCTCGAGGGCTGCAGTCAGGCTCCGAGCAGGTGCCGAGCTACACGGAGGAGCAGGTCGAGGCCGCGGCCGCAGCCGCGGCGAACCCGGTCACCGCCACGGTCGATCGCGAGTACGCGATCGGCAGCCTCGGTGAGGCGCTGCTGGCCTTCCTGCTGCCCTTCGCGCTCTGGCTGGGCATGCTCGCCTGGTTCACCGTGCATCGGCCGGTGGGTCGGCGTCTCCTGGGCGCACTTTCCGGCGCTGCTGCTGGTGGCGCTGGTGGCCTCGGCCGCCTTCGCCGCGGCGAATCTGCTGCTCGGCGTGCTCTTCGGCCGGGCCGGGCTGGTGGTCTCGCTGCTGCTCGCGGTGATCCAGCTCACCGCCTCGGGCGGGCTGTTCCCGATCCAGGTGGTAGCGCCGGCCTTCGAGACCGTCTCGGCCCTGGTGCCGATCAGTCATGCGGTCGCCGCGGCGCAGGCGGTGCTCGCCGGCGCGCCGCTCGGCCAGTGGCTGCCGCCGCTGCTCGTACTGCTCGGCATGGCGATCGCGGCGGCAGCCCTGGCGCTCTTCGTCCTGGGTCGTCGCCGAAGCGCGGTGGCGACCGGGGTGATGCCGCGCGAGTGGCTGCCGAGCCGGCCTCGGGTGACCGCTGGGCGGACAGCGCTGGTCGCCGCCGGACCCCGTGCCGCGCTCTCCAGCGACGGCTGAGCGGGGGCTTGCTACCGTAGAAGGGTGATGACAGCGGCAGCCCCTGGTCTGGTCGTGGTCTCCAACCGCTTGCCGGTGGAGGCCGACGATGCGGGGCAGTGGCGGCTCTCGCCGGGCGGACTGGTCGCCGCCATGATCCCGGTGATGGAGCGTCTCGGCGGCGCCTGGGTGGGCTGGCCCGGTAAGGCGGGGCTCGAGCTGGAGCCCTTCGACCACGGTCGGCTCCGCCTGGAGCCGGTGCCGCTCGACGAGGCCGAGGTCGCCGAGTATTACGAGGGCTTCGCCAACGACACCATCTGGCCCCTCTATCACGATGTGATCGTCTCCCCGCAGTATCACCGCGAGTGGTGGCAGCGCACGGTGGCGGTGAATCGGCGCTTCGCCGAGCGGGCGGCGGCGATCGCCGCGCCGGGCGGTCTGGTCTGGGTGCACGACTACCAGCTCCAGCTGGTGCCGGCGATGCTGCGCGAGCTGCGGCCCGATGTGCGCATCGGCTACTTCCACCACATCCCCTTCCCCGGCTACGGCCTCTACTCGCAACTGCCATGGCGGCGCGAGATCCTGCGCGGGCTGCTCGGCGCCGATGTGATCGGCTTCCAGCGTCCGGCCGACGCGGCGAACTTCTCCCAGGCGGCCGGGCGGCTGCTCGGGGCTGCGGCGAGGTCGGGCCGGATCGAGGTCGACGAGCCGGGTCCCGACGGGGTGCCGCGCGCTCGGCGGGTGCTGGTGAAGGTGTACCCGATCTCGATCGACTTCGCCCGCTTCGCCGAGCTCGCCGCGCGGCCGGAGGTGGTCGAGCGGGCCCGCGAGATCCGCCGCGGGCTCGGCAGTCCGGAGCGGGTGCTCTTCGGCGTCGATCGGCTCGACTACACCAAGGGCATCGCGCACCGGCTGAAGGCCTTCGGCGAGCTGTTGGCGGAGCAGCGGCTGCTGCCGGGCCAGGTGGTGCTGGTGCAGGTGGCGAGCCCCAGTCGGGAGAACGTCGACCAGTACCGGCAGCTCCGCGACGAGGTGGAGCTCATGGTGAGCCGGATCAACGGCGACCAGGCCGATCTCGGCTACCAGCCGATCCAGTACCTGCACCAGAACTTCTCACCCGAGGAGATGGTGGCCCTCTACCTCGCCAGCGATGTGCTGCTGGTCACGGCCCTGCGCGACGGCATGAATCTGGTGGCAAAGGAGTACGCGGCGAGCCGGATCGACGACGACGGGGTGCTCGTGCTCAGCGAGTTCGCCGGTGCGAGCGACGAGCTCCGCCGGGCGCTGATCGTCAACCCGCACGACATCGAAGGGCTGAAGGCCGCCATCATGAATGGTCTGGAGATGCCGCTCGCCGAGCGCCGCAGCCGGATGAGGGCGCTGCGCCGCCGGGTGCGCGAGCACGACGTCACCCGCTGGTCGGAGGAGTTCCTCGCCGACCTCGGCGGCGCCACGGAGTCCCAGCCATGAGCGGCGTGGTCGGCGAGTCGCTCGAGCAGGCGCTCGCGAGACTGGCGCGCGCCGATCGGCTGCTGCTCGCGCTGGACTTCGACGGCACGCTCTCACCCCTGGTCGACCACGCCGATTCGGCGCGCATGGTGCCGACGGCGGCCGCGGCGCTGCGGCGCCTCTCGGCCGCCCCCGGGGTCTCGGTGGCGCTCGTCTCGGGCCGGCCGATCGATCGGCTGCGCCGGGTGGCCGCGATGCCGCCCCGGGTGCTGCTCGCCGGATCGCACGGCGCAGAGCTGGCCGGCCCCGGCGGGGCGTTCGCTGCGCCCGCCGCGGGGGAGCGGGCCAGGGTCGAGGCGCTGCTCGCCGAGCTGCACGCCGAGCTCGGCGCCGTGCCAGGGGTGCGGGTCGAGGCGAAGCCCTACGGCGCCGGCGTGCACTGGCGGCTGACGCCGGGGCCGCTCCGGCCCGGGGTGCGGGCCACGGCGGTCGCGGTGGCCCGGCGTCATCCGGGGCTGACGGCGCGCAACGGCAAGGATCTGGTGGAGTTCTCGGTGCGCAGCGCGACGAAGGGCGATGCGCTGCGCGCGCTGCGTCGCGCCGTCCGGGCCGACGCGGTGCTCTTCGCCGGCGACGACGTCACCGATGAGGACGGCTTCGCCGCACTCGGCCCGGCCGATGTCGGCATCAAGGTGGGGCCGGGCCGGAGCCGGGCCCGCTTCCGCGTCGACGGCATCGGGTCGCTGGCCCGCCTGCTCAGCCGGTTCGGTCGCTGACCCGTCGCCCCGCCGACGCCGTGCTCGCCGCCCTTGGCGGATCCTAATAGTAAATTAAAGTGTGGTCACGTTCTCATTCGTGGGGAACCGAGAACTCGTCATTCTCGCATCATGGCAATTGGGATGCGGTGCCTCATCCGGTGAAGCCGCATCTCCGCGGCGGCCCTGTGATTGCTGGAGCCCGCCATGTCCCATCCCACTGCCCCGAGCCGATTCCGTGCGCGCCGACGCGTGCTGCCCGGCCTGCTGGTCCTTCTGCTCACCGCTGGGGGCGGCTCAGCGGCGGTGAGCGCGGCCACGGCCACGGCAGTGCCCGCACCTGCCGTCACGGATGCGGTTGCTCCGGCCGACCCGGCACCGGTTGCTCTCGCCGACCCGGCCGCGGCGGACACGCCTGCCGAGTCGGGGCAGCCGCTTCCCGAGTCCAGTGCGGCGATCGACGATCCGGTCCCGGCGCCCCAGGCAGACCCGGCCGTCCGCCGGGAGCTGCTCGATGCCGTCACCGAGGTCACCGTCGAGCGCACCTGGCGCGACTCCACCGGCGTCTACGTCGAGCTCGGCATGCGCTGGGCGGCCCCGCCGGGCGTCCGGGGCGGTGACTGGTTCACCCTCGGGCTGCCCGAGGAGTTCCCCAGCACCATGGCGGGCTTCGATCTGCGCGACAGCGAAGGGGTGCTCATCGCCCGCGCCGAGATCGCGGATCGGGTGGTGACCTTCACCCTCGACCCGGTGGTCGAGGGACTGACCGAGGTGAACGGCTGGGCCCGCTTCAGCATGCGCATCAGCACCACGAGCACCAGCACCACGAGCACCAGCACCACGATCACCCGCTCCTTCGCCTACAACGGCGAGCTCTTCGAGCTCGACATCTGGATCCCGGGCAGCAGCGGCGGGCAGGCCGCGCAGCTCACCATCGGCAAGCGCGGCGAGTACCTCACCGGGCTCGGCGATGGACGCACCTGGTTGACCTGGCGGATCTACACCCCGGTCGGCCCGGCCGAGTCGGTCACGATCCGTGACCTGCCCGGGCGTGGATTCGAGCTGGTCTGCGATGCCGCCACCCTCCCGGCCGGCGCGCCTGCGCTGTTCCGGCTCGACCGCTACACCAACATCCCGGCGGGGAACAGCCTGCAGGAGACCATCGCCCCGGAGGTCTTCTCGGCCGCCTGCGCCCCGGACGGGCTCGAGCTGCGCCTGCCGGCCCTGGGCATGCACGAGAAGTACCGCCTGACCGTGCTCACCCGGGTGAATCCGGCCTACCCCGATCAGCTGACCAACCGCGCCGAGGTGCTGCTGGATGACCAGCGACGCGTCGACAGCTGGACGGTGCAGAACCAGAACAGCGGCGGTGCGGTCGGCGCTCGACGGCCCCGTGGCCGGCGACCATGATGCGGCCCCCGGCAAGCTCCTGGTGACCGGGGCGAAGGAGGACATCGCCTTCACGATCCGCAACACCGGCAGCGCGGCGCTGCTCGACGTGGCCGTGGCGGATCGCACCATCGTCGGCACGGTGGCGCTCGAGCGGCTCGGCTGCGACTTCTCCCGCCTGGGCGGCCCGGCTGATGGGGTGCGCTTCGCGGGGCGCTTCTACCCCGGCGAGTCCTTCGGGTGCCGCGGCGTGCTGCCCGGGCTGCCGGCCGGCGCCCAGCACGCCGATCTGGCCAGCGTCACCGCGGTGGGTCGGGTGACCGGCACCACGGTCGATGACGAGGACCCCTGGCACGGCCGCACCGAGCGCGAGCAGCCGCTGGTGCCGACCGTGATCGACCCGCCGCGCCCAGCCCTGCCGCCGGAGCTGCTCGCCACCGGCTCCGAGACCACGCAACTGCTGGTGGTCGGGCTGGCGGCGCTGCTCGCCGGGATCTCGGTGCTCTGCTTCACGGCAGCGGCGCGGATCCGCCGGAACCAGCGCGCGCAGCGGGAGCTGGAGCTGGAGCTGGAGCCCACCGAGGGCTGAGCTCCTGGGCGTGCGGCGGCACCGCAGCAGAACGGCACACGCGAGCAGCCGAGCCCGCGTAGACTGGTGGGCATGTCAACGCCCGACATCAAGCCCCGTTCCCGCACCGTCACCGACGGTATTGAAGCCACGACCTCCCGAGGCATGCTCCGTGCCGTCGGCATGGGAGACGCCGACTGGGATAAGCCCCAGATCGGTATCGCCTCGTCGTGGAATGAAATCACGCCGTGCAACCTGTCGCTGGCCCGCCTCGCGCAGGCCGCCAAGGAAGGCGTGCACTCGGGCGGCGGTTACCCGCTGCAGTTCGGCACCGTCTCGGTCTCGGACGGTATCTCGATGGGTCACGAAGGCATGCACTTCTCGCTCGTGAGCCGCGAGGTCATTGCCGACTCGGTCGAAACCGTCATGATGGCCGAGCGCCTCGACGGTTCGGTGCTGCTGGCTGGCTGTGACAAGTCGATCCCGGGCATGCTGATGGCCGCTGCGCGCCTCGACCTGTCCAGCGTGTTCCTCTACGCCGGTTCGATCGCGCCGGGTTGGGTGAAGCTCTCGGACGGTACCGAGAAGGACATCACCATCATCGACTCCTTCGAAGCAGTCGGTGCCTGCAAGGCCGGCATCATGAGCGAGGCCGACCTCAAGCGCATCGAATGTGCCTTTGCGCCGGGCGAGGGTGCCTGTGGCGGTATGTACACCGCCAACACCATGGCCGCCGTCGCCGAGGCCCTCGGCCTCAGCCTGCCGGGCTCGGCTGCTCCGCCGGCCGCGGACCGTCGTCGCGACTACTTCGCGCACCGCTCGGGCGAGGCCGTGGTCAACATGCTGCGCCAGGGCATTACCGCCCGCCAGATCCTGACCAAGGAAGCCTTCGAGAACGCGATCGCGCTGGCTATGGCGCTCGGTGGTTCGACCAACGTCGTGCTGCACCTGCTCGCCATCGCGCGCGAGGCCGAGGTGGACCTGACGCTGCACGACTTCAACCGCATCGGTGACAAGGTGCCGCACATCGCGGACATGAAGCCCTTCGGCAAGTACGTCATGAACGACGTGGACCGCCACGGCGGCATCCCGGTGGTGCTCAAGGCTCTGCTCGAGGAGGGCCTGATCCACGGCGACGCCCTCACCGTGACCGGCAAGACCATGGCCGAGAACCTGGCCGAGCTGGACCTGCTGCCGATCGATGGCGAGGTCATCCACACGCTCGACAACCCGATTCACGCCACCGGTGGCATCACGATCCTGCACGGCTCGCTGGCCCCCGAGGGCGCTGTGGTCAAGACCGCAGGCTTCGACGCCTCGGTATTCGAGGGCCCGGCTCGTGTCTTCGAGCGTGAGCGCGCCGCGATGGACGCCCTCACCAACGGTGAAGTGAACAAGGGTGACGTCATCGTGATCCGCTACGAGGGCCCCAAGGGCGGCCCTGGCATGCGCGAGATGCTGGCGATCACAGCTGCGATCAAGGGAGCAGGCCTCGGCAAGGATGTACTATTGTTGACCGACGGACGATTCTCAGGCGGCACAACCGGCCTGTGCATCGGCCACATAGCTCCCGAAGCAGTGGACGCGGGTCCAATTGCTTTCGTGCGCGATGGTGATCTTATTCGGGTCGATATCGCCGCTCGGTCCCTCGACCTACTCGTCGAGCCCGCCGAGCTGGAGGCGCGTAAGGCCGGCTGGGCCCCGCTTCCCCCGCGCTACACCCGTGGCGTTCTCGCGAAATACTCGAAGCTGGTTCGTTCTGCCTCTGAGGGCGCGACCACCGGGTAACTCCACCCCGACTTCCATCGTTGTACCGATCCTTTGAGGATGTGATCTGCCGATGAGCACGGAGCCTTCCGCCGCGCCCGCCGCGCCGAAGCCCAAGCCCACTGCAACCAAGGACGCCGCTGGCACGGGAACCGTGCTGACGGGTGCCGAGATTGTGGTTCGTTCCCTGGAATTGCTGGGGGTCAAGGACGTCTTCGGTCTGCCCGGTGGCGCCATCCTTCCGGTCTATGACCCGATGATGGACGCCTCCGAACTGCGCCACATCCTGGTGCGCCACGAGCAGGGTGCCGGCCACGCCGCCACCGGCTATGCGGCTGCCAGTGGCAAGCTCGGTGTGTGCATCGCCACCTCGGGTCCTGGCGCGACCAACCTGGTCACCGCGATTGCGGACGCCCACATGGACTCGGTGCCGATGCTGGCGATTACCGGCCAGGTGTTCTCGAACCTGATGGGGACCGACGCCTTCCAGGAAGCCGACATCGTCGGCATTACCATGCCGATCACGAAGCACTCCTTCCTGGTCAGCAAGGTGGAGGACATTGCGCCGACCCTGGCAGCCGCCGCGCACATCGCGACGACCGGTCGTCCCGGTCCGGTGCTGGTGGACATCACCAAGGACGCGCAGCAGGACAAGACGGCCTTCATCTGGCCACCCAAGGTTGATCTGCCTGGCTACCGCCCGGTGACCAAGGCGCACGGCAAGCAGGTGCAGGCCGCGGCCGAACTGCTGGTCGAGGCGAAGAAGCCGGTGCTCTACGTTGGTGGTGGTGTGATCCGCGCTGGCGCGCAGCCGGAACTGATCGCCTTTGCCAACGCGACCGGTGCTCCGGTGGTGACGACCCTGATGGCGCGCGGTGCCTTCCCGGACTCGCACGAGCAGCACCTCGGTATGCCGGGCATGCACGGCACGGTCCCGGCGGTGCTCGCACTGCAGGAGAGCGACCTGATCGTGGCCCTCGGCGCCCGCTTTGACGACCGCGTGACCGGCAAGGCGGCGCAGTTCGCGCCGCACGCCAAGGTGGTGCACGTCGACATCGACCCGGCCGAGATCTCGAAGATTCGTTTCGCCGACGTGCCGATCGTGGGTGATGTCAAGGACGTGCTCACCGACCTGACCCCGGCGTTCAAGGCTGCCGCGGCCACCGAGGCGCCGGACTACTCGGCATGGTGGACGCGCCTGAACGGGCTGCGCAAGGCCTACCCGCTGGGTTACCAGGCCACCTCGGACGGCCTGCTGTCGCCGCAGCACGTGATCACGCGCATCGGTGAACTCACTGGCCCCGAGGCGGTCTACGCCGCGGGTGTGGGTCAGCACCAGATGTGGGCCGCCCAGTTCATCAAGTACGACCGTCCCAACTCGTGGTTGAACTCCGGTGGCGCAGGCACCATGGGCTACGCCGTTCCGGCTGCCATGGGCGCCAAGGTCGCCGAACCAGACCGTGTCGTTTGGGCGATTGACGGTGACGGCTGCTTCCAGATGACCAATCAGGAGTTGGCCACCTGCGCGCTGAACAACATTCCGATCAAGGTTGCGATCATCAACAACTCCTCGCTCGGCATGGTGCGTCAGTGGCAGACCCTGTTCTATAACGGTCGCTACTCGAACACGGACCTGCAGACCGGCTATGAGACCGTGCGAATCCCCGACTTCGTGAAGTTGGCGGAGGCCTACGGCGCCCTCGGCATTCGCGTCGAGAAGGAAGAGGAGATCGACGCCGCGATCAAGCTCGCCCTGGAGACGAACGACCGCCCGGTCGTGATCGACTTCGTGGTCAGCGCCGACGCCATGGTGTGGCCGATGGTGCCGCAGGGCGTCAGCAATGACTACGTCCAGTACGCGCGCGACCACTCGCCGATCTTTGATGAGTCGCCCGAGGAAAGGGGGGCTGAAGCGTGAGCCACGTCCTGAGCCTGCTGGTCGAAGACAAGCCGGGTCTGCTGACCCGCGTTGCTGGCCTGTTTGCCCGTCGCGGCTTCAACATCACGAGCCTCGCCGTGGGCCCCTGTGAGGTCGAAGGGCTGAGCCGCATCACCGTGGTCCTCGAGGCCGACGACCTCCCGATGGAGCAGGTCACCAAGCAGCTGAACAAGCTGGTGAACGTGATCAAGATCGTTGAGCTCGACCGCGACCAGTCGGTGCAGCGCGAGCACATGCTGATCAAGGTGAAGGTGGATGCGTCCACCCGCTCGCAAATTCTTGAAGCAGTGAACCTGTTCCGTGCCAAGGTGGTTGATGTGACCACCGATGCACTGGTGATTGAGGTCACCGGTGACTCGGCCAAGACGCAGGCCCTGCTACGAGTCCTCGAGCCCTACGGCATCAAGGAACTTGTGCAGTCCGGTCTGGTTGCCATCGCGCGCGGTGGCAAGAGCATGACCGAGCGCGTGCCCAAGAACTAACCGCCGATTTCGGCATTCGAACGTAGTACCCACCATGACGCGACCGAGACCGGTCGCAGACGAAGAAGAAAGATGAGAGGACGCTCGTGACCGAGATCTTCTATGACAAGGACGCCGACCTGAGCCTGATCCAGGCGAAGAAGGTCGCGATCGTCGGCTACGGCTCGCAGGGTCACGCGCACGCGCAGAACCTGCGCGACTCGGGCGTTGAGGTTGCCATCGCGCTCAAGGAGGGCTCGAAGTCGATCGCCAAGGCGCAGGAAGCCGGCTTTGCGGTGAAGACCGTTGCCGAGGCTGCTGAGTGGGCCGACCTGATCATGATCCTGGCGCCGGACCAGCACCAGCGCTCGATCTACAACGAGTCCATCAAGGACAAGCTCACCGAGGGCAAGACCCTGGCCTTCGCCCACGGCTTCAACATCCGCTTCGGCTACATCGAGGCTCCGGAGGGCGTTGACGTCATCCTGGTGGCCCCGAAGGCTCCGGGCCACACCGTGCGCCGCGAGTTCGTCGCTGGCCGTGGTATCCCGGACATCATCGCCGTCGAGCGCGACGCCTCGGGCCAGGCCTGGGACGTTGCCCTGTCCTACGCCAAGGCCATCGGTGGCACCCGTGCCGGTGTCATCAAGACGACCTTCACCGAGGAGACCGAGACCGACCTGTTCGGTGAGCAGGCTGTCCTCTGCGGTGGTGTGTCGCAGCTGGTCCAGTACGGCTTCGAGACCCTGACCGAGGCTGGTTACCAGCCGCAGATCGCCTACTTCGAGGTGCTGCACGAGCTCAAGCTGATCGTGGACCTGATGTGGGAGGGTGGCATCGCCAAGCAGCGTTGGTCGGTCTCCGACACCGCTGAGTACGGTGACTACGTTTCCGGCCCGCGCGTGGTCTCGCCGGACGTCAAGGAGAACATGAAGGCCGTGCTCGCGGACATCCAGTCGGGTGCCTTCGCCAAGCGCTTCATCGACGACCAGGACGCCGGTGCTCCGGAGTTCAAGGCGCTGCGCGCCAAGGCCGAGCAGCACCCGATCGAGCAGGTCGGTCGCGAGCTGCGCGCCCTGTTCGCGTGGAAGCAGCAGGACGAGGACTACATCGAGGGCTCGGCCGCTCGCTAAGTCGCTCTGACATCGCTGTGGGCGCGGGAGGATTCCTCCCGCGCCCACAGTCGTTGTCGCGGTCGGGGAGGGCTCGCAAGGGCCGCTTCCTGCTTCTTCGACTGGTGTAGACTACTTGTGACCGGATCGGTCACAATCGGGGGATTGCGGGGGCCTGTCACGACAAGGAGCGAATACTGGTGGGCGCGAACGCTGCGATTCCCGACTTGCTGGCTGGGCAGCCGAAGGGGCTGGTGCCGGACGAGTGGATGCAGGAAGGCCTGGACGCCACCGACGCTCGCGAGATCTGCCGCGTCGTGCCGACCGCGGTCGCGGCCGTCGCGGCCCTGACCAGCGGTGAGCCGACGCTCATGCTGCTGTCCTCGTTCACGGCAGGGGTGAGTTTCGACCCGCCCATGTGCTCGATCGCGGTGCAGCGCTCCAGCTCAACCTGGCCCATGATCGAGGATTTGCCGGCGCTCGGCATCTCCCTGCTTGGGACGGAACACCAGGACAAGATCGAGCAGCTCGGCTCGCGCTTCCGTGGCAGCCGCCTCGACGGCATCGAGTGGGTGGCGCGACCCTCGGGGGCGGTGTTGCTCAAGCACGCCCCGCTCTGGATCGAGGCGAAGGTCATGCACAAGTACCCGGCCGGTGATCACCTGATCGTGGTCATGAAGATGCAGAACTACCGCATGGTCGACAACGCCGCCTCGATCTTCGGCCAGGAAGGCGCGTACCGCGCGCTGTAATTGCGGCCGCCCACCTAGGCCCCGGGCGTGCACAGCCGCGTAGGATGGCAGCGTGACTGAGTCAGATGACGAGGCCCTGACCTGGGCTGGTGACGAGGAGCGACAGGCTCCGGCGAAGCCACGCGCCGCGGCCGCTGCCACCCCGACCTCGGATGCGGCAGCAGCGCCTGTCGCAACAGCAGGCTCGAGCTTCGGCCAGTCGGCCGTGCTTGTCGGCTACGGCATCTTCGCCGGTATCGGGGTGCTCTACACCGTGGCGTGGCTGTTCTCGGCGATCAGTTTCGGTCGCTACGGCTTGTTCGCAGACCCGCTCCAGGCGGGCATGGCGAGCCTCGGTCGCTGGATGGCGGTGCTGTCGCCGGTACTCTGGGGCCTCGCCGCGTTTGCGCTGCTGCGGGAGCGCAAGCCCATGGTCAAGCTGACCTGGTTGCTGCTCGGCGCCATCGTGCTGGTGCCGTGGCCCTGGCTGATGGGACTGCGCTAATGGTGAAGCCTGACATGAGCATGAACGAGGCTGTCGCACCCGCCCAGCCCTGGATTCGCATTCCGGTGGTGCTGGTGGCGGGTGTCTTTGCCCTGTTGTTCGTCTACAACGTCTGGGAATCGCTCAGCAGCCTGCTGGCCATGCAGCAGGTCTTCGATCTCGAGGGCTTGACTCTGCCGCCGTCGCTGTGGCTGATCCTGCTGGCGGCACTGATTCTGCCCATCGTCGCCTGGGCTGCGGCACTGTTGCTGAGCCGCCGCCGGAAGGCCTGGGAGGCTGCGCTGGTATTCCTTGCCGCGCTGGCCGCAAACGAGGCGCTCTTCATCGGTTTGAGCACCCTGGTGGGCATGGCGACGGTGCCCAGCCCCGCCCTCTAACACGATTCGATTTCGGTTCGTGACCTGAGGCCAATACGCCCAGGATCCAGCCGGTAGCATTGAAGACGGTGCCGACTGACGAGGCGCCTGTCAAATGCGTCCCGGAGGACTATCGTGACCAAGCCGATCGTGCTGATCGCAGAAGAGCTTTCACCCGCTACCGTCGAGGCGCTTGGCCCCGACTTCGAGATTCAGCACGTGGACGGCACCGACCGCCCAGCACTGCTGGCTGCGCTCGAGACCGCCAACGCGATCCTGGTCCGCTCCGCTACCAAGGTGGACGCTGAGGCGATTGCCGCTGGCAAGAACTTGCAGGTGATCGCGCGTGCCGGTGTCGGTCTCGACAACGTCGACATCAAGGCCGCCACCGAGGCCGGTGTCATGGTCGTGAACGCGCCGACCTCGAACATCATCTCGGCCGGTGAACTGGCCATTACGCTCATGCTGGCGCTGGCCCGCCACGTCCCGGACGCGAATGCCTCGCTGAAGGATGGTAAGTGGAAGCGCAGCGCCTACACCGGCGTGGAACTCTACGAGAAGACCGTCGGTATTGTCGGCCTCGGCCGCATCGGTGCGCTGGTTGCGGAGCGCCTCGCCGGCTTCGGCGTCAAGCTGATCGGCTACGACCCGTACGTGACCCCGGCTCGTGCCCAGCAGCTGGGCGTCGAGGCAGTCAGCCTGGAAGAGGTCATGCGCCGCGCCGACTTCATCACCATCCACATTCCGAAGACCCCCGAAACCGTGGGTCTGATCGGCGAGGCCGAGTTCGCCCTGGCAAAGCCGAACCTGCGCATCGTCAACGCCAGCCGTGGCGGCATCATCGACG
>Ga0182793_1001431_pt1 | contig 14778 bp, 7 predicted proteins | sample Passage237A_FD_130498 | JGI IMG/M metagenome (GOLD analysis project Ga0182793, IMG submission 130498) | Cellulose adapted compost microbial communities from Newby Island Compost Facility, Milpitas, CA, USA - Passage2 37A (version 2) (version 2) ... | reverse complement strand
TACAAGCCGGACATCGCCGACCAGCGCGAGTCGCCGGCCGTGCCGCTCGCGAAGGCCCTGCAGACCATGGGCGCCGAGGTGCAGTTCCACGACCCGCACGTGAACCACTGGACGGCCGAGGGGCTCGACCTCGAGCGCGTCGCCGACCTCGACGCGGCGCTCGCGGGCGCGGATCTCGTGGTGCTCGTGCAGAACCACGCGCAGTACGACGGCGAGAAGATCGCCTCCACCGCGCGCCGGGTCCTCGACACCCGTGGCAAGCTCCCGCACGCGGGGTCCGTGGAGCATCTCTGAGCTCGCCTGCGGCGAGAGCGCCTCGCGTGGGATGATCCAGCGATGAAGGTGCTCGTGCTGACGGTCGTGCACGACCCGGAGGACGCCCGGGTCCGCTACCGCCAGATACCCGCACTCGTCGCGGCCGGCCACGAGGTGACCCTTGCGGCCTCCTTCACGGAGCACGGGCGCGAGCTTCCCCAGGACATCCACGCGATCGACATCGCGCGGGCGCACGGGCGGCACCGGTTCTCGGCGATCCTGCGGGCCCGCCGTCTGCTGCGCGCCGAGGCGCGCAACTTCGACGTCGTCCTCATGCACGACCCCGAGCTGCTCCTCGCCGCCGTCGGGCTGCGCGAAGGGCGCTTCGTCTGGGACGTGCACGAGGACACCGTGGCGACCCTGCGGCTCAAGTCCTGGCTGCCGAAGCCTTTGCGTCCGCCTGTGGCGGCCTTCGCCCGCCTCTTCGAGCGCTTCGCCGAGCGACGGATGCACCTGCTACTCGCCGAGGAGTCCTACCGGGAGCGCTTCCGGCGCGCGCACCCCGTGGTGCCCAACTCCGTGGTCCCGCCGGAGAAGGTCCCCACCGAGGCGGACCGGCGCGTGGTGTACGTGGGCAAGGTCTCGGCAGCTCGAGGGGCCAGCGAGATGGTCGAGCTGGGCAGGCGGCTCGCGCCCGAGATCGAGGTGCACGTCTACGGGAGCGCCGAGCCCGACTGCATCGAGCTGCTGCGCTCGGGCCACGCCGAGGGCGCCATCGTCTGGCACGGCTTCGTCCCGAACGACGAGGCCCTCTCCCGGCTCGAGGGAGCGCTCGCCGGGCTGAGCCTGCTGCACGACGAGCCCAACTACGCGCACTCGGTGCCCACCAAGATGCTCGAGTACCTCGCCCACGGCGTGCCCGTGGTGACGACGCCGAACCCCGTCTCGGTCTCGATCGTCGAGCAGGGCGACTGCGGGATCGTCGTGCCCTTCGAGGAGGTCGAGGCGGCCGAGAAGGCCGTGCGCGCCCTGGACGCCGACCGCGCCGAGCGGGACAGGCTCGCGAGCAACGGCCGGGCACTCGTGCTCGAGCGCTTCGACTGGCGCGAGGACGCCAAGCGCTTCGGGGCGGCGCTCGAGGGCTTCGCCCGGGTCTGCCCCTCAGTCCCTCGCGGCGGCCTCGACCGCAGGCACGAGCCGCTCGGCGAGAGCGTCTGTCGCGGACTCGACGAAGGTGCGCGTGAGGTGCGAGCCCTGGCGGTAGACGAGGACGTCGCCGATCACCGCGGGGCAGCGCTCGACGCCAGGGCAGACGACGTCGGCCATGTCGACGGTGCTCTCGATGCCGAGCATCTGCGCTGCCAGCAGCTGGAAGCCCGCCCCTGAGCGCTCGATCGCCTTGTCCCGATCGAAGGAGCACTCGGAGAGCCGCTCGAGGTTCTCCGCGACACAGTCGTAGACCTCGAAGCCGGGGTCGGGGTTGTCGAGGAGCGGGACGATCCCGATGCCCGCGTCGAGGAGCCGCTGCCACCAGGCCGCGATGCGCTGCGCGCCGGGGGAGCGGTCCTTGTCCACCACGCCGTCAAAGACCGTCCGGCCTGTCGTGACGACCACCTCGGGGGAGAGCTGCAGGATCCTCTCGATGACCTCGAGGTTCCACTGCGCACAGCCCTCACGCTCGGGCTCCGAGCGCTCGTAGCTCGGCTCCGCGAAGGCGCACGCCGAGCGCAGGTAGGTCACGAGGCGCCAACCCTCGCGCTCGGCGAGGGGGATGATGGCGTCGGTCCACTGCAGGATCTTCGAGTCGCCGACGAGGACCACGGTCCTGCTGCCCTCCGGGTCGCCGTACTCGCACTCGACGACGTTCTTCGTCGTCTGCGCCGACACGCACTTGTCGAGCTGGGCCTCGGGCAGGTCGAGGCGCGCGTCGGTGGGCGCCGGGAGGATCGCGGACGAGGTGTCGCGAGTCGCGAGCTCGACCTCGAGGCTCTTGAACTCCGCGGTCTCGAGGAATCGGGCGCCGAGAGCCGATCCCGCGGCCGTCGCGACGCTCGCGGGGACCGCGAGCACGAGGGCGGCTCCCGCAAGGGCGCCCACGAGCGAGAAGTTCCCGCCCAGGGACAGCGCGAGCCTGGGCGAGGCAGCGAGCGAGGGCGCGAAGCGCAGCGGGTTCTCCACGAGCTTGAGGGAGAGCCACGCGACGAGGCCCGAGGCGAGCACGAGCAGCACCGAGCGACGTTCGCCGAGCTCCCCGCCGATCGCGGCCTGCCCCAGCACGAGGAAGGGCCAGTGCCACAGGTACCAGGAGTACGAGAGCCCGCCCACCCACACCATGGGGCGCAGGCCGAGCAGGCGTCCCACGCCGAGCACCCCGGGCGCGCGGCCCGTCGTCGCGACGATCACGGCCGCCGTGCCGAGCGTCGGCAGGAGCGCGCCGGCTCCCGGCCACGGGGTCTCGGAGGAGAAGCGGAGGGCGGCCGCCGCGATCGCAGCAGCACCGAGCCAGCCGAGCACGTGGGCGATCGCTCCCGGCACGCGCGGCCACAGGTGAGCGCCGATCGCCACGGAGGCGCCGATGCCGAGCTCCCACAGGCGCGTCGTCGTCACGAAGAAGGCGGTGTCCGGGTTCGAGGCGGTGTAGAGCACCGACCACACGAAGGACGGCACGACGATGAGCGCGATCGCTGCGCCGAGCACGGCCCGCAGCCTCGAGCGTCGCGCTCGTCGGGCGAGGGCCACCACGGCGACGATGAGCAGCGGCCACACGATGTAGAACTGCTCCTCGACCGCGAGGGACCAGAAGTGCAGCACGGGGGAGACCCCAGCGCCCTCGGCGTCGTAGTCGACCGCCTCCGCGGCGAAGCGCCAGTTCACCACGTAGAGCGCCGAGGCCGAGATGTCCTGGCCGAAGGCGCGCCACTGCGTCATGGGGACGAGCAGCCACGAGGCGATCGCCGTGGTGACGAGCATGAGGGCGCTCGCCGGCAGGAGGCGCTTCGCGCGGCGCGCCCAGAACTGCGAGAGCGAGACCCGCCCCGAGCGCTCGACCTCGCGCACGAGCAGTCCCGTGATGAGGAAGCCCGAGATGACGAAGAAGACGTCGACGCCCACGAAGCCGCCCGGGACGAAGGAGATCCCGGCGTGGTAGACGAGCACGAGCCCGATGGCGACGGCGCGCAGGCCCTCGATGTCGGGCCGGAACCCTGCAGAGTGCTTCAGGTCTGCGGTGGCGCGCTGGCTGTCACTGCCGGCCATGGTCTCCTCGCGTCTTCCCCGCCGTCCGTGCCCTGGGGGCGTCCTGTCGGCCCAGGCTACTGGCAGTACGCTGAGCGGCACCGTTCGTCCGATCCCCCGAGGAGAACCATTGGTGCGCCTTCTGACCCGCAGGTCTGTCGTGCTCGCAGCCGTTGCCGTCCTCGTGCTCGCCGGGATCGTCCTCGCTCTTGTCGACCGGGGTCGGCTCGCGCTCGCGGTCGCGGTGCTCCTCGCGGGCCTCGCGGCGGTCCAGGCGACGCGAGCCGAGGCCTCGAGCCGCAGGGTGGACCGCTCCGTGCGGCGGGCCGACGAGGCCATCCGCCGGATCGAGCGATCGGCGCGGCGCATCGAGAAGATCGAGCGCGTGGCGAGCTCGCAGGAGCGCGGCATCGCGCGGCAGGGTGAGCGCCTCAAGGCGGTCCAGCGGACCGTGCGGTCCACCCACGAGAAGACTCTCGAGTCCTCGCGAGCGCTCGACATGGTGCACCGCCGGTACCTCAACCTCGTCGAGGGGGAGCGCCTCGAGGCGGCCCGACGCCACGAGGCGGTGCTCGAGAAGGTCGCCGAAGGTGCAGCGATCCGTGCCGAGCTCGCCGAGCAGGGCAAGCGTGTGGTCCGCGAGGTCTCCGAGCTCGTGAAGGCCGAGTCCCGGCAGGTCGAGGCGATGATCCATCTCGCCCCGCGACTCGACGCCCGCGCGCTCCTCCCGGCCTCGGGCTCCTGGGCCCTCGACGCGCGCAGCCTCGCCCACCTCATGGATCTCGTCGAGGCCCAGCGCCCCCCGCTCGTCCTCGAGCTCGGCAGCGGAACCTCGACGATCTACCTCGGCTACCTCCTCGAGCGCTGGGGCGGTCGCCTCGTGAGCATCGACCACGACGAGCACTTCGCTGCGCGCACCCGGGCCGAGGTCTCGCGCCACGGCCTCGAGAGCCAGGTCGAGCTGCGGCTCGCCCCGCTCGCCGAGCAGACGATCGCCGGTTCCGAGGCGCTCTGGTACTCCCTCGAGGCCTTCGCGGACCTCGAGGGCATCGGCGTGCTCCTCGTCGACGGGCCTCCCGGCAACGTGGCTCCCCAGTCGCGACGCCACGCCGTGCCTGCCCTTGCCGGTCAGCTCGCCCCCGGCGCCCTCGTGCTGCTCGACGACGCACCGCGTCCTGACGAGCAGGAGATCGTTCGCGCGTGGCGCGAGGACTACTCGCTCGAGCAGCTGGACGACGGCGTGAGCCGCATCGCGGTGCTGCGCGCGCGCTGAACCTGGAGCTTCATGACTGCTGGTGCTGTCGTCGAGACGTCCTCGCCGCGCTCGGGGCGTGCGTCGGGGGCGGGTTTCCGTACCGACATCCAGGGCTTGCGGGCCGTGGCGGTGGGGCTCGTCCTGGCCTTCCACGCGGGCTTGTCCTTCGTGCCTGGTGGGTACGTGGGCGTGGACGTGTTCTTCGTGCTCTCGGGCTTCTTGATCACGGGGCTGATCGTGCGCGAGGTCGAGCGCACGGGTCGCCTGGACCTGCGGCGCTTCTACGCGCGGCGGATCCGCCGGTTGTTGCCGGCGGCCGCGTTGACGACGGTGGGCGTGGGAGTGCTCACGGTGCTGTTCCTGCCCGTGACGCGTTGGGCGTCGATCGCGCGGGACATCGTGGCGAGCACGGTGTACCTCGTGAACTGGCGCTTCGCGGACCAGGCGGTCGACTACATGGGGGCCGAGGAGCCCGCGAGCCCCTTGCAGCACTTCTGGTCGCTCGCGATCGAGGAGCAGTTCTACATCGTGTGGCCGGCGCTCGTCGTGGCCCTCGTGCTGCTCACCGGGCGGCGAGCGGTGCGGCGGTCCTGGCTCGCGGCGGCGATCACCCTGGTGCTCGTGCCCTCGCTCGTGTGGTCGGCGGTGTACACCGCGGCGGACCCGGGCAAGGCCTACTTCGTGACGACGACGCGGGCCTGGGAGCTGGCGGCCGGAGCCCTGCTGGCGATCGGAGCCGAACGCCTCGGCCGCTCGCCCCTGGCGGTGCGGGCGGTCGCGGGCTGGCTCGGGCTGGCCCTGATCGCCGTCGCGGCGGTCCTCATCACGCCCGAGACGCCCTTCCCGGGTATCGCCGCGGCGCTGCCGGTGGCCGGAGCGCTGCTGGTGATCTTCTCCGGGCTGGGTGACGGACGTGGGGCGGTGCGCCTGCTGAGCGTGCCCGTGATGCAGGACGTCGGTGCGCTGTCGTACTCCTTGTACCTGTGGCACTGGCCGCTCGTCGTGGTCGCGACCGCGAAGTGGGGTTCGCTCGAGGGCGAGCTGGCCACCTCGATCGGCGTCCTGGCCGTGCTGGCCTCGGCCGTGCCGGCGTGGTTCAGCTATCGCGCGGTCGAGCACCCGATCCACGCCTCGCCCCGGCTGGCTCGTTCCCTCAAGGCTTCGTTCCTCGTCGGGCTGCTCGCCGTCCTGCTGGGCCTGGGGGCTGCGTTCTTCGTCTCGCGATCGATCCCCGAGGTGCGCCAGCTCGACGAGGGGGAGAACCCCGGCGCGGCCGCTCTCGTCCGCCAGGGCGATGGGTGGCGCGACCCCACGCAGGTGAGCCTCGACCGCGTCGTGCCCGCTCCGGCGGACGCCTTCGACGACTTCGACTGGACCTGCCGGACGACCGACGTCGACGAGACCGAGGTCGACGAGTGCCGCCTCTTCGAGGACGCGACGGGCCTGCGCGTCGCGGCGGTCGGTGACTCCCACCTGCAGCACTGGCTCCCCGGGATCCGGCACGTGGCCGAGAAGGAGGGCTGGCAGCTCACCGTCTACATCAAGCAGGGCTGCCCTCTCATCGCCTTCCCCATCCCGCGTGAGGGGGTCGAGTACTCGAGCTGCGTGACCTGGAACGCCGAGGTGTCCGCGAGGCTCGCGGCCGAGAAGCCTGATCTCGTCGTCCTCAGCTCGATCGACCGGTACGCCGCCTACGACGACGCCGGTGAGCTGCTCGAGGGGGCGGAGGGCTTCGAGCGGATCGTCGAGGGGTACGTCGCCGCGTGGAAGCCCCTGCTCGAGGCCGGTTCGCGCGTCATCGCGATCCGAGACACGCCGGCTCCCGGCTTCAGCGTCCCCGAGTGCCTCGCGGCGCCGGGCGCCGGCCCCCAGGACTGTCTCGTCCCCGAGGACGTCGACCTCGAGAAGGTCGGTGCGGGCCTGCGCGAGGCTGTCGAGCGCTCGCCGGGGGCCCGGCTCGTGGACATGAACGACCTCGTGTGCATCGGCGAGCGGTGCCGGCCGGTGGTGGGAGGGGTGCTCGTCTACCGCGACCGCAACCACCTCTCGATGACCTACGTCGACTCCCTCGCGCCCTTCTTCCTCGAGCGCCTCGTCGCGGCGCTCGAGGACTGAGCAGGCCGAGGCTCGACAGGACCATGACCGCCACGAGCGTCGAGAGCCCCCTCCCACGCACCGGAGGGGCCCCGAGCGGAGGCTTCCGCACGGACATCCAGGGCTTGCGGGCCGTGGCGGTGGGCCTCGTGCTCGCCTTCCACGCGGGGCTCCCCTTCGTGCCGGGCGGGTACGTGGGCGTCGACGTGTTCTTCGTGCTCTCGGGCTTCTTGATCACCGGCCTGATCGTGCGCGAGGTCGAGCTCACGGGCCGACTGGATCTGCGGCGCTTCTACGCCCGGCGCATCCGTCGCCTGCTGCCCGCGGCCGCGCTGACCACCGTGGGCGTGGGCGTGCTGACGGTGCTCTTCCTCCCGGTGACGCGCTGGGGGTCGATCGCGAACGACATCGTGGCGAGCACGGTGTACCTCGTCAACTGGCGCCTCGCGGACCAGGCGGTGGACTATATGGGGGCGGACGAGCCCGCGAGCCCCCTGCAGCACTTCTGGTCGCTCGCGATCGAGGAGCAGTTCTACATCGTGCTCCCCGCGCTCGTCGTCGGCCTCGTGCTGCTCGCCCGGGGGAAGGTCCCTCCCCGGGCCTGGCTCGCATCGGTCCTCGGCCTGGTCGTCGCCGCCTCGCTCCTCTTCTCGGTGGTGCTCACCGCCTCGGACCCTGGCGCGGCCTACTTCGTCACCACGACGCGCGCGTGGGAGCTCGCGGCCGGCGGCCTGCTCGCCCTGGCGGCCGAGCGGCTCGCGCGCCTGCCCGTGCTCGTGCGAGGACTTGCTGGTGGGGCGGGGCTCGCGCTCATCGTCGCCGCCGCCGTGCTGCTCGGTCCGTCCACGCCGTTCCCCGGCCTCGCCGCCCTCGTGCCGGTGCTCGGCGCCTTGCTCGTGATCTTCTCGGGCCTCGGGGACGGACGCGGCGCCGTCAGGGTCCTCTCGCTCCCTGTGATGCAGGACGTCGGGGCGCTGTCCTACTCGCTGTACCTGTGGCACTGGCCCCTGCTCGTGGTCGCGGCGGCGCGCTGGGGAGATGTCGAAGGGCGCCTCTCGACGTCCCTCGGGGTGCTCGTGGCGCTCGCCTCGATGGTCCCGGCCTGGCTGAGCTATCGCGCGGTCGAGCGCCCCATCCACAGCTCCCCGCGCCTCGCGCGCTCGCTCAAGGGCTCCTTCCTCGTGGGGCTGCTCGCCGTGCTGCTCGGTCTCGGTGCCGCGCTCCTCGTGTCCCGCTCGATCCCCGAGGAGCGCGAGCTCAGCGCGGGCGAGAACCCCGGCGCGGCAGCGCTCGTGCGAGACGGGGACGGCTGGCGCGACCCTGTCGAGGCGAGCCTCGAGAGCATCGTCCCGGCTCCCGCCGACGCCGCGGACGACTTCGACTGGAGCTGCCGCACGACGCCCATCCAGGGAGACACCGTCGAGGAGTGCTCGCTCTATCCCGACGCCGGTGGCGAGCACCTCGTCGCCGTCGGCGACTCCCACCTGCAGCACTGGCTCCCCGCGATCCGGCACGTGGCCGAGCTCGAGGACTGGCGCGTCACGGTGCTCGTCAAGCAGGCCTGCCCCTTCACCGCCCTCCCGGTCCCTCGAGAGGGAGAGCTCGACTCGAGCTGTGTCGCGTGGAACGAGCGGGTCGCGGAGCGCCTCGCGGAGATCGACCCGGACCTCGTCCTGGTCAGCGCGATGCACCGCTCCGAGGGTTTCGACGCCTCGGGAACCCTCCAGGTGGGGGAGACCGGCCTCGAGACGGTCGCGCAAGGCTTCGCCGAGGCCTGGACCCCCGTGATCGAGCGCGGCGCGCGCCTCGTCGCTGTGCGCGACACCCCGGCGCGCGTCTTCAACGTCCCCGAGTGCCTCGCGCGCCCCGGAGCGAGCCTCGACGACTGCGTGCTCCCCGAGGCGATCGACACCGAGGTCTGGGGGACCTCTCTCGTGCGAGCCGCAGAGATCTCGGGAGCAGGGCTGGTCGACCTCAACGACCTCGTGTGCCCGAGCGAGCCGTGCCCCGCCGTCGTCGGGGGAGTGCTCGCCTATCGCGACACCGACCATCTCTCGCGCACCTTCGTGCGCTCGCTCGCTCCCTTCTTCCACGAGCGGCTGCTGCGCGAGCTCGAGCGCTGACAGGGAACGCTGAACCTGGCAGGCTCAGCCCGGTCACGGGGGCGAGCCCCTAGACTACTCGCCGACCCCTGCGCCCGGCTCGGGGGGTGAAGCCACCGGGAAGGACCCAGCACTCGTGAATCGCGTCGTTCGACTCCTCAGGTCGGCCAAGTTCGCCCTTGCGGTGTGGCTCCTCGGTGGGCTCGCCCTGGCGTGGGAGGTCCTCGCCGGCGCTCCCGACGTGCTGAGCGGCGTGCGCCGGCTCGTCGTCGCCGCCGCGGTGTGGTTCCTCGTTCTCGCCCTCGTCCTCGGGGTCCAGCGTGCGACGCGGGCCGCAGCGAACGCCGAGCGGACGACGCGCGCCCTCGCGACGCGCCACCGCGACGCCGCGCTCGCGCTCAAGTCGCTCAAGCTCACGGTGCGCCAGCAGCGCGTCGTCCTCCTCGCGGTCGCGAAGGCGCTCGGCGACCAGAACCGCGCGCTCGAGTCGCACCGCGTGCTCTCGATCCGGCACGTCAACCAGACGGCGGCTCTCGTCGACGACCGCCTCTCGGCGCTCGTGGATGCCGAGGCCGGTCGCGCAGCGTCGACCGAGCCCGCGGCTGCTGCTGAGCCGGACCCGCAGGACGAGGCGGCGACCGGGGCGCACGCGTGAAGAGGACGCGAGGCATCAAGGGCCGTCGTCCCCTCGAGAAGCTCGGGCTCATGCTCGACCTGCCCGAGCTCTCCTACCCGGGGCTCTCGGTCCGCGAGAGCGACTACGTCCCCTCGCTGCGCGGCGCCCCGCTGCCCGGGGACGAGCGACCCCGGCTGCTCCTCGGGGTGACGACCTTCAACCGCCGCGAGTACGTCGAGCGGATCGTCGAGAGCTTCGAGGCGACGCGCAGCCGGGACTTCGCGTGGACCCTCGTGGTCGCCGACGACGGCTCGACCGACTCGACGCTCGAGTACCTCGACCGCCTCGCCCTCCCGGACTGCCAGGTGGTCGTGGTCCGCAACCAGCGCGCGACCGTCACGGGGCAGACCAACGCGATCTTCGCGGTCGCCGAGTCGGTGGGCTTCGACCTCGCCTTCAAGGCGGACGACGACATCTTCTTCGTCAAGCCCGGTTGGGACTCCCTCTACCTCGAGGCCTCGCGCTCGAGCGGAGTGAGCCACCTGATCTACCACAACCCCTCGTGGACGCGGCCTCAGCACGAGGTGCGCGAGGGCGCCCTGCTCAGCTCGGTCCCGCTGCGGGCCACGATGGGCTGCTTCTGGACCTTCACCCCCGAGATGCTCGCGGCGGTCGGAGGGTTCGACGAGCCGAGCTTCCGGCTGCGGGGCCACAGCCACTGGGACTTCAGCCTGCGCGCCGCTCGCCTCGGCTTCACGAGCGCCGAGACGGCCTGGGACGCCGCGGGCTCGAACGAGTTCGTGGACATGTGGCCGCGCGACGAGTACCTCTCGACCTTCGACTGGTCGAGCCCCGAGGCCAAGAAGGGGCTCACGGCCGAGGAGCGCGCCCGTCGGCAGGCGATCCTCGACGACGAGTCCCGCACCTATCTGCCTCGCGAGGCCACCTCGCTCGGGCGCCGACCCGCCCTCGTGCGGCTCGCTCCCTTCGACCGCGCCCTCGCCGAGCGGCTCGAGGCCCGAGCGCTGCGTCCGAGCTCCCGTCCCCTCGAGCGCCAGGTCGACCGGGCCTTCGTGCTGAACCTGCGCCACGACGTCGACAAGTGGACCCGGCTCGCGCGCGAGCTCGCGGAGCTCGGCCTTCCCGTGGAGCGCCTGCCTGCGGTCGACGGCATGACCCCCGAGGTGCGCTCGCAGTGGCGCGAGTACTTCGCTCTCGGCCCCCAGACGCCTCGAGAGCTCCAGCTGCGACGCCGCTCGATCGCCTCGGCCGGCGCATGGGGCTACCTGCTCGGGATGCGTCGGGTGCTCGAGGAGGCGATCCGGGACCGCCTGGGCGTCATCGCCCTCTTCGACGACGACGTCGCCCTGCACGAGGACGCCGCCGAGCTCCTCCCGCTCGTCCTCGACGAGCTCCCGGAGGACTGGAAGCTCTGCTACCTCGGTGCCACCGGACGGAGCTGGGGCTCGGCGAAGCCCTACACGGAGCACCTCTACCGTCCGCGCGCGCACGTCGACGGCAGCTACGCGGTGCTCGTCCACCACACGGCCTTCGCCGAGCTGCTCGCCTCGGTCGAGCGCATGGAGGCTCCCTTCGACTCGGGAGCGCTCACCGAGCTCACGCAGCAGCACCCGGCCGAGGTCTTCGTCGCGTGGCCCAACCTCGCGATCGCGGACGTGCGCTCGAGCGCGCTGCGCGAGGCTCGAGAGCAGGAGACCTTCGCCGTCCGCGCACGATGGAGCCTCGAGGACTACGACTACGACTTCTCGGTGCCGCCCACGGCCTCGGGCGCGAGCGAGCCCCGGGTGAGCCTGCTCGTCCCGCTCACCTCGGCGAGCTCGCACGCGTGGGACTTCCTCGGCGCGCTGCGTCGCCAGGACATGCGCGACTTCGAGGTGCTCCTCGTCCCGTCACCGGAGCACGGTCACGTGGTCGAGCACGCCGAACAACTCGCTGCCACGGACAGCCGGGTGCGCGTCCTCGTGCCCGCGCGGGCCGTCTCCTGGGCGAACCTCGCCAACGTCGCGCTCGAGCAGGCGCGCGCCGAGCTTCTCTCGCTCCCGCGCCCCTCGGAGATCTCCGACCCGCGCCGCCTCTCGAGCCTGCTCGAGTCCCTCGGGGACGCCTCCTACCTCGGGGCCCGGCTGCGTCTGGGGCCTCGCGCCGGTTCGCGCGCGATCCACTCCTTCGCGAGCGGGCTCGTGCGGACCGAGCTCGTGCGCTCCTCGGGCGGCTTCGAGGTCGACGGCACCGAGAGCGTCGCCGACGTCCTGCGTCGTGCCTCGATCGCGAACGGCGGGGGGCTGAGCCTGCGCTCGGCGAGCTTCGCCCCTGCCGTCGTGGGCTTCGACCGGGATCTCGACCGACCCTGGGACGAGCGCTCGGCTCCGTCCGACCTCGGGAAGCGCTACGCCGAGATCCAGGTGGGGCAGCGCTCGGCGAGGGTCTTGTCCTGGCGTGAGTCGGCTCCCGTGTCGTACTCGGTGCGTTCGACCCCCTAGGCGCGCGGCGCCGGCGGGGTCCGCAAGGCCCTCAGCCGAGGAGCGAGCGGACCAGCTGCGTGGCTCGGCTCACGCCGTGCTCGCGGCGCACGTGCTCGACCGCGCGACGTGAGCGCCGAGCGAAGCCTGCCCTGTCCCGGTAGAGGCGCTGCACGGTGCGCGCAGCCGTGCCGGGCTCCGCGGCCACGACGGCGTCCCCGAAGCCAGCGGCGAGCTCGGGCGGGAGCACGACGACGCACCCGCTCGCGAGCGCCTCGACCACGGGGAGGTCCGTGAGGGCAGCGACCTGGGCGGAGGGCTCGTGCACGAGGAAGTCGACCGAGGCGAGGAAGGTGCGAGAGTCGATCTCCTCGTGGCTGAAGGTCAGCCACGAGCGCGTCGCCTCCTTCGCGCCCTCGACCGAGCGCAGGGCGCGCCTCGAGCCGAGCACGCGCACGTCGGCCTGCCCGTCCACGGGGAAGGCCGCGTGCACGGCCTCGAGGTCTGCGGGCCAGGTGAGCGCGAAGTCCGGGCCGGCGCGTCCGAGGACGGGCATCCCGGGCCGGGGGGCGGGGCGCGCCCCGAGCCAGCCCCGGGGGTCGACGGTCTCGGGGAGGAGCTCTTCGGCGATCTCGGCGTCCGGGAGGGCTCGAGCGAGCGCCTCGCGCGCGGCGGCCGTCGGCGCCACCCAGACGGGGGCGAGACCGAAGAGCGCTCGAGCGACGGCCGCCTCGTGCTCGAGGGCCTCGATCCCGTCCTCGGGGTCCCACGCGAGACGGTCGGCGACGATCGCGAGTCGCTCGGCCTGCAGGGCGAGAGGAAGGGCGGGCGGGCTCGCGAGGGGAGCCGTGTGCCGCACGACGACGAGGTCCGCGGAGTGCGCCTCGTCCTCGCTGATGCGCGAGAGGCGCCCTGCGTTGATGAGCGAGAGCAGCTCGGGCTCGAAGGCGTCCTTGCGGGCCGTCTGGTAGCGCAGGTCCTCGAGTTGGAGCACCGCGACCTCGAGGCCCGAGTCGACGAGGGCTCGGACCTCGTCCGCCCGCGCGGCCGAGCGCAGCGTGCGCGGGCGGAAGTCGCCGACCCACACGAGGTCGAAGTGGCGCGGCGCGGGCCGCTCGATCTGGAAGGCCCACGGGATCGAGACCGGCGAGTCCTGGGAGTGGTCCCTCGCGACCTCGGCCACGGGCGAGCCCTTGTGCCAGTGGCGGTAGGCGTCGATGAAGGTGCGGCGCGAGGAGTGCGTCCAGCCGGGCCGGAAGTCGCTGCGCGAGAGGGAGTCGGAGCGGATGCGGACCACGGTCAGAGGGGCCGCGTCGAGGTCGCGCACGGGTCGCTCGCTCACGACGTCCAGGCGAGCGTGGAACTCGCTGTCCGCGCCCTTGCGCGCGTGCAGGAAGCCACCGAGCTGAAGCCCCAGCTCGCGGCGGAACATGAGGCTCGAGGGGTTGGGGCGCGTCGCCGAGTACCCGGGTCGGGTCGCGAGGAGGTGCTCGTTGGTCGTGAGCCCGCGGCAGCGGGTCCCGGCGAGGCCCTCGTCCTCGAGGAGCGGGAGCACCTGGTGGGCGATGCGCTCGGGGTGGGACCAGTCGTCGGCGTCCTGACCGGTCACGAGCTCGCCGCGGGCCAGGCGCATCCCGGCGTTGCGTGCGAGGTAGGTGCCGCCGTTCTTCTCGAGACGCACGAGCCGGATGCGCGGGTCGAGCGCCGCGATCTCCTCGAGGCCGGGGACGAACTCCTCGGGGGAGCAGTCGTCGATCAGCAGCACCTCGAGGTTGCGGTAGGTCTGCTCGAGGATCGAGCGGACCGAGGTGGCCAGCTCGACGGTCTCGGCCTGGAAGGTCGTCATCACGACGCTCACGAGAGGGCCGTCCTCGACGAGCGGCGCGGGGGTCGAGCAACGCAGCCGGTCGAAGGCGTGCCCGGGTCCGTCCTCGACCCGGGGAGCAGCGTGACCGCCCGCGGCGAAGATCGAGCCGAAGTGCTCCTGCCAGCTCTCGGGGTCCCCGTAGGGCGAGCCCGAGAAGGGGTTGAGCAGGTCCGTCCTCAGGTAGCCGCCCTCGCGCTCCTGGAGCGTGAGCGAGGCCTCGACCCGGTCCCACGCGTCCTTCCACCGCCCCTGGGAGATCAGCAGCTGGACGATCTCCTCGAGGTGCGCCTCGGCCTCGCCCTCGGGCAGCAGCTCGACGGCTCGCTCGAGGAGGCGGAGCCCCACGGGGCGGTCCTCCGGCTCGAGCTCCTGGAAGGCGAGGGTGCGGGCGAGGCCCACGAGCCACCTCGGGTCCCACTGCTCGGGCTCGACGCCCTCGTGCACCTGCTCGTAGTCGAGCTCGCCGCGGCTCGCGAGACCGGCCAGGTAGTGGCGGTACGCGAAGGAGCGCGTGCGCAGCGCCGAGGCCGTTGCGACCTTGACGGCGTGGTCGTGGAAGATCGGCGTGAAGGAGCGGACGTGCCAGTCGCTCGGTCGGCGCCGAAGCACCTCGGTCTCAGGGCTCATGTCGGGTCGAAGGTATCAGCGAAGCGCCTCGCCCTGCGGGCCGCGCCGGGACCGGCGGCCACGCCGAGCTCCGGGTGCGCCCCGGCCGCAGGTCCTCAGTCCTCGAGCAGCCCCAGCAGGTACGCCCCGTACCCCGACTTCCCGAGGGCCGCGGCCCGTTCGGCGAGCTCGGCGTCGCTGAGGAAACCTTGGCGCCACGCGATCTCCTCGGGCACCCCGATCTTGAGCCCCTGGCGCTGCTCGACCGT
>Ga0182793_1001426_pt1 | contig 14809 bp, 14 predicted proteins | sample Passage237A_FD_130498 | JGI IMG/M metagenome (GOLD analysis project Ga0182793, IMG submission 130498) | Cellulose adapted compost microbial communities from Newby Island Compost Facility, Milpitas, CA, USA - Passage2 37A (version 2) (version 2) ... | reverse complement strand
GGCCGGCGCCCCGGGGGCCGCCCCCGATGAAGTAGACGGTCCCGGCTTCGCCCCCCCCCACGGGGTGACGGCCAGGGCGGCCCCCCAGCCGGTGAACCCGCCGAGCGGTTCGCCCTGGTAGTGCTGGTACCGGCGAAGGTGCCCGCCCATCCACGAAAACCACTGCACCAGAAGGGCCTCCGATTCAGCGGTGACCGCGTTGGCGACCAGCCGACCGCCGGCAGGCAGCCGCGCGAAGCACGCGTCGAGCAGCCCGTCCTGGGTCAGCCCGCCACCGACGAAGATCGCCGCGGGGTCCGGCGCGCCGTCGAAGGCCTCCGGCGCGGCGGTGCGCACGTCGATGTCCACGCCGAACGCCACCGCGTTGTCGGCGACGCGCTTGCGGCGCTGCTCGTCGCGTTCGAAGGCCACCGCGCGGCAGCCGGACGCGCTGCGGCACCACTCGATCGCGACGCTGCCGGACCCGGCGCCGACGTCCCATAGCAGCTCACCCGGCCGCGGGCCGAGCGCGGCGAGCGTGACCGCCCGCATCGATTGTTTGGTGATCTGCCCGTCGTGGGCGAACGCGTCGTCGGGCAGCGCGCCGAAGCGCCGCTCGTCGGGCAGGTATCGCACCGCGATCACGTTGAGCGCGTCCACGTCCGTGGGCGGGCGGGCCGCCCAGTCGCGCGCTGTCGACGAGCGCCTCCGCTCGGCAGGGCCGCCGAGTTGTTCGAGCACCGTGAGTTCGGAGTCGCCGCGCCCCGTCTCGGTGAGCAGGCGGGCCAGCCCCGCGGGGGTCTCGGCATCGCGGGACAACACCACCGCCTGGCCGCCGCGGCGCACCGCGGTGTGCGGTGGCGCGGTGACCAGGCTGATGATCTCGGTGTCCTGCACGTTCCATCCGACCCGCGAGCACGCCAGCGTCACCGACGAGACGTGCGGCAGCACCGCGACGCGGTCGGCGCCGAACCGCCGGATCAGGGTGCCGCCGATGCCGTGCAGCAGCGGGTCGCCGCTGGCCACCACGTGCACGTCGCCGTCGACGCCGTCGAGCAGGGTGTCCACGGCGGGCAGCATCGGCGACGGCCACGGCCGCCGCTCGGCGGTGACGGTGTCGTCGAGCAGATCCAGCTGTCGCTGAGCCCCGTAGATCACTGTGGCCCTTGCTAATTCGGCCTTCGATGCGGGCGCCAGGCCGGTCATGCCGTCCGCGCCGATGCCCACCACGACGATCACCGGGGCAGCCTCCGCCAGATGAACCGCGGCGTGAGGCGGAACGCGACGGCCAGCAGCGCCAGCGGCGCGGGCACCCACACCGTGCGCCGACCCCTGCGCAACGCGCGGGCGGCGGCGTCGGCGACCCGGGCCGGGGTGCTCGACAACGGGGCCGGCGACATACCCGCGGTCATCCGGCCGATGACGAAACCCGGCCGCACCAGCAGCACGTGCACGCCGGTGCCGTGCAGGGCGTCGGTCAGGCCGGCGGTGAATCCGTCGAGGCCCATCTTCGCCGAGCCGTAGACGTAGTTGGCGCGTCGCACCCGGGTGCCCGCGATCGAGGAGAACACCACGATGCGTCCCGCGCCCGCGGCCCGCATCGCGTCGGCGAGCACGGTGAGCAGGTTGACCTGGGCGACGTAGTCGGTGTGCACGATGGCCGCGGCGTGCGCGGGGTCCTTTTCGGCGCGGGCCTGGTCGCCCAGGACGCCGAAGGCCAGCACGGCGGTGCCGATCGACCCGTGTTCGGCGATGATCGCGTCCACCAGCGGACCGTGGGTGTCGAGCGCGTCGGCGTCGAACTCGCGCACGTGCACGGCGGTGGCGCCGGCCGCGCGCACCGCGGTGACCTGCGCGTCGAGGTCGTCGGCGTGGCGGGCGGCCAACACGACGGTGTTGCCCGGGGCGAGGCGGGTGGCCAGTTCGACGCCGATTTCACTGCGTCCGCCGAAGACCACGACCGGCCCGGCCTCCGTGTCCGTCACGGATGCGATTATTCCTGCGCTAAGTTGGGGCTGATGGCCCAGCCCAGGCGCCGAGCGACCACCCGGCTCACCAGCGATGCGATCGCGTTCCTCACCGAGCGCCATCTCGCGATGCTGACGACCCTGCGCGCGGACGGGTCGCCCCACGTCGTCGCCGTCGGGTTCACCTTCGATCCGAAGACACACATCGCCCGGGTGATCACCTCCGGCGGCTCGCAGAAGGCGGTCAACGCCGCCCGGGGCGGCGTTGCGGTGCTCAGCCAGGTCGACGGCGCCCGTTGGCTGTCACTGGAGGGCAAGTCGGTCGTCAACACCGACCCCGAGGCGATCCGCGACGCCGAACTGCGCTACGCCCAGCGCTACCGCACTCCGCGGCCGAACCCGAAGCGGGTGGTGATCGAGGTGCGGGTGGAACGCGTGCTGGGCTCCTCGGAACTGCTGGACCGCACCGACTAGTTCACGGGCACGACCACCAGGTCGTGCGGTCGGTTGTTGACCGGCAGCGCCCCGTCGGCGGTGACGATCACGATGTCCTCGATGCGGGCGCCCCACTCGCCGGGGAAGTAGATGCCGGGTTCGACGGAGAACGCCATGCCCTCTTCGAGCACCAGGTCGTTGCCCGCGACGATGTAGGGCTCCTCGTGCACCGACAACCCGATGCCGTGGCCGGTGCGGTGCACGAAGTAGTCCGCCAGCCCCTCGGCGGCCAACACGTCACGCGCGGCGGCGTCCACCTGCCCGGCGGTCACGCCCGGCCGCACCGCCTCGACCGCGGCCTGCTGTGCGCGTTGCAGCACCGCGTAGCGGCGGGCCACCTCGGGGTCGGGCTCACCGATGCTGTAGGTGCGGGTGGAATCGGAGTTGTAACCGGGCTGGTAGGGGCCGCCGATGTCGACGACGACGATGTCACCGACCCGCAGTTCGCGATCCGAACATTCGTGGTGCGGGTCGGCGCCGTGCGGACCGGACCCCACGATGATGAACGCGACCTCCGAATGCCCTTCGGCCACAATGGCTTCGGCGATATCGGCGGCGACGTCGGCCTCGGTGCGACCGGGCACCAGGAATTCGGGCACCCGGGCGTGCACGCGGTCAATGGCGGCGCCGGCCTTGCGCAGTGCGTCGATCTCCGCGGCATCCTTGATCATCCGCAGCCGCCGCAGCACGTCGGTGGCCAGCACCGGCACGGTCTCGAGCACGCCGGCGAGCGGCAGCAGATGCAGCGCGGGCATCGAATCGGTCACCGCGGTCGCCGCCGGTGCGCCGCCGAGCGCCTCGGCCACCAGCCGGTACGGGTCGTCGCCGTCGACCCAGTCGCGCACGGCCAGGCCGAGTTCGGGGACCGCGGACTCCTTGAGCGCGGCCAGTTCCAGCCGCGGCACGATCACCGTCGCGTCACCGCTGGCGGGCAACACCAGCGCGGTGAGCCGTTCGAAGGTCTGCGCGCGGGAACCCACGAGGTAGCGCAGGTCGTAGCCCGGGGTGATCACGAGCCCGGCCAGGCCCGCGTCGGCGGTGGCGGCCGCGGCGGCCGACAGGCGGCGCGCGTAGACGTCGGTGGCGAAGCGGCTGGCGGTCATGGTCGCAAGACTAATCGCGGCCGGAATGGGTGGCGATCTCGATCATGCCGGCGTCGGGGGCACGGCAGTAGCGCGACGTCACCGGGCCCCGGCGCACCGGTGCCCCATTTCGCCGCGCCGGTGCGCCGCAGGTCGAGCTTATGATCACCGAACCGCGGCGCAATCCGGCCGTCGCCGAACACAACTCGGCGCATGCCCAAGCGCATACCGCACACGCTACTGTCTGTTCATGTCCGCTCCCCTGGTCTTGCTCGACGGCGCCAGCATGTGGTTCCGGTCGTACTTCGGGGTGCCGTCATCGATCACGGCCCCCGACGGTCGGCCCGTCAACGCGGTGCGCGGTTTCCTCGACGCGGTTGCGACGGTGATCACCCGCGAGCGGCCCGCCCGCCTGGTGGTGTGCCGCGATGACGACTGGCGCCCGCAGTGGCGCGTCGATCTGATCCCGTCGTACAAGGCGCACCGCGTGCTCGAGGAGACCCCGGGCGACGACCCCGATGTCGAAGAGGTGCCCGACGACCTCACCCCGCAGGTCGAGATGATCTTCGAGCTCCTCGACGCGTTCGGCATCCCGACCGCCGGCGCCGCCGAGCACGAGGCCGACGACGTGCTGGGCACCCTGGTCGCCAGGGAGACCCGCGACCCGGTGGTCGTGGTCAGCGGCGACCGCGACCTGCTGCAGTTGGTGCGCGACGAGCCGGTCCCGGCGCGGGTGCTGTACCTGGGCAGCGGCCTGGCCAAGGCCGTCAAGTGGGGCCCGGTGGAGGTGGCCGAGAAGTACGGTGTGCCGGTCCACCGGGCCGGGCCCGCCTACGCGGAGTTGGCGCTGCTGCGCGGTGACCCCAGCGACGGGCTGCCCGGCGTGCCCGGCATCGGGGAGAAGACCGCCGCGACGCTGTTGGCGCAGCACGGCTCGCTGGCGGGCATTCTGGCCGCCGCCAACGATCCGAAGTCGAAGATGTCGAAGTCGTACCGCACCAAGCTGCTGGGGGCCGCCGACTACATCGAGAAGGCGGGACCTGTCGTGCGGGTGGCCACCGACGCCGACCTGCGCTGGTCGACGTCCACAGACGAGTTGCCGCTGGCCGCCGAACATCCGCGCAAGGTCGCGACGCTGGTCGAGAAGTACGGCGTGACATCGTCAATCGCCCGCCTGCAGAAGGCGCTGGACGGTTTGTCTCGTATTTGACCGATCAACGATCCCGACCCGGGTACACGCGTGTACTACATCTATCCCTTCCCTATCCCTTCCCCTATCCCTTTCTGACTGTATTGGTGGCGGGATTCGTGGTCGGCTGAACCGTCAATGCGATCAGCGGTAAGAGTCGCCCGCGCGCCTTGATCGGCGCCGCCTACGGCGGCGCGGTCGTGGGGCTGATCGCGTACGTAGCCATCGCCGGCGTGCTCCCAAGCGCGCTCTGGCTCTACGTCACGCTGTGGATCGTGCTGCCGATCGGTGGAGCGGTGCTGGCGGCGTCACTCGCCGGCCGGCTGATCAAACCGGCAACCGACTGACCACCCGGCCTACTTCGGCCTGCCCACCTCGTAGGTGCCGTCGTCGTCCTGGAACGTCACGGTGACCTGGCGTTTGGTGCCGTCGATGCTGACCTCGCAGGTGAAGGTGTTGCCCTTCTTCACCACCGGGTTCTCCCCGTTGTTGCACTTGACGTCCTTGACGTTCTTGGCGCCGTAGCCGTTGGTCTCGTCGGTCAGAATCTGTTGCACGCCGGTCTGCGCGGCCTCGATGTCCAGTTTGGTGGTGACGAAGAAGCCCGGCTTCCAGAAGCCGAGCACCAGCACCACCGCGATGACCAGCACGGCGAACGCGGCGATCACGCCGCCGACCACCGCCAGCGAGCGCTTCGACCCCTCCTCGGTCCCGGGCGTGCCGTACGGCGAGAACTGCCCGTACTGGCCGGGCTGACCGGGTTGTCCCGGCTGGCCGTACTGGCCGGGCGCACCGTATTGACCGGGCTGCCCGTACTGGCCCGGCTGGCCGTACTGCGGCTGGCCGTACTGGCCCGGCGGCGGATAGGCCGGTTGTCCGTACTGCTCCTGCGAATACGGCTGCGGCGGCGGATATGCACCGGGCTGGCCGTACTGCGGATACTGCTGCTGTTGCTGCGTGGGGTCATATGCCGGCGGCTGCCACGCCGGCGCCGCGGTCGTCGGATCCGACCCGGAGACCGGCGGCTGCCACGGCTGGTTGCCCGAAGGGTCGCCAGACGGCTGGTCCGAACCGGACTCCGGCTGCTGGCCGGGGTACGGCTGTGGATCAGGTCCCTGCGGTCCGCTCATCTTTCTCCTTGGTCGAGGATCTGCTGGCCAACACCCTACCGCCGCGTACTTGTCGCGCCACACATTCGCGCTCGTGCGCGTAGGCTGCACGCCGATTGGGTGGAGGCATATGGAGACCGTGTCATCGGCCGACGGCACCCGGATCGGCTTTCGTCGCGACGGATCCGGCGAGGCCACGGTGTTGTTCGTGCACGGCACGATGGCCACCGCCGACGCCTGGGCCCTGGTCGGCAGGTATCTGTCCGACCGCTACCGCGTCGTCGCGATGGACCGCCGCGGGCACGGCATCAGCGAAGCCGGTCCCGCCCACTCGATCGGCCGGGAAGCCGACGACGTTCTCGCCGTGATCGACGCGGTCGGCGAACCCGTCCACCTGGTCGGTCACTCCGCGGGCGCGCGAGTGGCGCTGGCGGCGGCAGCGCGCACCGATCGGTTGCTGTCGCTGACGCTCTACGAACCGCCGATCGCGGTGTCACACGTGCCCGACGACTTCATCGCGCGCGCCGAGGCGTTGATCAGCGCCGGTGACCGGGACAGCGCGGTGCGCGGTTTTCTCACCGAGGCCGCCGCCGCGGCCGATGACGAGATCGCCATCATGGCCGACATACCCAGCGTGTGGGACGGCGCGAAGGCCAACGTGCAGAACGGGCCGCGCGATCTGCGCGCGCTCGCGGCCGAGCCGGTCGACCTGGACAGCCTGCGCGCGATCACCGTGCCGGTGCTGATCCTGGTCGGCGGCGACCAAGACGCGCCCGTGTACCTCGACGGCCTGACCGAGATCGAGCGGGCGCTCCCCCGCGCGCGGCGGGAAGTCCTTGCGGGACAACGCCATTTCGCGACCGCATTCGACGCCGACACGTTCGCGGCGAAGCTGTCCGCGTTCTTCGCCGCCCTGCCCTGACTATCCGGCGTCGACGGCGACGACGCCGCGGCGGATGTCGTCGATCGCGCGTTTGGCCGTCACCCGCAGCGCCGGATCGGGTGCGGCGTTGCGCACCTGGTCGAGCAGGTCCAGCACCTGCCGGCACCACCGCACGAAATCGCCTGCCGACAGCGGGGTTCCGGTGTCGGACGCGTCGGAGGCGGCCAGGGCGCTGCTGAGGTCGCCGGTGACGGCCCAGCGGTAGATCGCCGGGACGAACCCGACGTCGGGTTCGCGGCTGGGCGCCAGGCGGTGGCGTTGCTCGTCGGCGCGCAACTCCGACCACAGCCGGCGGGTCTGGTTGAGGGCCCGGCGCAACTTGCCGGTCGGCACGTCAATGGCGTCGGGTGCGCTCGGGCTGTCGCTGCGCGATTCGTAGAGCACCGACGAAACCACGGCGGCGAGCTCGGCCGCCTCCAGGCCGGACCAGGTGCCCGCGCGCAACGCCTCGGCGACCAGAAGGTCGCTCTCGCTGTAGATCCGGGCCAGCAGCCGACCGTCGTCGGTGACCTTCGGGTCGTCGCCGGACCGGTCGATGAAACCGCGTTCGGTGAGCAGTCCGACGATGCGGTCGAAGGTGCGGGCCAACGAGTTGGTCGCGGCCGCGACCTTCTGCCGGATCTGCTCGTTGTCGCGTTCGATGCGCAGGTAGCGTTCGGCCAGCCGGGCCTTCTCCTCGCGGTCGGGCAACCGGTGTGCGCTGTGCCTGCGCAGTTTCTCGCGCAGCGAAGCCAATTCGGGGTCGATGTCGCGCGGCGCGTCGGCCGCACCGCTGCGCCGACCCTTCGCCGACGGCACCTCGAGGCGCTCGGCCGCCGACCGCAGCGCCGAGGCCACGTCGCGGCGGGTACGCGGGTTGCGATGTTCGACCCGTTTGGGCAGCGACATACTCCCCAGCGGCGGGGGTGATCCCGAATAGTCGGCCGAGGAAATTCGGCCTGCCCAACGGTTTTCGGTCAGCACCAGCGGCCGCGGATCGTCGCTGTCGCGATCCGGCTCCAGCACCACGGCCAGCCCGCCGCGGCGACCGTGGGTGATCGAGATGATGTCTCCGCGGCGCAGCGCGGCCAGCGCATCGTTGGCCGCCTTGCGGCGCTGCAGCCGCGACGCCCGCGACTGTGCGCGTTCGCGTTCGGAGATCTGCAGGCGCAGCCGCACATAGTCGAGAATCGGCGCGTCGTGGCCGCCGAGTTGGGCGGCGATCTCGTCGCGCATCCTCTCGCCGCGCTCGATCCCGCGCCGCAGGCCGACCACCGACCGGTCGGCCTGATACTGCGCGAACGAGGCCTCCAGCAGCTTGTGCGCCTGCTCGGGGCCCATCTGCTGCACCAGGTTGATGGTCATGTTGTAGGACGGCGCGAACGAACTGCGCAGCCGGAAGGTGCGGGTGGAGGCCAGGCCGGCGACTTCGGCGGGATCGACCTCAGGCGTCCACACCACCACCGCGTGACCCTCGATGTCGATACCACGGCGCCCGGCGCGGCCGGTCAACTGGGTGTACTCCCCCGGTGTCAGCGGCATGTGCTGCTCGCCGTTGAACTTCCCCAGCCGCTCCAACACGACCGTCCTGGCGGGCATGTTGATACCCAAGGCCAATGTCTCCGTGGCGAATACGGCCTTGACCAGGCCGGCGGTGAACAGCTCCTCCACGGTGTGCCGAAACACCGGCAACATGCCGGCGTGGTGTGCGGCCAGCCCGCGCAGCAGTCCCTCGCGCCACTCGTGGTAGTCGAGCACGATCAGGTCGGCGTCGGACAGGTCGGCGCAGCGCCGGTCCACCACCTCGGCGATGCGGGCCCGCTCGGAATCGGTGGTCAGCCGCAGCGGCGAGCGCAGGCACTGTTTGACCGCCGCATCGCAGCCTGCCCGCGAGAAGATGAACGTGATCGCGGGCAGCAGGCCCTCGCGGTCCAGGATGCCGATGATGTCGGGTCGGCTCGGTGGCCGAAACAGCGTGGGCCGTCCCCGGTTTCGGCCCCGTCCCCGCGGTTGCCAGTCGGCCAGCCGGTCCGCCTCACGCCGGTGCGCGATGTGCCGCAGCAGCTCGGGGTCGACCAGCAGTTCGCGCCGGTCTCTGCCGGCCTCGACGGCGCGATAGTCGAACAGGTCGAAGATCCGCTTGCCCACCAGCACGTGCTGCCACAGCGGGACGGGTCGGTGTTCGTCGACGACGACGGTGGTGTCGCCGCGCACGGTCTGGATCCAGCCGCCGAACTCCTCGGCGTTGCTCACCGTGGCCGACAGACTGACCAGCAGCACGTCGTCCGGCAGGTGCAGGATCACCTCCTCCCAGACCGCGCCGCGCATCCGGTCGGCGAGGAAGTGCACCTCGTCCATCACCACGTACGAAAGACCGTGCAGTGCATCCGAGTTCGCGTAGAGCATGTTGCGCAGCACTTCGGTGGTCATCACCACCACGTCGGCGTCGCCGTTGATGGACTGGTCGCCGGTGAGCAGGCCGATCTTCTCGGGGCCGTAGCGGCGTACCAGGTCGTTGTGCTTCTGGTTGCTCAGCGCCTTGATCGGGGTGGTGTAGAAGCACTTTCCGCCGGAGGCCAGCGCCAGGTGCACGGCGAACTCGCCGACGACGGTCTTTCCCGCGCCGGTCGGTGCGCACACCAGCACCCCGTGACCGTTCTCCAACGCCTCGCAGGCGGTCTGCTGGAATCCGTCGAGCCGAAACGGCAGCGCCGCGGTGAACGCCGCCAGCTGGCTAGGTGGCGTCGTCATCGATCACGGTGTGCACCGGCTGCTGCGCGGGCACGTCGATCGGCTCGGGCGGCTCGATCGGCGCCGCCTGCTCGTCGGGCACCTCCTCGGCGGCGGCGCGCCGCGCCTTGCGCCGGTCGTGAATGCGGGCCATCTGGATGGACAGCTCGAGCAGCAGCGTCAGCGCCAGCGCCAGCGCCAGCATCGAGAACGGATCCGAGCCCGGGGTGAAGAACGCGGCGAACACGAACAGCGCGAAGATCAGGCCCCGCCGCCACGCCTTGAGCCGCTCGTAGGTCAGCACGCCGACCAGGTTCAGCATCACGATCAGCAGCGGGAACTCGAAGCTGAACCCGAACACCAGCAGCAGGTTGATCAGAAAGCCGAAGTACTGGTCGCCGGACAGCGCGGTGATCTGCACGTCGCTGCCGACGGTGAGCAGGAAGCCCAGCGCGGTGGACAGCACGAAGTACGCCAGCAGCGCGCCGGCGATGAACAGCACCGCGCCCACGCCGACGAACGCGATCGCGAAGCGACGTTCCTTCTTGTACAGGCCCGGCGTGATGAATGCCCAGGTCTGGTAGAGCCACACCGGGCAGGCCAGCACCAGCCCGGCGGTCAACGCCACCTTCAGCCGCAGCATGAACTGGTCGAACGGGGCGGTGGCCAGCAGGCGGCATTCGCCGTCCGGGGCGATGGTCGCCCGCGCCGACTCGGGCAGCGCGCAGTACGGGCCGCGCAGCCAGTCGCCGAGGCTGGGCAGCCCGAACACGCCGTAGCCGTACCAGAGGAAACCGACGATGGTGGCCACCACGACCGCGGCGAGGGCGATCAGCAGCCGGTTGCGCAGTTCCTGCAGGTGCTCGACCAGCGACATGGTGCCGTCGGGATTGGTCCGCGACCGGCGTCGCCGGGGGTCGAGCTTTCGGAGGATTGCGGGGGTCTGCACGGCAGTGCCTAGTGACGCGGCGTCACGCCGCGGTAGCTGGGTCGGGATGCGTCAGGCCGGCCGTTGATCCGATGGTCGCCCGGGCTCCGGGGCGGGCTGCCCGGGGGTGTCGACGCGTTCCGAGGCGATCGGCGTGGCCTGGGGGGCCGCGTCGCCCTTGCCGTCGGCGGAGTCCGCCTGCATCTCCTTGATCTCCGACTTGAAGATCCGCATCGACTTCCCGAGGGAACGCGCTGCGTCAGGGAGCTTCTTCGCCCCGAAGAGCAGGACGAAGACGGCGATGACGATGACCCAGTGCCAGGGTTGTAGTCCGCCCAATTTGGTTACCTCCAGACGTCTCGGCCAGTCTACCCGGCGGCCTCGTACGCGGTCAGCGCCGCGGCGGCCGACTCGCGGACCCGATCGGCGAGGGGCTGCGGTTCCAGCACCCGCACCGCCGAGCCGAAACCGAGCACGAACCGGGCCATCCAGTCGTCGGAGGCGTAGGTCATCTCGGCTTCCCAGGCGCCGTCCGGGCGCTCCCGGATCTCGCGCAGCGGGTAGTAGTCGAACATCCACGCCGCCGAGCGGTCGATCAGCAGCGTGGCCGACGGCAGCGACGGGTCCGCGTCGAACAGCGAGGTGTCCGGTTCCGCCTTGACCGCCGGCGGTGGTGGGGCCGCCTTCTCATCGAGCACCTTGGCGTCGACGATGCGGTCGAACCGGAACAGCCGCACCCCCTCGGCCGACCGGCACCACGCCTCCAGGTAGCTGTGCTCGGCGACCAGCACCACCCGGATCGGGTCGACGACCCGGCTGGTCAGCTGGTCGTGCGAGGCCGAGTAGTACTCCATGGACAGGGCCTTGCCGTCGCGTACCGCCGCCCGCACCGCCGCGGCGGCCGCACTCTCGCTGGGCGCCGGATCGTCGGTCACGGTCTGGGTTCCCTGACCGCGCGCCCCGGCCGCCGACTCGATCTTGGCGATCGCGCTGCGCGCGGCCTCCGGATCGACCATGCCGGGCACCTCGGCCAGTGCGCGCAGCGCCACCAGGATGCCGGTCGCCTCCGGGGAGGTCAGCCGCAGCGGGCGGTCGATACCCGCCGAGAACGTGACTTCGATTGTGTCGTCGGTGAATTCGAAGTCGATCAGGTCGCCGGGCCCGTAGCCGGGCAGCCCGCACATCCACAGTTGGTTGAGGTCGTTGCGCAGCTGCTTCTCACTGACGCCGAGCTCGGCGGCGGCCTCGGCGTAGGTGATCTTGGGGTTGGCCTGGAAGTACGGCACCATGTTCAGCAGCCGCACCAGCCTGGCGGAAACGGCGCTCATGCGCGATCCGCCTTCGCTTCTCGCTTGCAGCTCATGCGCGATCCGCCTTCGCTTCTCGCTGGCAACTCATCCCGTCACCGCCTGCGCCCGCAACCTTTCCAGCACATCCTCGCGCAGCGCCTGCGGTTCCAGCGCGACCGCGTCGGGACCGTAGCTGGCGACCTCGCGGGCCAACCGGTCCAGCATGCCGATCTCCAGCGCGAGTTCGTCGCCCGCACGCCCGCCCAGCGTCCGCGGTCCGATCACGGTGCCCCTGCGGCGCAGCGCGGTGCCGCGGCCCTCGGCGACCCACACACGGGCCTCGCCGGTGCTCGGCCACTCCGCGACCGCCCGCTCGACGATCTCACGCAGGTTGACCCCGTCCGGCCTGGTCACCGCCCCTTTCGGGCCGATGGGCGCGACCTCCGGCCCGATGCGCGACAGCCGGAACGTGCGGGTCGCGTCGCGGTCGCGGTCGTGGCCGACGAGATACCAGCGACCGCGGTGGGTGACCACGCCCCACGGCTCGACGGTGCGCGTGGTGTACGGCTCACCGCGCGACGGCCGGTGCGGGAACTGCACCGCCTGCCCGGAATTGATGGCGGACAACAGGATTCCCAACACATCCTCCGAACCGCGCAGGCCGGGTAACGCGGCCGTCGACGTGATCGCCGGGGCGGAGTCGTCGGATTCGATATCGATGCCGGCGGCGCGCAGCTTCAGCAGCGCGCTCTGGGTGGCGGTGATCAGCTCCGGGGACTCCCACAGTTTGGTGGCCACCGCCACCGCCGCGGCCTCGTCTGCGGTCAGCTCGACAGGCGGCAGCTCGTAGGCCTCGCGATTGATCCGGTACCCCTCGGTGTCCGACATCGACACCTTGCCGGTCTCCAGCGGGATGCCCAGGTCGCGCAGCTCGTTCTTGTCGCGTTCGAACATCCGCGAGAACGCCTCGTCGCTGGCGCAGTCGGAGTAGCCGAGCACGGTCTCGCGGATGCGTTCCGCGGTGATGAAGCTGCGCGTCGACAGCAGGGCGATGACGAGGTTCATCAACCGTTCGACTTTGGAAATCGCCACTCGATCGAGCCTAATGTCACCACCGGCCGCAGGCGCGCAGGCGGGCCCGCGGACTACGGGTCACATGCTGGCGATCAGCCGTTTAACCCGCTCGTCGACCGCCCGGAACGGGTCCTTGCACAGCACCGTGCGCTGCGCCTGGTCGTTGAGCTTGAGGTGCACCCAGTCCACGGTGAAGTCGCGGCCGGCCTCCTGCGCGGCGGCGATGAACTCGCCGCGCAGCTTGGCCCTGGTGGTCTGCGGCGGGGTGTTGACCGCGGCCTCGATCTCCTCGTCGGTGGTGACGCGGGCGGCCAGCCCCTTGCGCTGCAGCAGGTCGAACACGCCGCGACCCCGCTTGATGTCGTGGTAGGCCAGGTCGAGCTGGCTGATCTTGGGATCGGACAGCTCCATGTTGTAGCGGTCCTGGTAGCGCTGGAACAGCTTGCGCTTGATCACCCAGTCGATCTCGGTGTCGACCTTGGCGAAGTCCTGGCTTTCCACGGCGTCGAGCTGGCGGCCCCACAGGTCAACGACCTGCTGGATCTGCGTGTCGGGCTCGCGGTCGGCCAGATACTCCACGGCGCGGGCGAAGTACTCGCGCTGGATGTCCAGCGCGCTGGCCTGCCGGCCCCCGGCCAACCGCACCGGCCGGCGGCCGGTCAGGTCGTGGCTCACCTCGCGGATCGCGCGGATCGGGTTGTCCAGCGAGAAGTCACGGAACGCGACCCCGGCCTCGATCATCTCCAGCACCAGCGACGCCGTGCCCACCTTCAGCATCGTGGTGGCCTCGCACATGTTGGAGTCCCCGACGATCACGTGCAGCCGGCGGTACTTCTCGGCGTCGGCGTGCGGCTCGTCGCGGGTGTTGATGATCGGCCGCGACCGCGTGGTGGCGCTGGAGACGCCCTCCCAGATGTGCTCGGCGCGCTGGCTCAGGCAGAACGTCGCGGCCTTGGGCGTCTGCAGCACCTTGCCCGCGCCGCAGATCAGCTGGCGGGTGACCAGGAACGGCAGCAGCACATCGGAGATCCGGGAGAACTCACCGGCCCGCACGATCAGGTAGTTCTCATGGCAGCCGTAGGAGTTGCCCGCGGAGTCGGTGTTGTTCTTGAACAGGTAGATGTCCCCGCCGATGCCCTCGTCGGCCAGCCGCTGCTCGGCGTCGATCAGCAGGTCCTCGAGCACCCGCTCGCCGGCGCGGTCGTGGGTGACCAGCTGCACCAGGTTGTCGCACTCGGCGGTGGCGTACTCGGGGTGGCTGCCCACGTCCAGGTACAGGCGCGCGCCGTTGCGGAGGAAGACGTTCGAACTGCGGCCCCACGACACCACCCGTCGGAACAGGTAGCGAGCGACCTCGTCGGGGCTCAGCCGGCGATGTCCGTGGAACGTGCAGGTGACACCGAACTCGGTCTCGATGCCCATGATCCGTCGCTGCACCTCATCGAGACTACTGGTTGCTGCACGAACACGGCGGGCAAGCCGCGCCGAAGGTACCGTCGACACCGCCGACGGCCTCGGTCGAAGTCACCGGGTGACCGATCCCCGACCGCCCGCCGAGGGATCCCCGTGGCGCGCCGTTCTGGGTCAAGCGCGGGGCTGTGGATAACTTCAGCGCGGCGGCCCGCTGATTTGTCAGCATGAGGCATGGGGGGAATCGAGCGCGTCGACGCGTTGGCGATGGAGGCGGTGGCGGAGAGCCTGGAGAACGCCGTCTCGGAGATCCTGCTGACCGGCATCAATTGGGTTGAGCCAGAACCAGATCCACCGGACGACGACGCGGTTGATCTGCACGGTGAGAGCGCCCGGCTCTGGGTCGAGTCGGTGCTCGAGCGCATGGAGGTGTGGACGATCCGGGCGCGGCGCATCTCCGCGGCGCTGTACCGGCACCAGCTGCGCCGCCCGCAGTGAGCCGGCCGACGGTCACGCAGGCGCTGGCCTGGTCGCCGGCATCGCTGCGGGCGGCCGCCGGCGCGGGGGGCGCTGCCGCGGCCGGTCTGGGGGCCGCCGGCGCCGGCGCGGGCGCGGGGGGCCCGGGGGGGGGCGGG
>Ga0182793_1001423_pt1 | contig 14842 bp, 8 predicted proteins | sample Passage237A_FD_130498 | JGI IMG/M metagenome (GOLD analysis project Ga0182793, IMG submission 130498) | Cellulose adapted compost microbial communities from Newby Island Compost Facility, Milpitas, CA, USA - Passage2 37A (version 2) (version 2) ... | reverse complement strand
GGTCGGACTGCTCGAGAATCAGGAAATCGGATACGCCGAGTTCCTTGAGACGGTAGGCGGCGCCGAGGCCGGTGGGGCCGGCGCCGAGGATGACGAAACGGTGCGACGACATCGGATCAGACGGCGGGGGCGAGGATGGCGGATTTCACGCGGGACGCGTGGTCGTTGAGAATTTGTTGAAAGCGCCAGAGTTCGCCGACGCAACGGAAGCAGACGCGGATGAGCTTCCAGCGAACGATGGAAACCGTGCCGGTCTTGCGATCTTCGTGGGAGACGGGCAGGTGCATGAGATCGGCGTCGATGCGGGCGCCGAGGACGGCGAGGAAGATGTTCGGCGCGAAGGTTTCGGGCGGAATGATCGCGAGCGCCTCGGCGAGGAAATCAGTGCGGAGGAGACGGAAGGGGACGTTGGAGTCTTTAAGGTAGCGGCCGTAGAGCGCGAGCAGGACGACGCGGAGAATACGGGTGATGACGAGGCGATGAAGGGCGTCGTGTCGGACCGAGCGATAGCCGAGAATACAGGGCGATTCGTGACGGCGGAACCAGAGGCGGCTGAAGTCGGCGGGTTTGAACTGATCGTCGGAATCGACGTGGAAGACGAAATCGGGCGAGAGCGCGACGGCTTCGTGATAAGCGCGGAGGAGGGCGCCGCCGTGGCCGGAGTTTTTCTGGTGAATGACGATCAGGCGCGACTCCGTGGCGGCGAGCTGGTCGAGGAGTTTGCCGGTGTTGTCGCGGGAGCCGTCGTTGACGACGACCAGGCGGAAGTCGGCGCCGAAGAGGCGAGCGAGTTCGTCGCGCCAGGCAGAGACGACGGGGACGATGCAGCCTTCTTCGTTGTAGGCGGGCATGACGAGGACGCAGGGGAGCGACGCCAATGTGTGGGGGGGAGGGGGCATGCTTGCGGCGGATAGTATACGCGTGGCGACTTGCTAGGGATGGCGAATTCGAAAACGACGCCAGAGAAATTCGATCCAGGCGCTTTTGCGCAGGTATCGAATCAGACAGGGATTGTTCTCTATTTCATCAGGACGCAGTGTTCGTCCGAAGGTTCGCCGCCGCAAGAAGTCGATTTCGGCCTGTCCGACGGACTCCATTTGCGCGGAGGTTTTTTGGGCTGCGTGCACGCGGAAGCAGGCGAGGAAATAGGGCACGCGGACGATCTTCGCGCCGGCGGCTTGAAAGCGAAGGAGCAGGTCCCAATCCATCGCGAATTTGAAGGACGGGTCGATGCCCCCGACCTTGTCCCAGATACGACGGCGCCAGAACAGGGTTTCCTGAGGGACGAAGTCGTTGAGGCGAAGAACCTCGTCGTCATGCGGAGGAAGGAACCAGCGGCCGATTTCGCGGGACTGTTCGTCAACGACGATGCGATGGCCGTAAATCACGTCGACGTCGGGATGAGCGGCGAAGTAATCGGCTACATAGGCAAGCGTGCCGGGAAGGTAGAAATCGTCGGAATTGAGCCAGGCCATGAGGTCGTGAGGTTGACCGGCCGTCTTGTGAAACCCCCGCTGGATCGCATCAGCTTGCCCTTTGTCTTGCTCGGCAACAAATCGCAGGCGATCGACGAACTGTTGGGCAACGTGGATGGTGCGGTCATCCGAGCAGGCGTCCTGCACCACATAAACGCACTTGATCGACTGATCGAGAACACTGCGGAGGGTTTGCTCTATGAACTCTCCTTGCCGATATGATGGAGTAACAATGGCGACCCGAGGGGTTTTTGAGTTCAAATGCACCCTGGGAAAACGTTCAGTCTTCAGACTGTGTGGTGGATGAACCATGTGCAGTGGCATCTGCAGAAACATCAGCTCGGTCCAATCTCCCCCTCCCAACCACCGAGGTCGGTAGGAGCGGGCGACTTGGACGTCGACACGCAGTAGCCGGATACACTTTGTGGTCGATAGCTGGGCTTCGAAAATTAGTTCGGACGCCCCCGATGGTAGAATACCGCGGATCTCAAAGCCGACGCGCTCATCGGGAGCATCTGCACGGGAAGCGAGGACGTCCGGTCGGGGCAGGTGCAACGCCGCGGGAAAATTCAAACCGCCCACGCAAGCGCGTAGGCCGGCGAGGTGGGTCCGTTGCGCTGCGAAGGCCCAGCCTTTGATGATCAAGCACTGGCCGGGCAACTTCCATGAAGTCGGCCGGTCTATATAAAATCTGATCGGCGGAGTATTCGGGTGTATCGGAGCGCCCAGCCGATAGTCCCCGAATAGCGGGTCCATATAAGCAGGATAGCAGGGGTCGTGTCCGCGGCAATCACCGACCTCCAAAGGTTGTCTTCGAGGCTCAAGAAGTGGGTGGACGAGTCGTAGCGGAGCGCCGGCACTCACGACGACCGACAGCCCGTAAGAGCGCACATACTCCGCCAGGCGTGTTCCAAAGTCGTCCCCCGTGGGGTCGATACCGGTGGCCAGTGCGGCACGTCCAAGTTCTTTCCGAAAAGCGACGCAGTCGGAAGGCAGTCCACTCACTTCGCGATCACAGGCCAAAGAGCCATTGTAGCCATCTCCACTGGCGGGAAATCCACGCATGGCGGCGGTCCAATTCCCCTTGCCACATGCAATCAGCCCCGAGGCGTGAACGCAGTCTACACCAGAAAGAAGAAGTGGTCCCACGAGGCCGCAATGAGGCGAACTCAGATGCATCCGGAGGGTGTCGAGCCATCGATCGTGAACCGCTTGGACGGGGCTTCGCAATAGAACCACGAACTTCTCGCTCACATTGAGGATGGCTGATTGCCATTCAGCGCGCTGAAATGGAGCGATCACGATACGAGGAGTGCCGGAGGCGATCTTGGGTATAAATTCCGATGATGGTGCGACGATGGCGAGATCGGTCAGTCCAGGTGAAGTGTGGGGCTCGAGCCTGACACGATGGCCACCTAGCGCCCGGGCCCTGGCTGGAAAGCCGATACGATCCAAATGCCTTTGCACAGCGCGTGCCTGCAAAGAGTCCATATCGCCCTTGATATTGCCAGAAAGCGCGCTGCTTTTGGGCGACATGCGCCATTGGTATAGAATACGGTCTACGTGAGCGATCCGCGTCGTGCGTTCTGCAAGTCTCAGGAAGAACTCATAGTCTTGAATACCGTCGAATTCTGGATCGAAGCCATCCACGGCTCGCGCAAGCGCAGTGCGAACGCATAGCAAGTGGCCTATATACATCACTCCCTTGGCGAATATCAGCGAAGGCCCGGGCTTAAGAAAGGGCAGCACAGGTTGATTGTCCTGCCCAATCTTCTCCTCGTCGCTGTAGAGAATGTCCAGATCGGGCTCGTCCGCCAAGCGGACAGCCAGTTCGGCCAGCGCATGGGGATGCACCTTATCGTCGTGATCGAGGAATACTACGAACTTCCCCTCGGCGGAGGCCAACGCGGCGTTCGAGGCGCGGGAGATATTCTGATTCGAGGGCAAATATTCGACATGGATCCGCTTGTCTTCTCGGCTTGCTCTGGCGAGAGTATCGCGAACCTGGGGATTGGTGGATCCATCATCTATAATACGGGCTTCCCAGTGGGGATAGGTTTGTCGTCGCATCGAATCGAGGCAGTCGCACAGAAAGGCGAGTGGCGGATCGTAGACAGGAACGATGAAGGAAAACGTGATTGCGGTGTCGATTTCCGCTGTGCGGTGACTCAACCATATATGATGATCCCTATCCGAAGCGTTGAGCTGCTGCCGCCAGGAAGGATAGTTTCGGACCATGGGGTTGCGACCAGGCAGGTCGCGAGGTAAGAAATTAAAAAAGGGAGAGGTTTTATCGCGAGTGTGCGCTCTGAGTTCGACAGGCTCATCCGGATCGATCAGCGGAAGAACCAGGTGAAATCCGGATCGCTGGGATCCTGGAATGCGATCGAAAAACGTGAAAACATCATTTCGTTCATGGACGGGCGCTGCCGCTACGCGTGTGCCACGTTGCCAGGCTGAAATCTCCGTAAGTTCAGCGAAATCGGGTTCGACTCGCCACCCCTCGACTCGGATAGAGTGCGTTGCATCTTCAATCCATCTTGCCGATTCGACCTGATATCTAGGCAGACTCATTAGAGATCGCGGCTGCGCCCGGCGCGTTTTATCGGAATGAGATCGGAGTCAGCCTCAGCCCTGCAAAAGATTCCTTGCCGGAGGGTGCAGTGATCGCAAGGCCGCCGCTGATGCCATTCATCACTTGGGATTGGTTACGCTATAGGCAGCGCCAAACCGCCCCGTTGCCGATTCAATCGAGCCCTATCGAAACAATCCCCGTAGGCAGCACCGATGGAGCGCGAGGCGAAGCGTGAGAGAACGATATCGCGCTGGGACATTGCGCGTTCCTTATATCGCGCGAGGCCGCCAGCCCATTCCGCAAAAGCGTTTCGAGATATAGTCAAATCCTCCGAGACCGGGAACGTGGTTCCGGATTGATATTGATCCAGAACAAGCTTGATATCTCCGACGTCGGTTGCGAGCACCGGTGTGCCAACCGAAAGTGCCTCCAGCATCACGATGGGCAGTCCTTCATATTGCGAAGTTACGATCAGGCCATCCGCCACGGCCAGCAAAGTGCCTACTTCGTCCGTGTAGGGGATGCGGGTGACATTCGTGAGGTTGTGCTTTTCGATATAAGTCGCGCACTTGTCACCGAGCTCACCGTTTCCGACCAATACGAAGCGATCGCCGGTTCCCGTGCTTTGTGCAAGCCGGGCGAGATCCAAGAATACCAGCGGTCGCTTCTGTTTCGTGAGGCGCCCCACGAACACAAACGTTCGAGATCGATGGTCCTTCAGGCCGAGGCGGAGACGGTGGACGGCGATTTGCGAAGGATCGACCCGGCTGGATAACAATTTTCGTTCGTTGACCGCATGGTAGATCAGAGTGACACGATGGACAGGAATTTTCAGACGTTTTAGAAAAACATCCCGAATTCGTGCATTGATCGCGATGAAGTGGTCGAAGGATTGAATGCCCTTGTCGTGATAATGTTCGATCCAGCCAACTTCGGTGTCGTAAACCTGCTGATCCACAATGGGGATACCTGTGAAAAGGCGACGGATCGCAAGACTATGCGCCAATAGCCAAGGCGAGCCATTGCAGATCCAGACCAGATCGGGCGAGAGAGTTTGTGCAATCACCGTCAGCAGGTCCATGTGATGTTCTCTATTGGCCACTTCGGCGAGATCGAACGTCAGCACTTCCATCTCGTCGAGTTGGTAGTGAAGGCTGCCTTGATGTTTGGCTAGCCGTTCAGTTGTGACCACGACAAAGCGGAATCGCGGTTGAAGCTCACGAATGATTTCGATGGTGTTCCGCTCGGCGCCCCCGACGGCCATGAAGATGGGCAGCACAAGGCACGTCGGCCGATTGTCTTTTCGGACGAGCAGGTCCTCCAGCGCCCTAAGGGCTGGTAAGTGTTTTTGACTGGAGGAGGGGCAATTATGAAAAACGAGGTCGTCCGATTCTGCTCTCACGCCCGACCATGCCTCCTCGGCGGAAAGATCAATTTGGCTCGAACAAGTGCTGGACGGAACAGGCACACGCATGAACCGCCCTCGGATCGGATCGGAAGGTGGGTATGTTCGGAGTGCGGTGATTTCGCGCCGATGGACGAGCGCCTCGGTCATCGAAGTGCAATGCACGATCGGCAGTTCCTGCAGATCGGAGGAGAGCACGACGAAGTCGTATGAGAACCAATAAAGGCCTAGGAGCGCATTACAAAGGGCTCTAGACGAAAGGGTGGGTGGCAGGTGGTAGGTTTCATGAATGCTTCGGACTCCTTCAGCGCCAACCCGTGCCGGAGCCGGGGGAATGTAAGGCGCGATATGTTGATTCGATAACAGCGCGGGGGGATACTCCGGGCTGCGATCGATTTCCGGATAGTCGGCGAGAAAGTCGTAAAACATACGGGAGATCTCCCCGTCCATGTGGGGAGATTGCTCTCGGATGGTATTATTTCTGTGCACCCTGTAAGCCGTGAGAAAATTGGGAGTCCAGACGCATCTGCCCATCATGCAGGCCCTGAGCGCAAAGTCCCAGTCGTGCACATAACGCAGGTCGGCAAAGCCACCGATGGCATCGAACAGCGTGCGGCGAAACACCATGTTGCTCGTCGTAGCGATGAAGTTTTGGCTGCACAGCAGGTATCGTAGCTGCGCGGATTTTAGGGGGCCATCGAAGCCTGTTGGGAGAGGCACGGCGTATTCGGGCTCAAATATACCGCGTTTCGTTCCTATGACTTGGTCATCCTCGTCGATGATCAGCAATGCTCCGGAGACGAGATCGGCTTTTTCGAGCCGTGCGATCTGCTGGACCAAGTCGAAGCGATACGGCACGAAGTAATCGTCCGAGTTTAGCACTGCGATCCACGGGGCGCGGGCTTCCCGGCAAAGCTGGTTGAGGCGGTGATGCGCACCCAGGTTTCGTGGGGTGGGCTCCGAGAGATTGCGAATCCGGTCCCGGTGAGCTGCAGCAAGTCGTGCCGCGATTGCGGCCGAATCGTCGCGAGACCCGTCGTCGACGAGGAGAATTTCGGTGACGAGCCGCGAGGCCAAGCAGGAGTTCACCGCGCGAAGCAGATACTTCGCGTGATTATAGATCGGAATTACGACGGAAAACATGCGATGCGGTTCAAGTCACCGGGAAAAGGCGAGTGCGAAACGCAGCGTCGCAACGCAGTTCTGAATCGATGATACGGCCCAGCCGCCACTTTACGTTATGCAGAATCCGGCTGTAGGCCTTGGCGAAGTTGGTGCAGGCGGTGGCGGCCGAACTTACGTAGCCTTGAAGGTAGGCCGCTTCAAACACGGCGAAGAGGAGATCGTCATGCCATGCTTCGTTGCCGAGTCGATGTTCCCGCTCGATGATACGGGCCCAGGCTTTCAAGCCTTCCAAGGCCGCAATGTAATCTGCAGTCGCCGCCGCGCTGTCTCCCGCGAGGGGTGCACGCATCGCTTCGTAGATATCCGCTGCGCGGACCATCGGGCCCATCTCGGGATGCATGGCACTGAACACGTGGGCCATCGCACCGGCCGTTTCTTGGCGGCGTATGAAGGAAGCCACGTCGTAGCGGTGAAGATGATATCCGCAGGAGGAAGGGGCATAGAGGATTTCCATGCCGCCGAGCTTCTTGAAAACGCGGTAAGCAAACTCTACATCCTCCCAGCTGGCAGCCGGAAACGCACTTGAAAAACCTTCCTGCAACCAATCCGACACAATGTCGCGTTTGACCGAGATGTTACAGGTGTAGAAAAAACGATAGTCGAGCAATTCGTAGGCAGGGAAGTCCGCGTAGCCAAATTGCTCACCACCATGCCCCTGGATGTGTCGCATGACGTGCCCTACATCGAGGCGGTGATTATCGGGCCAGACCGCCTTGCCGAGAACCGCGAGTTTCTTGGTCGGAAACTCGGCATGCATCTCGGCATGAACGCGGAGAAAGTCATCGTCGCACGGGAGAATGTCGTCACCCATGAATAAGACGACCTCGTGTCTGGCGAGCGATGCACCGAGATTTCTTGCCTGGCCGGGGCCTCCATTCGAAACGGAGCGGAAGGTTAGTTCGGGTATTTCTCGTTGCAGCCTGGCCAGAACTTCAGGGGTTTGATCGGTGCTTCCATCGTCGATTACAATCCATTCGACCTCGAAACCTTTGGCGGCGGTATGTGTTCTACGTATTACCTCCTCGAGTAATTGCGCTCGATTGAAGGTAGGCATCACGATCGAGAGGGTGCATAGCTGGGCCCGTCGTCCGTCGGAGGATGGTTCGGAATCGGAGTTGGTAGCGGCTCGGGAATTTTGCGCCATATCGGATCGTTTGGAAGCTGTGATGTTGAGGAGCTGGTAAGGGGGATCGGGCTAGTCGATCAGCTGGCGGCGCAAGAACCGAAGAGGGGCCGTTATGCGCCAGCTGAAGGACCGAGTCATCCGAGCCTGGCGTTCGGACAAACGTTGAGATTCCTCCTCCAAAGCCCGCAGACGCGCTTCCAACACGCTCACCTGTTCGCCGGCAGTCGCTCGTATGCGCTCCGTTTCCCGGGAGGCTTGCTCCTGGATCTCCTGGATAGTTGCACGCTCACGACCCAGTTCATGATTCAGGTGGGCAATATGCCGATGTAATTTCTCCATTTCTCCGTGGGCGCTGCGCAGGTCGCCATGAAGGAGGTGTATGGTATGGTTGAGGTGGGCGACGTGACTATGCGTTGCATCGCACTCGGCTCTAGCGGCGTTTTCGCGCACCAGAGCCTCCTGAAGAGTCTGCTCTTTGAGCTGCAGCTCCCCGGCCAAATCGTTGTTTTTTTTGGTGGCCTGCGCCAACGCCGCACGAGCGGCTGCCAGCGGAATCGCTACATTTTCCTTTCGCTGGAGCTCGGCACGGAGGTTGGCGATGATTTGGGCGTCCTGTGCCTGTTGTTGACGAAGCTGGTCGAGTTCGGCGCGAATGGCGTTGTGAGCATTTTCGAGCGTTTCGATATAGGTCGCTTTCTCCCGAAGTATTTGTGCGCTGGAATTCGTCGCTTCCATTCCTTGCCGCTGGGCAAGCTCAAGTTTGTCGCGAGCTTCTGACAGCTCCAGCAGCACGGCTTCGTGGGCTGTTTGGAGCTTCTCCAATGAAGCGCTCAAGGTGTCCAAGGCCTCGGTTTTCTTCCGTAAATCGGCAATCATTTCCGCGTCTTTGTCAGTTTGGTTTTTCAGTTCGGCGACGACATTTTCCAGAGACTTTTTCTCTGCCAGCTCTGCCTCTAGCGACGCGATCAATTCCGCGTCCGCTCGGTTTTGCTCGGACAACGACTGGGCGCGTCCATTCGAGGCGGTGATCTCTGCCTCGAGCTGTTCACAGCGGGCGGTGAGACGGGCGAGATTTTCCCTGGCTTCACCCAATTGTTGTCGGATTTCGGATTCCCTCAGGAGGGCGGCGTCTCTCTCTTGTTCCAAGAACAGCCTAGTTTCCTCTGTCATTCCAATCGTAGGAATGTCAACAGCGCTGCTGGAGGGGCCATCTGTGCTCTCGGGAGTGCCCGCACGATTGGAAAGGTCCGATTCAAGCGAGCGAATCAGCTCGTCCTGCCTCCAGATCTGTTCCCGCGCTAGTGCGAGAGCTTGCTCGTTTGACGAAATTTCCTGCTCCGCTTGAAAAAGACGTTCCTTCAAGGCGGCGAGTTCCTCCTGAGCGCGGGCCGCAGTTTCGTTGGTGTCGTCGTCGGTCCGGTTTGCTGCTTCGAACTCCCCCGCTGGCTCACGGGTGTCAACCGAGTGGCTGTGAACTGGCTGAGCCGCGTTGCCCTCTTGTGCGGGCCGTTCCATGTGCGACGGCATCGGATCCGACGATACTGGAACCGTATCGGAACCTTCTTCGATTGGCAGGGGGGGGGCCAGCGGAGCCAACAGCATATCGGGAAGGTAGTTCCGCAGTCGGCGCAGGCCGGGATGAAAATTCATCCAAATCTCGACCACTACGAACCCGGTTTGCGCATCAACGATAAACTCGGGCAGGAAGACGGAGGGATCGTCTCCCAGCGAGAGCAGGGTGAGATTCGTCCCGCTGGGTAGCCGGAAAAGATCATCGCTGAACGAAAGATCGATCCATCCCGCGGACTCGTTTGCCGAATAAATGACCTCGGGTCGTGCGGAACGACGGACGCGGATGGATGAGATCTCGATCACGCCTGCATTGTTGCAGGGATCGAACCGCAGTCGCATCGGACCAGGAGCAATGTTTAATTCGAATTTTAGGGAACATTCCGAGCCGGGATTCAACTCCACTGATCCTGATCGGAGTTCGGAGAAGTTTCCGTCCGGCGCCCAAAACAGTTGAGCGAAAGGCCTCGGCGTCGTCAGAGGCGGTTGGACCTGCTCGGATGCGGATAAGACACTGGGAAGAAGGGATTCGCCGCGGAAGCGAGCGTGAGCTTGCGACGTCAGCGCTGCGAGCTCGCTCACGCCTGCTTGAGCTTCTTCCCGTGCGATCGATGGAGGATGAATCTCGTAGAGGAAGACGAGCTGTTGCAGAAGGCACAACGCTTGGAACCAAGGCTCTGACTGATATTCGTTGAGGAAGACCCTCGGCGTCGTGAGCTCCGGCGGAAGTTGGGAGAACCGCTGCCATCTCCAAGCATCGGTGGCAAAGAAGTGGGTGCGGCGGGCGAATTCCGCATCGATTAATTTCGGTTCGCCAGTCTCGGTGATGAGGATGTTACCCGCGGTCAGATCTCCATTCGTCCAACGCGTTCGCGGGGCGACCGTCGAAATACCATTTTGCACGAACGGGAAAACGACCCCTTCGAGGAAGACCCGATCCGTGTCACCAAAGATGGGTAAGCTCTGGACTTCTTCGAACAGGGTGCGCAATTCATCGATAAGGGCTTTGGTGCTCGACGACCGAGCGGTCTCGTTCAGGCCGGCCATCAAGCTCTCAAGCGCTGCCTCAACACGACCGGGTTGTATGCGACCACTGGTTAAAAGTGATTGGATGCTGTCGCCGGCCACGAACTCCGAGCCGAAGTAGTCCCAGTCGTCAAGCCGGTGCCAGAATAAAGGTTTTGTTGTAATCCGAGGACAGGCTTTATTCAGCGCGACCGCTCGCGAACGCAGATTTTTGAGGTTTCGACCGATCGAAAGGTGGAAAAGCGGACGCCCGTTGCGTTCGACTCGAAAGTCCGCACGGGTGTGGAAGTCCGCTCGTAACGGATTACGCGGGAGCGAGATTAATTGGACTGCCGACAGTCCACTCACCAAGTTGGCTTGCTTCAACTGGTGAAGGATGGAATCCAAGCCGAGCGTTCGCCGGTGACTGCCGAGGATGCCCGCGGGTGCGCCAAAGCGCGGAGAAGAGGAGCCGGCGTCCGGAATGGAACTTATCGGGTGAGGCCTGGGCATGACAAATTGGAACGGGATTCCCTGACTGGGTCCCCGTCCAACGTCAAATCTGCACGAAAAAATCAACGTTTCCGCACCCGAAAATAGTAGCTAGGAGCGAAAAACCGGCTGACTCCATTCCGGGCAAAGGTGCGGTAATGCGAAGTTAAGCATTCCTGAAACTCGGCGGAGACGGCAGTGCCGTTCGAGCCGTCGTGCTCATGAGGAACTTCAAACACTCCGGCTAGCTTTGACTCCAGATCTTCGTTTGCGGGGTGAATCAAGGCCGGGACTTTATAATCCGGAAAAGCTACGAAGACTTCCGCGGCTCCGAAACCCGCATCGGTAAAGAGCTGCTGATATTCGGCCAGGGAGTAGGTGAAGCTGCGCAGTTCGGAGCCGGTCAGCGCTCGAAAGCGGCGTTGCGCCAGCTCTGCGTCAAAAACAGCGATGTTGGGGGAGCCGATGTGGTCGTCGGCACTGCCGAGCAGGTATTTTAATCCTATGCGGTTCTCAATGCCTACGACCAGTGTGCCATCAGGCGTGAGAGCCTCGCGGATGGCTGAAAGGAACTGCTGTTGCACTGCTCGGGGATCACCGGATGCAAACTTCGGCACCCACTCCAACACCCCAATACAAGAGACGAGATCGAACTCGGAGTGGAACTTCGTCTCGAGAAAATCCGACTCCAAGAAAATCATGCGCGATGTCACCCGTTCTTGATTTGCCACGGATTGGATGAACGCGAGTCGCTCAGGTGTCGGCTCGAGCGCAACGACATGATGCTCTTGAGCAAGCGGAATGCTAATCTGCCCCCATCCTGCACCAATATCCAACACGATCGAACCTCGCTTGGGCGGGTGCATCCGGAAAAACAGATCGCGGCACGGATCGGTTACGATGCGATGTAGCCACGGATATGAGCACTCATATTGCCTGCGAATCACCTCGCGCCAAGGCTCGCCTGAGTCGATCTGTCTTATGAGTTGGCGGAGCGTCGATTCCGGAGTGTCCCGATAACACATCCGGTTGCGCTTTTCCAAGTCGACCCAAGTTCCGCCCCAAGGCACTTGGACAAGATTTCCGCCATGATGGAACGCGATCATTTTAAGACCAAGAAACCCAATGTTCTTTCGGCTATTTTGGCATGGAGGTTGGCAATACCGAACGATCGATCGGCAGGTAGCACCTCGATTTTCAGTGCATCGTAACGTCGGTGAATTACCAGCAGCTCTTCTCCTACAAACTGGGTGAAGCCGAACGACAGGAAGTAATTTCCTGGCATAAGGTTCATTGGAAAAGAGAACGTCACTTCGCGCCGTTCGCCGATCCTCATCGGCTGAGAAGGCTGCCGGCTGAAGAGGGTGTTGGTGCCGTAGACATCAACGCCAGCCGTGTTCTTGATGGTCAAAGCAAAGATCGGGTCCTGAAGGACTTCATAGGTCTCCACTTCGATGCGAACTGTTACATCTTCGCCGCTGACGAACCATGCCCGATTTTGGTTTTCGCGGTCACAGATCTCCAAATGAACTATCTTTCCGAGGGAGCCGCCGTAAGAGAATTCCTGACCCGATATCCCGATCCGACTCCGTTCATCGTTGACCAAGCGTTCGACTTTCTCGGCCAACTCCGCTGCATCTCTATGCGTGTTCAAGACAGCTTCCAATGCGGCTAGCTGGAGCCGCAACTCCTGCTCCGGACCGCTCGCGATCGCAGCGGACGCGCCGCCGCCGACGTCGGCGGGGCCGTTGCTTTGAGTGTCATGCCTCGGGGGGGGGGCGGGATCGTGGATCGGCTCGGAAGCCGATTTCGAGGAGAGTTTTTCGATGTCGGACTGGATTGATTGCACCGAACCGCCATCGGCGAGCAGCTTCGAATAAAGGTTGATCACGTCGTTCGGCAATCCTCCATAGATCATGTTTCCTCCCTCGAGAAGGATCGCATGCTGACACAGACGCTTTACCGATGAGGGATCGTGCGACACGAAGAGAATGGTCACGCCTTCCTCAACGAATTTGTCGATGGTGCGGGCGCATTTCAACTGGAAGCGGGCATCGCCGACGGAGAGGGCCTCGTCGATGATTAGGACGTCGGGGCGGACGTGAGCAGCAACCGCAAAGGCCAGTCGAAGAGCCATGCCGCTGGAATACGTTTTGATGGGCTGCTCGATGAAGTCGCCAATTTCTGAATACGCGACGATGTCTTCGTAGCAGGTATCGATTTCTTCCCGGCTGAGCCCGAGAACAGCTGCATTTAGGTAGATGTTTTCACGTCCCGAAAATTCCGGGTTGAAGCCGCTGCCCAGTTCGAGCAGTGCGGCTACTCTTCCATTTACTTGCACAGAGCCGGTAGTCGGACGCAGCGTCCCTGCGATGATTTGCAGCAATGTGCTTTTGCCAGATCCATTTCGGCCCACGATCCCAAGGGCGTCTCCCTTCTTGATCTCGAGTGAGACATCTCGCAACGCCCAAAAGTCGCGGTAGTGCCGCGCGGCCCGCGCTTGCAGGGCTTTTTGCAACGAGGTGCCGGCTCCCGCTTGACTGGCTAACCATTCCCAACCCGCAGCCCAGAGCCGTCCGGCCGGATTGTCCCAGATTCGGAACATCTTTCCTACGTTTTGGACGGAGATGGCTATTTCGTTTTTCATTTAGAGAACGTCTGCGAACGCACCTTTCATCTTCCGAAATGCGGAGTAGCCACAAGTGCAGCTTACAATTCCGAACCCGTATAGATAGGCGACATAACCAAGATTTGGCTGACGTCCCCAAAGCACCCCATCGCGAGCTACTTCCACGGCCAGAAGCAGCGGATTGAACTTAAGTATACTCCACCCGGCCTCAGGGAGACGACTGGCCGGATAGAATATGGCGCTGGAGAACATAAGCACCATGATCGAAAACTGCATCAAAGGAGCGATATCTCGGAAAAATACCCCCAGCGCCGAAAAGAACCATGCGGCACCGAGCGCTATGAGAAGGAGGGCGATCATTACGACAGCGAGCCATAATACGCCCATGGTTAACCCAGGCCCTAGAAATGCCGTTCCTATAACAACCAACCCCAGCGACACTGACGTATGAACGAACGCGGCTCCCACGGTTGCCGCGGGTAACACTTCCAAAGGAAAAACGACTTTCTTTACGAAATTGGCATTGAATACGATTTGTCCGGGGGCTGTGGACAGAACTTCTGCCACGAACTGGTAAAGAGTCATCCCCACAAAAATCCCCAAGCCATAGTCCACCCGGGTTTCGTTCGGGATCACTCCAAAGCTCCCGTTGAAGACATAGCCGAAAACCAAGATCTCGAGGGCGAGTATAAGCAGCGGAGAGAGAACCGACCAACCCAATCCCAAATAGCTTCCCCGGTGTCGCAGTTCGACGTTGCGCAACGTGAATTGCCAAGTCAGGTGACGTCGGGTCCAAAGTTCATGGGCCCATGCGAAGGGATTGGCAGAGATATCAGAATTGGAGCGAGATGAACTCACGGCAGGAAAACCGCTTCGATCCCGACAGGAGTAAAGTCAATTTCTGATCCCAGACTGCCAACGGCGACAATTTCGGTTCGGTCGGGCCGGCGGGTCTTGCGGGTCTAGTTACAACGCGGAGCGAGGAAGAGGGAATATGTGCGACGGCGTCGACTTGAGAGCATCAGAATGTATCGTTGGAGTGCAGGAGTGTGGATGGACTTCCTCGCGGTCTCAAGCGGGCTCGCCAAGGAATCTCAAGAGGCGGCAAGAAATGTTGATCCCGAATATCAGCGATGCTTGGGGTGGCCGCACGCATCAGGTATTCGAGAGTGAAGCTTACTAGAGTTTTGCCATTTCAGACGCAACCAAGCGGGCGATCATTTCTTCGAAACTCACCGTGTTCTCCCATCCCAGTTCTCGCCGCGCTTTGGCGGGGTTTCCGCATGGGGCCATCGGTTCGACCGCCGTCACGAGAGCGGTATCGTATTTGACGTAATCGCGCCAGTTGAGGCCGACGCACGCGAAGGCGTCCGCAACGAGT
>Ga0182793_1001422_pt1 | contig 14844 bp, 14 predicted proteins | sample Passage237A_FD_130498 | JGI IMG/M metagenome (GOLD analysis project Ga0182793, IMG submission 130498) | Cellulose adapted compost microbial communities from Newby Island Compost Facility, Milpitas, CA, USA - Passage2 37A (version 2) (version 2) ... | reverse complement strand
TATCTGCACGAGAAAATCAGGCAGCATTTAGAAAGCGGGTATACCGACAACTGGCTGCTTACCGATGAATGGCATTTCGGAGGCTTTGCAAAGCATAACGATGAACTGATTGCATTTATGAATACGTTTTACAAAGAGCAAGGCATTCCTTTGGATATGGTGTATACTTCCAAAATGATCTACGGCTTGCAGCAAATGATCCTGACGGGATTTTTCAAGAAAGATGCGCGTATTGTATGTATACATTCCGGCGGATTGCAGGGCAACAGATCAATACAGCACCGGCTAGAGTATTAAAACAGAGATTCTGAAAAAGTGCCTGTTCTCTCTTTCTAATCAAGCTTTTTTACTTTTACCCACCATGCACGAACAGACTACCCCCTCAAAAAGCAACCGGCTTACACTATATATTATCATAGCACTGATCGCAGGCATCGGCCTCGGATTTGTGCTGAATTCCACTTATGTAGCAGCCGATAATCTTCAACTGGCGCATGCAGAAGACAGTCTGGCATTGTTGAAAAAGCAGATGGCTACATACCCCGATAGTACTGATGCTGTGTATCAGACGATGCTCGAATCGAAAAACAGACTGACTGCAAGCCGGGCCGCCGCAGTAGCGGAGCGTAATAGTAAGCTGGAACCTTTTTCTTTATTGGCAGATATTTTTCTGCGACTGATTAAGATGATTGTAGCGCCCTTGGTCTTTTCAACTTTAGTGGTGGGTGTTGCAAAACTTGGCGATATGAAAGCCGTGGGAAGGATCGGTGGAAAGACTTTAGCATGGTTCTTTGCTGCTTCCTTTATGAGCCTGTTGCTGGGAATGATGCTGGTAAACTTCTTCAAACCCGGAATAGCCATGAACCTGCCATTGCCGGAAACTAATGAAACCGGTATTGTTAAATCAGCACTTTCCCTTCGCGATTTTCTGTACCATGTTTTTCCTGCCAGCGTGGTAGAGTCCATGGCTAAAAATGAGATTCTGCAGATTGTTGTATTCTCCCTGTTTTTTGGCGTGGCTACCGCTGCCATTGGCGAACCCGGACAGATCGTGATCCGTTTCTTTGATGCCGTGGCGCATGTGATCCTTAAAGTGACAGGATATGTAATGAATTTCGCACCAGTTGCAGTTTTCGGCGCCATGACTGCCATCATTGCCAAGCAGGGACTTGGTATTCTGAAAACATATTCCATCTTCATCGGAGAATTTTATTTCGGATTGCTCCTGCTCTGGGTATTGCTTTTACTTGCGGGTTCCGTGTTCATTCGCGGTCGCATTTTCTCTCTTATTCGTCGCATCAAAGAGCCGATCATTCTGGCATTTAGTACCAGCAGTAGCGAGGCAGCCTTTCCGAAGACTTTGATGGAACTGGAGCGTTTTGGTTGCAACAACCGTATCGTGAGCTTTGTACTGCCGCTGGGCTATTCCTTCAACCTCGACGGCTCCATGATGTACATGACCTTTGCGTCTTTGTTCATTGCGCAGTCTTATGGTATCAACCTTGACTATGGAACGCAGATGAGTATGCTGCTTGTACTGATGCTTACCAGCAAGGGTATCGCCGGTGTGCCACGTGCTTCGCTGGTGGTCATTGCCGGTACATTGGCAACTTTCAACATTCCCGAGGCAGGACTTGCATTATTGTTAGGTATTGACCCGTTGCTTGATATGGGACGCAGCGCAACCAATGTGGTGGGTAACAGTGTGGCTACTGCCGTGGTAAGTAAATGGGAGAATGCGTTGGAGGATTAACTTCTTCGCCGCAATACAGTTTTTTCTTTAGTCGTGTTCATTTAACGGAACGCACTGGTTTTTAACGGCTGAACTTCGCCCAAATTTCCTATTTTCACGGCTCTTAAAATTTTTATGCAGGATATTATTGAATTTCTGAAGAACCTGATGAATGCAGACTGGATCATGGCGCATGGTGGTCTGTATCTGGTGGCGTTAATCGTTTTTGCAGAAACGGGTTTGTTTGTCGGATTCTTTCTTCCCGGCGATTCATTGCTTTTCGTTTCGGGACTGATCATCGCGAATTCAACTCAGCCATCACCACTCATGGCAGGTCCTGTGGATCTGATGTTCTGGATGGTGGTCATTGCTCTTTGTGGTATTATCGGAAATTTTGTAGGCTACTGGTTTGGAAAGAAAACCGGTCCGCTGCTCTTTGAGCGGAAAGATACCTGGTTGTTTAAACGCAAACACCTTATTCAGGCAAAAGAGTTTTACGAAAAGAAAGGCGGCGGCGCTATCGTGTTGGCGCGTTTCCTTCCTATTGTCCGCACCTTTGCACCGATCGTAGCGGGTATTGTGAAGATGGATTTCAGGAAGTTCTTTTTCTATAACGTTATCGGAAGTTTTGCATGGGTAGTGAGCATGATGGTGCTAGGTTATCTGCTGGGCAATAATGTGTGGGTGAAAGACAATCTGGAGAAGATCATCATCGCGATCATCCTTGTTACTACCGGACCCGTTCTGTTCAGAATGTTCTTCTCTAAAAAGAAAGACCCAACACTTGAGGTTGGAAAGGACATTGTAGAAGAAACTTTTTCAGGCAACGATCACAGATAGACACTCGTCAGATTCCGAAATCTGCTATCGTTTTTATATTATTATGCGCCGCTACAATCGGCGCATTTTTTATGCAGCAAAGATCCATTTCACTCTTCAGCATTCCAGTTATCGTTGCCGCACTGGGTTATTTTGTTGATATCTACGACTTGCTTCTTTTCAGCATTGTGCGTGTGCAAAGTCTTAGAAGTCTGGGCTTGTCCGACGAGATGATCCGCGATCAGGGTATGGATATTATCGGGCACCAGATGTTTGGTCTGCTTATCGGAGGCATCATCTGGGGGATGATGGGTGATAAGAAAGGAAGGCTTTCTGTTTTATTTGGTTCTATTCTGCTTTATTCTCTTGCCAATATCGCCAATGGTTTTGTGCAAACAGCCACACAATATTCATTAGCTCGTTTCATTGCAGGTATCGGACTTGCAGGTGAACTTGGTGCGGGGATTACCTTGGTGAGCGAATTGATACCAAAGGAGAAACGTGGCGTTGCGACTTCGGTGGTAGCAGGTGTGGGATTGACAGGCGCGGTGCTGGCTTATTTTATTGCGCAGCTTTTCGACTGGCGTACCTGTTATTTTATCGGCGGCGGACTGGGACTTTTACTCTTACTGCTACGCGTCAGTGTATTTGAATCGGGCATGTTCCGCGACATAGAAAAGGCTCAGGTAAGCAAGGGTAATTTCTTTATGTTCTTCACAAAGTGGTCGCGCTTTCGCAAATATCTTCTGAGCATTCTCATCGGATTGCCCACCTGGTACGCCATAGGTGTTCTTGTTTCTTTTTCGAGAGAATTTGGAAAGGCTTTCGGTATAGAAGAAGAGATAAATCCGGGAAAGGCAGTGATGGTTGCTTACGTAGCCATTTCCATAGGAGATGTCCTCGTAGGTTTGCTCAGTCAGGCTGTGAAAAGCAGAAAGAAAGCGCTGTATATTTTCTATGTCATCACAGCCTTTGCCATTTTTCTGTTCTTCCGCCAGTCTGATGGTTCTTCCGCACAGCAGATGTATCTGATCTGTGCATTGCTGGGTTTCGGCACAGGCTTCTGGGCAATATTCGTCACCATGGCGGCAGAACATTTTGGTACGAATCTTCGTGCTACCGCGGCTACTACCGTTCCCAACATGGTGAGGGGTTCGCTGCCGTTGATTACCATGTTGTTCCAATGGTTGCAGACCCAACAGACTTACGTAGGAGCTGCTGCTTCTACTGGTATTATTGTAATGGCGATCTCTGTTGTGGCAGCAATTTTTACGGAAGAGACTTTTGGAAAGGATCTGAACTTCATTGAAGAAGATTAACTTCCTTATCGGAAACGATGCAGTTTTGATTGTGCCCTTACTGTCGGCACGATGATTAGTGTTTTTCATAGCAAAATTTACCAGGCTCATGAGGATTGCAACCTATAATGTAAACGGTGTCAACGGCAGGTTGCCGGTATTGCTTCGCTGGCTTGAAGAGTCTCAACCTGATATTGTTTGTCTGCAGGAGTTGAAAGCACCACAGGAAAAATTTCCCCTGTCGGAGATTGAAAAGCTTGGATATAATGCCATCTGGCATGGACAAAAGAGCTGGAATGGGGTAGCAATTCTCTCGAAAGGACTGGAGATTCGGGAGATAAGACGTGCGCTGCCCGGCGACGATGCCGATACGCACAGCCGGTATATAGAAGCTGAGATCGCAGGACTGGTGATTGGCGGACTATATCTTCCCAATGGAAATCCTGCACCGGGTCCGAAATTCGATTATAAACTTCAATGGTTTGAACGGCTTACGCTTCACGCAGCCGGTTTGCTCGCCTCCGGAAAACCGACCATTCTCACCGGAGACTTTAATGTAATGCCCACAGAACTGGATGTTTACAAGCCCGAACGTTGGGTAAAAGATGCATTGTTTCGTCCGGAAACCCGCGCAGCTTTTGCGAAGCTTATGGAGCAAGGCTGGACCGACGCATTGCGCAAGCTATATCCCGACGATGTGATCTATACCTTCTGGGATTATTTCCGCAATGCCTATGAAAGAAATGCGGGACTGAGGATCGATCATTTTCTGCTAAGTCCTCAATTAGCCGGACGACTGAAACACGCAGGTGTTGACCGCCATGTACGAGGCTGGGAAAAGACCAGCGACCATGCGCCGGTATGGATTGAGATAGAGTAGGGCGTTGGTTTTTTTGTGTTTGAAGTAAGAGTTTATAAACACGCTGACATTATCTACCCCGCAGCTGAATTTCGAAGTTTGTCCGCATAACGATTAGTTCGCAAACCACTATCGTTTTTTCAGAAACTCGCGATGTTTTTTGCCCCAAAGAATCATTTCACGAATAATCCCCTCAAAAGATTTACAATAACCTGTTACCTCGTACTCTGACTTTCCGGGAACGGATTTCTTTACGATAAATCCATTTAGTTCCAGTTCTTTCAATTCCCTGGAAAGCATTCTTGCAGTAAGATCAGGAATAGCTTCTTCAATTTCGCTGAATCTGGTAACACCCTGCATCAAGCTGCATAAAATGGGCAGCTTCCATTTCCCTCCCACTACATACAGTGTGTCCTGAATATATCTAACGTCATCTGGTTGTGGAATATACTGAATCATATGCCGGGAAATGCTTGTTGCTATACTCTATGATAGTGGGTATGCTTCTGTCGCTTTATACTTTCGAAATCGCAAACTTCAAAATAATGAAACGAAATTTCTACGCACTTGCAATTCTATTTGCCTGTTTTATTTCCTGCAAATCAAATACTGAAAATATGAGTAACAAAGACTTCATCCTTGAAATGATTACATCGAAAAAGAAACTCGAAGACTATCCCGACCGCATAAGCCAATCACTAATGCTATATGAGCCATCCTCTTTACCGTTTGGAGGCACTTATAAGGGATTTGATGCTTACACTCAATTTTATCCTCACGTACGAGACTTTTATGACTTTAGTCAACTTGAAGTAGAAGATGTTTATGGAGATAAAAATGCTGTTTTTGTAATCATTAATGTAAAAGTTAAACGTAGCAATGAGCCGCTGAAACTGTGTGAGCGTTTTTTATTTGATGAAGAAGGAAGGGTAATTCAAATCATGGTATTTCTATTCGACTACGAAAACAAACCAATCCATCGTATTTTGGGGTAATGATTTGAGAACCTGCCCTTAATTCGGTGGGTGAAGTACAGTAAATGTACAAACAACAACATTGACCCTTAAATAAAATGACAGCAGAAACGATCATTGAGAAACTCAACCTGACCAGACACCCGGAAGGCGGTTTCTACAGAGAAACATACAGAGCCGAAAAGTCCGTTACGCTCGACAATGGTAAGGTGAGAAATACGGGAACTGCCATTTATTATTTGCTAAAAGGAGCCGACAAATCACATTTCCACAAAGTGGGCTCCGACGAATTGTGGCTGTTTCATCAGGGTGAGCCTTTAGAGTTGCTGATGATCACCGGAGATGGAAATATTGAAACGAAAATTTTAGGCAATAGGCTGGACTTAGATGAAGAGCCGCAGATTATCATTCCGGCAAATGTTTGGTTCGCAGCACGGATTAAGGAGGAAAAAGGGTTTACACTTGTCAGTTGTATTGTTGCGCCGGGTTTTGAGTTTGAAGATTTTGAGTTAGCTGACAAAAACGAATTGATAAGATCCTTTCCCAACATCAAAGACGAAATTGAAGAATTATGTTTGTGAAAGGCGAGTATCTAGCTATGACAACATTATACAGAACGAATTCAGAAGACAAACATTTTCAGAGGCTGGTCTCTGAGCTCAATAAGGATCTGGCAAAGAAGAACGGAGATGCTAATGATTTCTTTGCGCAGTTCAATAAAATAGACCTTATCCAGCATGTGGTTATTGCCTTGAACGGCGATATGGCTGTTGGCTGCGGTGCCATCAAGGAATATGACGACTCCATAATGGAGGTGAAGAGAATGTATGTGCCCGTAGCATTTCGTGGTAAAGGAATTGCCGTTGCAGTATTAACCGAACTGGAAAACTGGGCAAGAGAACTCGGCTATAAAAAATGCATTTTGGAAACAGGCGATAAAATGCTCGAAGCGATTGGCTTGTACAAGAAAAGCGGCTACGAGATCATTCCCAATTACGGACAATATGCAAACGTTGAGAGCAGTATTTGCTTTGAAAAGATGCTGAACGCCGGTGAATAAAAAATTATTTTTCTTTCTGCCTGCAAACTAAATTGCGGGACATGGAATTAATATCCGACATGTTGAAGCATGCCTTATTGGGCTCAACCTTAATGCTACTTTCAATGGAGACAAATGCGCAAAACAACATTAATAGGAAGGAATTGCTAAATGCTGTGATTGGAGAAAGAACTATCTCATCCGTGAAAGTTGTTGAGATAGAATTTTCAGCCGGACAAAAAGCTCCTTATCATAAACATCCCTGTCCGGTGGTCGGAACTATTATTGCCGGAACCTGTCTGGTTCAGGTGGAGGGCAAAGAACCGCAGATATTGAAAGCCGGTGATGCTTTTTATGAACCTGCAGATACTCCTATTGTTCATTTCGACAATTACTCAGAAACAGAGCCTATGAGATTTGTTGCTTACTACCTCTCACACGAAGAAAAAGAGTTGACAGAAATACTACAGGTGAAAAAATGAGCAGCATTGCGAAATGCGGTCATAGAATAGTGGTTCATGATTTGTGAGGCATGCGTTTTACATTATCTTTTGATATCGGTGAATAGAATGCCTCACCCTTCATGCAGGCATTTGATCACATATACTTTGTAAGAAAACGATTAATGCCTTATAACATACCATCCGACTTCGCCGGACTTACCGACGAAGCACTCGATCAATCCCGAAGTACATACGGTTTTAATCAACCGGCTGATCCTAAAAAAGGTGCATGGTACACCATGTTGCTGGATATTTTAAAAGAGCCGATGTTGCTGCTGCTCATTGCCGTTTCGGTGATTTACGTGATTGTAGGCAATTACTCCGAAGCGCTTTTTATGTTCGGCGCAATTATCGTGGTATCGGGCATTTCCTTTTATCAGGACAATCGAAGTAAAAAGGCGTTAGAAGCCCTAGAAAAGCTCAATGAACCCCTCAGTAGGGTTATCCGAAACGGGAATGTCCTTCAAATTCCCACACGCGAAATTGCCGTAGGCGATCTGTGCATCGTAGAAGAAGGAACAATGATTAATGCAGATGGTGAAATTGTTCACAGCAATGACTTCTCGGTAAATGAATCTTCCCTTACAGGAGAAAGTTATTCGGTGTTTAAAAGTGTTGAGGCAGAAGATCGGAAAGTTTATAGCGGCACATTGGTTGTTTCGGGATTGGCAGTATTTAAAGTGGAACAAATAGGAAGTGAGACCAAACTCGGAAAAATCGGAAAAGCCATCCATGAAATCAAAGAAGAGACTTCTCCGCTGCATAACCAGATTACAACATTTGTCAAAAGGATGGCAGCGGTTGGTATCGCAGTCTTTTTGACTGTTTGGGGATATAGCTTTTGGCAATCGGGCAATCTCATGGAAAGTTTGCTGGTGGGTTTAACCCTCGCGATGTCTATTCTGCCCGAAGAAATCCCGGTTGCTTTTACCACGTTCATGGCGCTCGGAGCGTGGAAACTGATGCAGGAAGGTATCATCATCAAACGAAGCAGTGTTGTTGAAACACTGGGAAGCACTACAGTGATTTGCCTGGATAAGACAGGAACCATCACGGAGAACTCGATGGAGCTTAAAGCCTTCTACGATGTCAAAACAAATCGTGTTTTTGAGCCTTCTGAAGTTAACGCTACCGAACTGACCGAACTGATTCAATACGCTATGTGGAGCAGCGAACCGGTTCCCTTTGACCCCATGGAGAAAACCATTCATCGGGTATATGAACAAACACAAATTAAAGATTTGCGAAAGGAGTTTAATCTCATCCATGAATATCCGTTAGAGGGCCAGCCTCCGATGATGACACACGTGTTTGAAGATGCATCCGGGAATCGCCTCATTGCTGCAAAAGGGGCTCCCGAAGCGCTTCTGGAGGTTTCCGGTCTTTCAGAAACAGAGAAAGGAAAGTTGCTGAAACAAATACAGGATTTCGGCAAACAAGGCTATCGTGTATTGGGTGTAGGTAAAGCCAAATTTCACGGCAGTGATTTTCCGAAAAAACAACAAGACTTCCGTTTTGAGTTGTTGGGCTTTACGGTATTCTATGATCCCCCGAAAAAAGGAATCCAAAAAGTTTTCCAACAGATTTACGATGCCGGCATCAAGGTAAAAGTAATTACGGGCGACAATGAGGAAACTACCCATGCCATAGCGCAACAAGCAGGTGTCATCAATGAAGCACCGGCTGCTAGTGGTGTTGATATTGTGCAGCTTTCAACGAATGAAGTCATAGCGTTGTCGCGTAAAACCACTTTGTTTACACGCATGTTTCCGGAGGCAAAACTGGCAACGGTAAATGCGCTGAAACAGGATGGCGAAGTTGTAGCCATGTTGGGTGATGGTGTGAATGATGCTCCTGCGCTGAAATCGGCGCATATAGGTGTGGCCATGGGAAACAAAGGAACTGAGATAGCCAAAGCCGCTGCGCTCATGGTGATTACCAACGATGATTTAGGTAAGTTGATAGCCGGCATTGCTGCAGGAAGAAGAATTTATACCAACATCAAAAAAGCCGTTCAGTATATTATCTCTATCCATATTCCGATTATCCTCACGGTTTCCCTCCCTGTATTATTGGGCTGGGTGTATCCGAATATTTTTACTCCCGTACACGTCATCTTTTTAGAACTCATCATGGGTCCCACCTGCTCGATTGTGTATGAAAACGAACCGATGGAGAAAAATACAATGCTCCAGAAACCAAGAAAAATGACAGAGACATTCCTGAACTTGAAAGAACTTGGTATTAGTATCGTACAAGGTTTGGTTATTACAGCCGGCGTGTTATTTGTGTATCAATATGCCGTGCATCATGGGCAGGACGAAAAGTCAACGAGAGCTATGGTCTTCACTACCATGATCTTTGCCAATGTATTTTTGAGTTTGGTCAATCGCTCTTTCGTTTATAGTGTGTTCGATAGCATTAGGAATAAAAACAAACTTTTTCCGCTGATTATAAGCCTGACCTTACTCTTGCTTTTTGCCATTTTATATATTCCCACTTTTGCTGAATTCTTTAAACTGAATAGCCTGAATACACAGGAATTAGGATTTTCTATTCTGATAGCAGGGGTATCCGTTTTGTGGTTTGAGGTGTACAAATGGATAAAATTTCGCGAGATACGGAAAAGGAATGCCCGTTCTTGACGACGTTAGGGGGAAGGGGAGTGAAGGGTGGTTAGTGAAATGTTCTCATCTGGTTGAGCGTCCCGGCTGGAACGCCTATAATAAAGCGTCTGCTTTAAGATCGTTGCAACTTCAAAATATATATGTTTCACCATCCTTGCATCGGTGATATTGCACTATTATTTTGCATGAAACATACTACGCTTTGAATTGAATCTCCTCCTTACAGAATCCCTCCTCTAAATAGCGTTCATCTTTTGTTCATCAATAAAATCCCACTATTAAAAAAGAGAAAGCTCCTATTGATCGCAGCATTGCTGCCTATGGTCTTTGTTACTGCATGTAACAAAGGAGATACCTCCGACACCCACTCTCCCAAGGTTAGAGTATCGTATAGCGATGAAGACCCCTTCGGTCGCGACTATCACCAGTCTATTGTTGACTTTACTATCAACGGTATACCGGTATCACCCCTGAGTATGACAAGTACCGAGATTACAGCCGCCGACCAAAATGAGATCAGTTTTAAGGTGAAAAAATCAGCTATCTTTTTGGGTGCATTCCCGGATGAACTGTACACATATACCGGCAGTTTCTCCCGCGAACTTTTCACGGCGCCCGAGAGCGACTACAACAAAATAGATATCAATATCCGCGATTTGGTGCCGACCGTAACGATCAATAGGGTGTTGATTGACGTGAAGAGCACGGGTGGCGGCGGAAGCAGCAGCCCTTATAAGGGTATATGGGTACGTCAGTTGGGTGCTTCGGGCGATGAGACCGATTTGGCGATAGGCACCATACCCGGAGAACCTGCGAATGCGGTATGGATGTGCGAGTGGAAAGGTAGTGTAGGTCTGTACAAGGGCACCATCAGCGGCGACATCATCACCTTCGAACCTCAGTACGGATTGCCTACTTACACGGTGAAAATGGAAGGCAATGAGCTGATGCTGAAAGGCAATGTTTCGCAATCAATCTTCACCCCATACCGGAAAGGTAGCTGGACTTCTCATTGCGGTAAGCTTGGCAATTAGTAATTTTATGTTGAAAGAATATGAAGCACCTGTGCATCTGCGCAGGTGCTTTTTTGTTGTAGCCTGATGAGTATCAGATATTATTGTTCGCCGTAGTCTCTGACTACGGCGTAGCGGATTCAGGTCTTTGACCTTCTAAAGTGAGGACTTTTTATACAGCCTTATAGATGTTGTTCAGCGAACCACCACCTCAGCGACGGAGTCCGGAGACGCCAACAAACAAAGACTTCAAGTAATATACACACCACTGTTCCGGGGAGTAATTGACTACGCCTTTACCTGGGGGAGATCATATGCGTATTTTGTATTGCTGACGATTCAAATGTTGGGTAAACAATACAAAATACGAAATGCGCATTTTGTATTGTGTACAGCTCTGCTCTTTGACTGGAATGGTTTGTAAAGGGGAAACGCCGTATTAAAAACTGCTACATTCATTGCGTATATTTGAGAGTTGGCGGTAAGGTAACTCTTATAATATGGAATTCACTCTTGATAACTCGAACTACCAAAACTTTATACGGAATAATAGATACCTTGTCATAGACGAACAATTTCTTATTGACAACACTCTACAACAAGCAGAAAAAATATGTTTTAAGAATATCAAAGACTTAAATATCAGCTTTGTCATAAACAAGGTTGATCTAAAACAAATCAAAGTAGATATAAATAGATGTTCTTTTAAAGGATTTTTTATACAAGATTCAACTATCTCAGAATTGACAATTTTTGGACTCGAGATAAGCGAGTTTAAAGAAAGCAAGTTCAAGCAATTTGAAACAATAATAGACAAATCGAAAATTGAGCGTTTGTGGATTAATGATTCAAAAATCTACAATGGATTTTTAATTCGAAAAAATTGCAATATTGTTGACCTCTCAATATGGGACAGCATATTAGAACATTCTTTTACGTTTCTCAATTCTAAGTCTTCCAAAATAACAATTGAATCATCAAATGCTGATGACATAAGCATAGATAGAAACGACTATCCGGTAAAAGGTGAAAAGACTGAGGTTGAAACAATAAACATCTTCAGAACTACTATTACGAAAAACATAAAAATTTGGGAAGTCGATTTTAAGAATATTCATTTTCACAAGATTAAGCTTAGTAAAAGTGAAAGTTTGACAGATCACTATAATCAAATATTTATAACTACTCCTGATAGAGAGGACGAGCATGTTGTCGAAGAAATAAAAATCTCCGAATCCGATATTTTTTCTAAAGTGGTTATAAGTGTGGATAAAGTAAAAAAGACCACATTACTTAAAACAACATTTAACGACTTCAGAATAAATTTTTGGGGAATAGAGAGTTTTGTAAGTTATGATTGTAAATACACAGGCAGTATCTACTGGGGGTTTCCTAATCATCTTAAAACTATCACTAAGTTTTTAATGCACAGCTGTATATTCGAAAATGAATTTACTTTAAGCGATACGTGGTTCAAAGAAGAGTGTTATTTTAAAAGCTGTGTCTTTCAAAAATATCCATCATTCTTTACGCACAATACAATTCTTGAAAACTGTAAGACTGACTTTAAATTCTCAAACCTTCAGAATTTTGTTTTTCAAGAAATTCGTTTTACGCATTTTGTGTTCGAAAACCTTGATATCACGAATAGCCAATTTAAAGACTGTGTATGGGAGGAAAAGAAAGAAAAGTTTCTCAAACGAAACATTGTTGCTGATGAAGCAAAATGTCAGGATAAAGCCGACAGCTTGATTAAGCTAAAAGACATTTACGCAAAACTAAAAGTGAATTGTCAAAAGAACTCAGATTTTATTAACTATGGAAAATTTTATATCTCAGAGCAAGAGACAAAACGAAAGATTCACAAAAATGCCAAATCATGGGTAGAGTATTATCTTCTTTCCTTTCATAAATTTATAAGTAGTTACGGAGAAAATTTTAAAAAGCCATTAGCTATAATGCTTTTTGTATTAATTGTGTTTTCATTCATCTATCTTTTTACAGGATTTTTTAGTGGAGACAGAAATATCAATTACGAACTATGTTTTGACCTAAGTAACACTGGACAAACCTTAAGAGATTGGGCATCCTCTTTTGTATTTAGTTTAAAGAACATTGTTCCTTTTCCTATGAGTCAGAATTTTTTTCTACATTCAGATAAGACTACTTCCTTGACACAAGTTTTAGAGCTTTTTCATAAAATTTTTAACCTTGTATTTGCGACTAGTTTTACGGCAGCATTAATAAGGTACTTACGAAAATGATACCCTACCGCCAACATTCAGTTTTGCGTCAGCAGGGGGCGACGAATAAATCCTCATCTTAGTGCTACTATCAGCTACATATCTGGCTGACCGAACATGGATGAGCAGCAGAATATATTTTCAACTTCAGTATCTTTAATCGGCGACAGTTCCGGGCTGGATGTTTTCCAAATGCCCTGCCGAACGCAAAGCTGTGGCCGTTAGTGGCAATGCTAAAACGACACAGTAAACAAGATAATATAACAAATTACTAAATGGGAAAACCACATCAACACGCAAAAAGTAGTGAGAAAAAGTTCGGAGGTAAAATGCAGGACTATTTGGAAATCCACGTATTGTTAGACAGCAGCAAAATGGCGTTTGCAGACAATCGACATCGGGCTTTGACACATAACAGTTGGTTTGTAAATTATATTTTGCCCAAAATATTTGGCGACACAATTACCAATAGTGACGGTAAACTAATTTCAGTTATTGACATTGCCGAGCAACACATTTTGGAAGATTTCAATTATCATTTTATTCCGACAGCACAAGACTATCTTACACAAATGACCAAACCATCTTGGTTAAATGGACAAGGTTTACCACAATCTGCATTTACCAAAGAAGAAAAACTCAACTCAACAATTTACAAATTCAACAACTCAAAATGTGGAGCGAATACTTAATAGATTTTATTGACAAACTCGGAAATCCACCTGAGGATATTAGTAAACTAATCAAAGAAGAAAATTCTTTTATTGAATACAAAGGTTACGGAACACCTGAATTAGAAATGAAATTCTTACACAAATTATTTCTACAAATTCAAGCCGTTCATCCCGAATTTAAATCTTTTGGTTGGGAACAATGTAACTCTTATAACGACAATTATCATCACTTTCAACTGACATCATTTACTGTCAATGAGAAACTGGGCGTAAATAGCGATATTGATTTTTATTTTGCGTATCACGAAAATGACGAAATGACTTCTAATGTTTCTTTTGACAGCATTGAATATCTTGACCCAGAAGAACTTGAGTTTGCAAAAGAAAATAATCTTCCATATGGAAATGAGGGTTTAGACCAAAAGTATTGGGAAATTTACTGGGATTACAGAAAAAAGAAATACAAGCACCTTGAAATTCCTTGCTTAAAATTTCTAATTATTCTCAAACTATTAGAAATTCATTTTAGCATGTATTTTTTTCTTTACACATTCGGTAACGGAGTAAGAATAAAAATTGAAAAGGATGGTGTGACAGTGACAAAATTAGAAGAGAAAGAAATGGACGGTTCGCCATTAGGTGACGGAATGGACTTAGACATATTATGAGAAGCACAGCCACCAACATCGGCTTTGCGTCAAGCGGACCGACGTGCTTCTATTGACAATTTTGTGTATAATTGAAGTGAAAGCTCTCCCTAATTAGTAACGTGGAGAATCCGGCCAAATTGACCACCCCCTGCCGGTTTTAGCTGACCAGTGTTGGCCGGTTTAAACTGACCACCCCCTGCCGGCCCAAACTGACCGCCCTCTACCGGGGCAAATTGACCACCTCGGAAGTAGAAATTGAGATCATGCTGTAACGGAGCGCTATTAGCGATTAAGTTCCCTCAAAACTTAGTCAGTGAATCGCAAATAATCCGATAAGCATGGCAAAGATCAAACCCATTCTTCGGCTGCATAGCCAGGGAAGAAACAAGCTTCAGATCGCCGAACAAACAGGC
>Ga0182793_1001418_pt1 | contig 14865 bp, 11 predicted proteins | sample Passage237A_FD_130498 | JGI IMG/M metagenome (GOLD analysis project Ga0182793, IMG submission 130498) | Cellulose adapted compost microbial communities from Newby Island Compost Facility, Milpitas, CA, USA - Passage2 37A (version 2) (version 2) ... | reverse complement strand
TTCACGCCATAGCCGACGAGCACCGCTCCGCCGTCTCCCGCGTCGGCCGCTGAAGGGGAGGGCGTTGCAGCGGTGGGCGTCGCGGCGGGAGTCGTCGCCTCGGCCGACGCTGCGGCAGGGGGCGCGGGCGGGGGGGGGGGGGGGGGGGGCGCCCCCCCGGGGGGGGGCCCCCCCCCCCGCGCGGGGGGCCCCCCCGGGGGGGGGGGGGGGGGGGAGAAACCCTTTGCCTTGCTCATGACGAGGGCCTCCGACGGAAGTCGGTGTTTTTCCAGGCGGCGAAGCGGTCGCGGAGCTTGTTGCGCTGGTACTTGCCGGTGGACGTCACCGGGAAATCGTCGCCGAAGAGGACCACCTTCGGGCACTTGGCCCAGGGGAGGCGTTCAGCGCAGAAGGAGAGGACAGCGTCTTCGGTGAGGGAGGCGTCGGGGTCGGGCTGGACGTAGGCGCCGATCTCCTCCCCGTAGACATTGTGCTCGAAGCCCACGGCCATAGCGGCGCGCACCCCGGGCACGGCGCAGAGCACCTCGTCGATATCGAACGGCGAGTAGTTCACGCCGCCGCGGATAATAAGCTCCTTCAGGCGCCCCGTGATGAAGAAGTGGGGGTGGTTGTCCGGGCCGAGGCGGTAGAACCCCTCGTCGCCGGAGCGGAACCAGCCGTGCGCGAAGGTCGTTTCGTTCGCATCGGGCCGGCGGTAGTAGGCGCGCATGACCGTGTGGCCGCGAATCACGATCTCGCCGCGGGTGTCCGGCGGGAGCGGGCAGCCGTTCTCGTCGTGGATCGCCATCTCGTTCTCGGGGAGTGGGATGCCGATGGACGGGAACCCGCACTCCGTCATCCAGTGCCGGTAGGCGGCCGGGTCCAGGTCGATGGGCAGGAAGCAGGAGTAGCAGGTGGTCTCGGAGAGCCCGTAGCCGTGGACTACGCGCAGACCGAACGTCTCGTCGAAGCGAGCGGCCAGCTCGGTGGTGAGCGGGCCGGCGCCGCAGACGAAGTGGCGGAAGCGCGACAGATCGTGTGGGCGGAGGGCGTCCGCGCCGTGCTCGCAGAGCAGGGCGAGGATGGTCGGGACCACGCTGGTCCAGGTGCAGCGCTCGGCGGCGAGGACGCGCCAGAAGTGCCGCGCGCTGAACCTGCGGTTCAGGACCACGCTCCCGCCGGAGTAGAGCGGGGTCATCAGCGTGACCACCGTCCCGTTGACGTGGTGCAAGGGGAGGACCAACTGGGCACGGTCGTCCGGAGTGAACCGGTGCCACGCCGCGATGGCGTGGGCGTCTACCAGCAGGTTGTAGTGCTCCAGCACCACGCCTTTCGGCGCGCCGGTGGTGCCGGACGTGTAGACGATGAGCGCTTCGGTGTCCACGGGCACGTCGGGCAGCGGGTCGAGCGGGGCGTCGGCGAGGATATCTTCGACGTCCACGTTGACGACCGGGCAGGCCGCGAGCCGGGATGCCTGAGCGGTGGGGGCGAAGGCGACGCGGACGCGGGCGTTTTCGAGGACGAAGGCGAGGCGCTCGTCGTCCTCGCCGACATTCAGCGGGACCACGGTGAGGCCCGCGAGCCAGGCGCCGAAGTAGAGCAGGACCGTGCGCGGGTCGTTGCCTGTGAGCGTTGCGATGCGGTCGCCGGGGGAGAGACCGAGGTCGCGGGTCAGCCTGGCGGCGACCCGGCGGGCGTCGTCGTAGAGCCGTCCGTAGGAGAGGGCGGCAGAGGGGACGGGGGCACCGTCCTCTTCGTAGAAGGTCAGGTAGTTCGCGTCGGGGGTCTGCCGCGCCCGTTCGCGCAGCAGCGCGCCGACGCTGGTCCAGGGTACCAGGCGCTCCTCCAGGGGCCTTCCCGGGAGGGAGCGGGCGTGCCGAATCTTCGGGGCCGTCTCCGCAGTAAAGTTCTCGTCCATCGCGCTCCTCGTTGAGCCGAAAGGGCCGCGCGGCCCCAAACAGATTCGGGACCGCGCGTCGTTACTGCCCTTATTATAGCCCGCGAAGGCCGCGGCGTCGATCATTGCGATGAATCGACCTATGCGGCCGGTTCGGGGTCGTAGTTGAGAGCCGGGGAGAGCCAGCGCTCCAACTCGTCCAGCGGCATGCCCTTGCGCTTCTGGTAGTCGAGCACCTGGTCCTTCTCGACCTTGCCCACAGCGAAGTAGTCGGCCTGTGGGTGGCCGAAGTACAGGCCGCAGACGCTGCTCGCGGGGTACATCGCCAGGCTTTCGGTCAGGACGATGCCGGTGTTCTTCTCGACGTTCAGCAGGTCCCACAGGAGCGGCTTCTCCGTGTGGTCCGGGCAGGCGGGGTAGCCTGCGGCCGGCCGGATGCCGCGGTAGCGCTCGCGAATCAGGTCTTCCACGGTCAGGTTCTCGCTCCGCCCGAAGCCCCAGTCGTCACGCGCTTCCTTGTGCAGGCGCTCGGCGAACGCCTCAGCCAGACGGTCGGCCAGGGCAGCGACCAGGATGGCGCTGTAGTCGTCATGCTTCGCCTTGAAGGAGGTGATAAGCTCCTCCGCGCCGATGCCGGTGGTAACGGCGAAGCCGCCCAGGTAGTCCACACGTCCGGACGCCCGGGGGGCGATGAAGTCGGCCAGACACTTGTTGGACTCGCCCGGGGACTTCTGGGACTGCTGGCGCAGCATCCGGAACGTGGCAAGGGTGCGCGACCGGTCGGCGTCCGCATAGAGTTCAATATCGTCGCCGACGCTGTTGGCGGGGAAGAAGCCATAGACGCCCCGCGCCCGCAGGGAGCCGTCCCGAATGATCTCCTGAAGCAGCTTCTGGGCGTCGTCGAAGAGCGTCTTCGCCTGTTTGCCTACCACGGGGTCATCGAAGATGGCGGGGTACTTGCCGCGCAGCTCCCAGGTCATGAAGAACGGCGACCAGTCGATGTAGGGCACCAACTCTTCCAGCGGGAAGTCGTTCAGCACCTTCGGGCCGGTGAACGCGGGCGTTGGGATCTCGTAGTTCTCCCAGTCCAGCTTGAGCCGGTTTTCGCGCGCGGCCTCGATCGTAAGCATCGTCTTTTCGCGGCGCTTGCCGGCGTGCTGGATGCGCGCCTCCTCCTGCTCCTGCGCCACCTGGGCCAGGTACGCGTCCTTCTCCTCGCTGACCAGGTTCTGCACGACCCCGACCGCGCGGGAGGCGTCGAGGACGTGGATGACGCCCGGCTTGTAGTTCTGGGCGATCTTGACCGCGGTATGGACGCGGGAGGTGGTCGCGCCGCCGATGAGCAGCGGGAGCGTGAAGCCCTCGCGCGTCATCTCGCGGGCAACGTGGATCATCTCGTCCAGAGACGGCGTGATGAGGCCGGAGAGGCCGATCACGTCTACGTTCTCCTTGCGTGCCGTTTCGAGGATCTTCTCGCAGGGGACCATGACGCCCATGTCGATGACCTCGAAGTTGTTGCACGTCAGGACGACGCCGACGATGTTCTTGCCGATGTCGTGGACATCACCCTTTACGGTGGCAAGCAGGACCTTGCCCTGGGACTTCGCCGCGTCGCCGAGCGCTGCCTTTTCCGCCTCCATGTAGGGCGTCAGCACCGCGACCGACTTCTTCATCACGCGGGCGGACTTGACCACCTGAGGCAGGAACATCTTTCCGGCGCCGAACAGGTCGCCGACCACGTTCATGCCGTCCATCAGCGGCCCCTCGATGACTTTCAAGGGACGGCCGTACTTCTCCAGGGCCTCCAGCGTGTCCGCCTCGACGTAATCGGTGACGCCCGCGAGCAGGGCGTGCTTCAGCCGCTCCTCTACGCTCTGCTGCCGCCACGCCTCGTCGGCCTTCTGCTCCTTCTTGCCGTCGCTCTTGACGGTCTCGGCGAACGCCAGCAGTCGCTCCGTGGCGTCCGGCCGGCGGTTCAGCAGGACGTCCTCGACGTGCTCCAGCAGGTCTTTCGGAATATCCTCGTAGACCGCCAGCATGCCGGCGTTCACGATGCCCATATCCAGGCCCGCCTGGATGGCGTGGTAGAGGAACGCCGCGTGCATCGCCTCACGGACCACGTTGTTGCCGCGGAACGAGAACGAGATGTTGGAGATGCCGCCACTGACCTTGGCGCCCGGGAGGTTCTGCTTGATCCAGCGGGTCGCCTCAATGAAGTCCACGGCGTAGTTGTTATGCTCCTCCATGCCCGTGGCGACGGTCAGCACGTTCGGGTCGAAGATGATATCCTCGGGCGTGAAGCCGACCCGGTCGACCAGGATGCGGTAGGCACGCTCGCAGACCTCAATGCGGCGGGCGAGTGTGTCCGCCTGTCCCTGTTCGTCGAACGCCATGACCACGGCCGCGGCGCCGTAGCGCTTGACGAGGCGCGCCTGCTCGATGAACTTCGCCTCGCCCTCTTTGAGCGAGATGGAGTTGACGATGCCCTTGCCGACGGTGTGCTTCAGCCCCTCCTCGATGATCTCCCACTTGGACGAGTCGATCATGATCGGGACGCGCGAGATGTCGGGCTCGGCGTGCACGAGGTTCAGGAACTGCTTCATGCAGGCGACGCCATCCAGCATGCCTTCGTCGAAGCAGATGTCGATGATCTGGGCGCCGTTCTCCACCTGCTGCCGCGCGACGGAGAGCCCCTCTTCCAGTTTGCCCTCTTTGATGAGCTTGGCGAACTTGGGGGAGCCGGCGACGTTGGTGCGCTCGCCGACGTTCACGAAGTTCGTTTCGGGGCGGAGGACGAAAGGCTGCGTCCCCGACAGGCGCATCTGCGGCTCAATGGTGGGGATGACGCGGGGCGCGATGCCCTTCACCGCCTCCGCGATGGCGCGGATGTGGGCGGGGGTCGTGCCGCAGCAGCCGCCGACGATGTTGAGCCAGCCCGCCTCCGCCCACTCTTTGAGTTGCGGGGCCATCGAGTCCGGTGTCTCCGGAAAGCCGGTTTCGGAGAGCGGATCGGGCAGTCCGGCGTTCGGGTAGGTGATGATCGGGATCGGCGCGAGGTTGGCGATCTCCTCGATGTAGGGGCGCATCTCGCGCGGCCCGAGCGAGCAGTTGAGGCCGACGGCGCCGAGGGGAGCGTGTGCCACGCTGTACCACATCGCCTCCAGGGTCTGGCCGGTCAGGTTGCTCCCGGCGACATCCAGGAAGAACGACGCCATCACGGGCACCGGTGCGTAGCCGTCGTCCTCGAAGAGCTGCTGGATAGCGAAGAGCGCTGCCTTGAGGTTCAGCGTGTCCATCACCGTTTCGCACAGCAGCAGGTCCACGCCGCCGTCGAGGAGGCCCTTCGCCTGCTCGTAGTACGCCGCGCGCAGCTCATCGAAGGTGATGTTGCGGAATCCGGGGTCGTCGGCATTGACCACCGTGCCCGCCGAGCGGTTGCAGGGGCCGATGGCGCCCGCGGCCCAGCGCGGCTTCGACGGGTCCGCTTCCATCGCCCGCGCGCAGGCGCGCTTGGCGATCTGCGCCGCGATCACGTTCATCTCGTAGGCGAGGTCCTGAAGCCCGAAGTCGGCCTGAGCGATGGAGTTCGCGGTGAACGTACAGGTCTCTACGATGTCCGCGCCCGCCTCCAGGTAGGCGTCATGGACCCCTTCGACGATCTCGGGCGAGTGGAGCAGGAGCGCCTCGGTGTTGTTCTTCAGGTCGATCGGGTGGTCCTTGAACCGGTCCCCCCGGTACTGCTCCTCGGTGTTGACCTGTTTCTGGAGCAGCACCCCCATCGACCCGTCGATGATCAGGATGCGCTTCTTCAGTTCCTCTCGGATGTCCGCTGTCGTCATGCCGTCGTCCAATCTTCGTGTGCAAGGTCGTCAGGGACGCGCCCGGATGCGCGCCAACTCCGTTTCCCGGAACCCCGTGGTTCTTGCGGGCGAAGGCGTCGCGACGTTGCGACACTCTATAATGTGGCGAATCGTGGGAAGATTCTTCCCAGTAAGCGGGGCGCGGCGGTTAACTGCCGCAGTTGTAGCCGATGAGGAATCATCGCCGTCCCAGGCTTTGATGGGGGGCAAGTAGTTCCTCGGCGGGATGTACTCCCTGGAATTATATCGTGCCGACCTTCACGATGGAGAATTGGAGGGCCGGGCGCCGGAACCGCCCCGCGCGGCCTGCACGCGTTTGCTTCTATATTTCCGGCAGGCGGGACATCTCCGGCAGGCAGGCCAACAGTTCGCAACCCGCGCGGACGCGCCTTCCGTGCGGGGCGATCCGGTAAAGCCGCTCGCCCTCCGCGCGGTGAATCCGGACCCGGTTTATCCGGTCTGTGCCCGATACAACAATGGCGTCGGTCCCGTTCGCAAAGCCGGCTTTTCGGCAGTCCCCACAGTCCATCGTGGCCCAGAAACCCTCTATGCCGTCGCGAACCAGAACACGGATGCGGGCGCGAACCGGGCGCATGGTTTCGACCTGGCCCACTGCCTTCTTGATCGAACGCGCGAACGCCTCCGCAATCGCCTCGTCGGACGTTATCTTCCCGGTAAGCGGGGCCTCGCTGACCGAGCCGAACGCCTCCATTACTTCGGAACTAAGAACCTCAAAGAAGAGCACGTCGAGACGAACGCGAACGGTCCGACCATGGTTCAGCCTCTCGGGCGATGGAACCTTTACCAGGAGAACGTAATCCGCGCCGTATTAACTGGCGGTCTTTGTCAACGTGATGGCGTTCGACATCACCCGTTCGGTCGGCAACCGATCGGAATTGAATTCGAGCTGCCAGTCTGGAGGCATCGTCAAGCGGTCCGGCAAGAGGAGGTAGCGCCGGTTCTTCCGGAACGCCATTTCCAGCGCATCCTGCGCCTGACGCGCGGCGCTCCGCAGCACCGGGTCGGACGGGTTCCGGGCAACGACGAAAGGAAGAACGAGTACGCGTGAGCGTTCTTGTCGTGGCATGGCACCTCTCAGATCGCCTCATAGCGATTCGGGCTGGAACGTCAGCGTGATCGACTCCTTGCCCCGGACGACGTCCAGCTTCCAGGTGCGCTCAACCGTGGGCGACCATCCGGGAAGAGAGTACCCGTTGATTGGGATCGGCGAGACGAGGCGAAGGTCGGGCGCATCCTCCACCTTGACGATGCGGTCGCCCTTGCGCAGTCCCGCTTTCGCGGCAGGCGACTTCGCCTGGACGTCGCGAACGACGAGCCCGGCCCCGTCCGGTTCGAGAAGCCAGCCGTAGCGGAACAGGAGGAAGGGGTCTGAAAAGCTGGAGTTGGGACGCAGGTACAGGCGGCGCGCCGAATAGTCTACCACAGCGTGCAGCCGACTCAACAGTGCGCCGCCGATCAGACCGTCGATCCCCATCTTCGCTGCACCGGGGGGATCGGGCGACCCGGCCAGTACGACCAGCGGTTCGCGGAAGGTATGCTCGCCCAGCGAAAAGGAGTTCAGGCGCGCAATCCCGTCCGGGGATAGTTTTCCGGCGACGCCAACGCCTCCGAGACCCGAATGGGACGGGAGCAGAGACCGTGTGTCCTTCCGGACCGGGTAACGGCGAAAGAACGCCTGGTTGAGAAACACCGAGGCATTGAAGCCGGTATCGAGCAAGAACGTGCCAACATACTCCTGCTTCTCTTTTCCGATTCCGACCGATGCCCGGACCAGTGGCATTCGCTCCCCCACCAGAGTCAGCGGGAGGGACGCGGCGTCGGCGGGTGGGGGGTAGGTCCCTGGTTCATAGAGGTTCAGAACGTTCTTCTCGCGGTCGATCTCCACCGTGTAGCGCGCGAACAGCTCATAACCCAGAATCCCGGAGATGCCCGGGGCAGGCATCATGTCACGGATCGGACCGAGGGGGGCGACGGTCGCCTGCTGCGCTTTCAGCGTGACACCGGTTCCCAGGTGAAGGGAGATTTCTCCGGTACGGCGTGCGGAGAAGGCCCCGCCGCTGCCCTGGGCGGAAATCTCCTTCCCGGGGGCAAGGTCCAGTGCCTTCGCGGTCTGCTCGTCCAGGAAGACGCTGGCCGCTCCCGTGTCAACGGCAAAAAGGTATGGCCCTTTCGCGTTGACGTACGCCCACACCACGAGGAGAGGAGTGCCCTGGGCGAGGGGAACTGTCGCCACCGGGTTCGCTGCCTTCGGAGCGGCCGGAGCGGATTGAGGAGGCGTGGCAATATCCTGTGCCAGTGCGGCGGCGGTACCGTCTGCTGCTGCTGGCTGCCCGGGGGCAGCCAGCAGCAGCAGAAGCGCCAGGGAGGAGGCGGGGAAGCGGCCGGGCGCGGTCACTCTGCGCGCAGGCCGAGAGCCTGTAGCCACTCGCGCTGTTTGGCGGCGCGGGCGGCGGGGTCGTGGGGCAGGGCGATGGGGCGGCCCCGGCAGTCGAAGATCAGGCCGACGGTGCCGCCCTCCACGGTGAAGGTGGCGGGCTTGCCCTTGCCCGCGCCGACGTCGAAGTGGCGCGCGGGCTGGACCTCGACGGTGGCTTTTTCCTCCAGGCCGAGCGGCAGGAGGCGTATCTGGCCGAAGGGGACGCTGACCGATTCGCCGTTTACCGTGGCGGTGAGGCAGGGTTCGCCGTCGCGGCCGTGGCCAAGGGGGGCGATGCAGTCGGCGAGGCGGATCAGGCAGTCGCGCTCGAAGACCTGGGTGGCCGCCTCGGGCAGGATGGTGGAGAGGACGCCCAGCTGGGGCATCATGAAGATGCTGTCCTTGGCGAGGGTGGTCAGCAGCTCGGGTGCGTAGGCGTCCATGAGCATCAGGGCGGTCTGCGCCATCTCCGGGGCGTGGGCGAGCACGCCGCCGGAGCCGATGATCATGTCCAGCGAGCGCATGTCTACCAGGGTCTTGCCGCCGGCCGTCTGGTCGAAGATCTCGCCGATATCGCGCTGCGTCTGGACCCCCACCATCTCGCGGGCGAGCGACTTGTGGTGCTCGAACGCCAGGCGCAGGGCTTCGCGCGCCGCCGCCTGCTCGATCTGGAGGTCGTGCAGATCCTGAGGGATGGTGGTGGGGCGGATCATCTTGTTGCGCATCTGGTTGCGCACGTAGGCATCGTCCGCGGTGAAGGGGAGCCAACGGTGGATGTTCTCCAGGCCGGCCTCGGTGAGGACGTTGCAGATGGAGTAGGACATGCCGAGGTTGGCCGAGACGGTGCGGTTGTAGATGCCGCCGAAGACGGAGAAGACGTCCGTGGTCGCCCCGCCGATGTCCACACCCAGGATGTTGATGCCGCGCTCTCGGGCGACGGTCTCCATGATCTTGCCCACGGCGAGCGGGGTAGACATGATGTCAGAGCTGGTCCACGTCGTCAGCTTGGCGTAGCCGGGCGCCTGCTGCATAACGTGTTCCAGGAATAGCTCATGGATGGCCTCGCGAGCGGGCGGCAGGTTCTCCTGCGCCAGGGTGGGGCGCAGGTTGTCCACGATGCGGACATCTACCACGGAATCCAGGGTTTCGTGGACGGTCTCACGCATCAGCGTGCTCCCGGCGTAGATGACCGGCAGCTTGAGGCCGATTCCGAGACGCGGCCGGGGGTCCGCGCTGCGGATCAGCTCCGCGATCTCCTGCACCTGGGGGATGACGGTGCCTTCGTCGGTGCCGCCGCTCATCAGGATCATGTCGGGGCGGAGCTGCCGGATGCGCTCGACCTTTTCAAAGTCCTTGCGGCCGTCGTTGATGGCGACCACGTCCATGATGATGGCTCCGGCGCCGAGCGCGGCACGCTGGGCGGACTCGGCGGACATCTCGCGGGCAACCCCGGCCACGGTCATCTGGAGGCCGCCGCCTGCGGACGAGGTGGAGAGGTACAGATCTACCCCGGTCTTCGCATCGCTCGCCGGGGTGATGATCCGGCCGTCGGGGGCGATCAGCGACTTCCCTGTGAGCTCTTCCAACTCCCGGGCGGCGTTGGTAACGCCGACGGTGACATCGTCGAAGGGCGCTTCGACGGTGGTAGGGGCTTCTCCGCGGCTCACCAGGCGGTACTCGCCGCTGGGTTGACGCTCAATCAGAATGGCTTTGGTGGTGGTGGACCCGCAGTCCGTAGCGAGGATGGAGACGACATCCGGTTGGGGCATGGTGCGGGCATTTTAGCACGGGGAAGGGGGCGGGCGCAATCGCCTCGCCCCCGGGGTCAAACGAGAACGCCCCGGGCGCCGCGCGGCGCCCGGGGCGTTGGGCTCGGGACTAATCGAGCAGTTCGTAGCGGGTATTGCGCACGCGGGGCTCGTAGCCAGCGTCAGTGATAAGTCGCTCCATCTCCTCGATGGGGACGGCGAAGACGCAGCCCGCGGCCGAGACGACGTTCTCCTCCATCATGGTGGAGCCGAAGTCGTCCACGCCGTAGCGGAGGGAGATCTGGCCGATCTTCGGGCCCTGGGTGACCCAGGACGCCTGGATGTGCGGGAAGTTATCGAGCACGATGCGGGAGATGGCGATGGTGCGCAGGTAGTCGAAGCCGCTGGCACGGATGCCGCCGAGTTCGGTGCCGTCCGGCTGGTAGTTCCAGGCGATGAAGGCACGGAAGTGGGCGGGATACTGCTCCAGCGACTCTTCCTGGAGGTCGCGCAGCTTCAGGAGGTGCTCTACACGGTCCTCGAACGTGTCGATGGAGCCGTACATCATGGTGGCGGACGTGTGCAGGCCGACCTTGTGCGCGACGCGCATGCAGTCCAGCCACTCGTCCGCGGTGTCCTTGTAGGGCGAGATGAAGTCGCGGACCCGGTCTACCAGGATCTCTGCGCCGCCGCCGGGGACGGAGTGCAGGCCCGCGTTCTTCAGGCGGGTCAGCGTCTCTTCCATGCTCAGACGGCTGATGTTCTTAATGTAAATCAGTTCGGCGGGCGAGAACGCGTGCAGGATGACGCTGGGGAACCGCTCCATGATCGAGGAGAGCAGGTCTTCGTACCACTCGATCTTGAGCTTCGGGTTCAGGCCGCCCTGCATCAGAATCTCCACGCCGCCGACCGCCACCATCTCCTCGATCTTGCGGAAGATGGTCTCCTTCGGCAGGACGTAGCCGCCGTCCTGGTTCGGGGTGCGGTAGAAGTTGCAGAACTTGCAGCGCACCCAGCAGACGTTGGTGTAGTTGATGTTGCGCCCGATGACGTACGTGACGGTGCGGCCGGGGTTCTTCTTCTGGCGCACAAAGTCCGCGAGGAGCGCGAGGTCGTTCAGATTCGGGTGGTGGAACAGGCGCAGGGCGTCCTCGCCGGAAAGGCGCTCGCCCGCGAACACCTTGTCGGCGATGTCGCCGATGTCGGACTCGGGACCGCGCCGGGTCCGGGTGAGGGTGGGGAGGAAATCCTCCTCCGTGGTCGCCGCTGTGGTGAGGGTGCCCCTGGCCATAACGTCACTGCTTCCGTTCTGTATCGTGGCGAAACGCGGGTCCGCACGGCGGCACGGGGCCGGGTTCGTGCGAACTTTCACAATGTCCCGTACGCAGTGTACTGCCGCGGAGAAGGGGTGTCAAGCGAACGCCGTGGCGGCGGCGCTCACAGCAGAGCGACCCAGGGAGGCGGGGGCGGGACGGCGTTAATCTCCAGCACCGCGGTGGTTCCCCCCGGGCCGGTCAGGAGGTACAGCGTGTCGCACATGCGCAGCGACAGGAAGAAACCGTAGCCCATGGTCCCGCTGGTGGTGTAGCCCCGGACCAGGGTAGCGCGGTGGATGTTGTGCAGCGGGATGCCCTCTCCGGAGTCGCGTACCCAGACCTGGACCCGCCCGCCGCCCGCGCGCACCTCGCCGGTGCCGTTGCGGGCATGCATCACGGCGTTCATTCCGGTTTCGCCCACGGCTACCACAAAGTCCTGCCATCGCTCCTCGGAGACGCCCTGGCCGACCGCTGCGTCTTCGGCGCGCAGGCGGAGCGTGCGCAGGTTCGCCTCATCCAGCGGGATCGGGAGCAGGAACTCATCCAGAGGCGCCGGCAGGTCGGCAATGGTGTCGCACAGGCGCAGACGGCCTTCGGTGGCCGTCAGGAGTACGTCCTTCAGGAACTCCCACTGCTGGTCGGCGGCGCGCTCCAGGTCGGTTAGCAGGCGTGCCTTCTCCACCTCGGACGCACGAATTGCGGTGACGTCGGTCTGGACGCCGATGTAGTGGGTCACCGCCCCTTCTGCATCCCGCACGGGCGACAGATTCAGGTCGTTCCAGAAGGGCGTACCGTCCTTGCGGTAGTTCTTGAGTACGGCGTTGCACTCGACCCCGGCCTCAAGCGCCGCGCGGATCTGCCGGACGGTGTTCGGGTCTGTGTCCGGCCCCTGGAGGAAGCGGCAGTTCCGCCCCATGACCTCCGTCGCGCTATAGCCGGTCAGCCGCTCAAAGGCAGGGTTGCAGTACAGGATGGGGTAGTCCGCGCGGCGGGCGTCCGCGATCACGATGCCGGTTCCCACGGCCTCGACGGCGCGCTCCAGAAGTCGCTGGGTTTCTTGCATGCTCGAACGCTTGCCCGACCGCCCGGTGGAGAAGAACGAAGCCGACGGCTCTCGGGGCGGAACGGACGGTCCGACGCGCGGGTGCGCCGCTTCGTGCGGAGCCACGCTGTCCTTCTTGGTCGAAATTGTGTGCATCGCTTACGGCTTCCGCCCGGTGGGGGCAGTAACGGGTCACCGCCGAGTTAATTGTAGCCGGAGTTACCGAGTTCTAAGCCACGTCGCCGCGGGCGGCCTCCGGCGGGCGCGGCCGGGGGCGCTCCTTGACCGCCGCGGACCCCGGCACTATAATCGGGACATGGGCGCCTCACCCTTAGGACAAACGATAGACCTGTCAGGTTTCTCACAGGTCGCCCCGCCGCCGGAAGGACTTTCCGTGGCCCTGAAGGAGTGGTCGGTGGCCGTGCGCGCGCTGCGCGAAGGACGCCAGATCCTGCTGCTGCGCAAGGGCGGGGTCCGCGAGGCCGAGGGCGAGTTTACCGTGGACGCCCGCGATGTGCTGCTGTTCCCGACCTACGAGCACCAGGAGGAGCAGCCGGACGCGCTCCAGCCGTGCTACGGAGCGTGGCGAGAGGAGGAGGCGCAGCGGCGTCCCGCGGGCGAGAACGTCCGCATTGAGGCGTGGGCGCGGATCACGGACATCTTCCTGGTGCGCGACTTCGACGCCCTGTTCACCTTCCCCAGCCAGCACATCTTCTCGGATTCGTTCCTGCGGTTTCGCGTGGAGAATGAGCCGCAGAAGCCCCTGTACTGCCTCCTGCTGCGCGCCTATAATCTGGCGGCGCCTGTGACCGTGCCTATGGAGCCGGACTACTACGGATGCCGCTCGTGGATCTCGCTCCGGCAGTCCGTGTCGCTGGCGGACTCGACTCCGGCGCTCTCTGACCACACGTACGCGGAGCGGGTGCGCGTGACCCGGCGCATCCTGACGGGAATCGGGTAAAACATCGGTATCACCACACGACAGGAGTTCTACCGATGCCGCTGACGCCGCTGCCGGAGGGGTTTGCACTGACCTACCTCGGGCACTCGACGGTCCTCTTCCGCACGCCGAAGGGCGCGCGCGTCCTGATTGACGCGTTCGTAAGTTCGTGCCCAACCTGCCCCCTTCGGAACGAGGACATCGGCGACATAGATCTCTTCCTCGTCACGCACGGGCACGACGACCACATCGCGGACGCGCTCCCGATTGCTCAGTCCGGCAACTTCCCGATTGTACTGGTGCCGGAGATCGCTGCCTACTTCGGGCGCAAGGGCGTGGCGCCGGAGCGCCTGCTGGCGTCGAACAAGGGCGGGACGCTCGTCTTTGATGACCTGGGCGTTTCGGTCACGTTGACGCACGCCGACCACACCTCCAGCATTACGGACGGGGATCAGGTGCTCTATGGCGGTGAGCCGGTGGGGTTCATGATTACCCTGCACGGCGAGGAGCCGTACACCTTCTACCACGCGGGCGACACGGCGATCTTCGGCGATATGAACCTGCTGTCCGACCTGTATCAGCCGAGTCTTGCCCTGTTGCCGATCGGCGACCGGTTTACGATGGGGCCGATTGAGGCGGCGAAGGCGAGCGAGTTGCTGGCCAGCGTGGAGGCGGTAATCCCCATTCACTATGGGACGTTCCCGCTGCTCACCGGGACGCCCGACGCTTACCGCGAGGCGCTGAACCATGTGGAGGCGACCGTCCAGGTGATCGAGATGAAGCCCGGGGAGACGCGGGAGGACTGGTGACGCGCGGAAAGCGAGGCGGCGGCATGGGAAGCGACGATCTCACTCCGGCAGGCCCGGGGGAGGAGCGGGAGACGGTCCTCGACGTTGGCGACCTTGCGCTGCTGATGGAGGCGGAGGAGTACCGCCTGATGGGCCAGGACCGGCAGGAGGCCGGCGACGTGGACGACGCCGCGGCGTACTACCAGATGTCGCTGGACCTCTACCCCACGGCCGAGGCGTATGTGGCGCTCGGCTGGGTGCGCGGGACGCGCGGGGAGTGGGAGGCCGCCATTGCCGAGTGTCGGAAGGCGGTCGCCCTGGACCCCGACCTGGGGAACGCCTACAACGACATCGGCGTGTACCTGGAGCGCCTGGGGCGCCGCGACGAAGCGCTGGAGTGGCTGGACCGGGCCCTGGCCGCGCCGATAAACGACTGCCGCCACTATCCCTGGTACCACCGGGGGCGCATCCTGGAGCAGAAGGGGCGCTTCGCGGAGGCGCGGGATGCGTTCGCGCGCGCCCTAGAGATCGAACCGGGCTGGGAGCCGGCGCGGACGGCCTACCGGCGGGCGGTGGCGTGGCTCAATTGAGGGGACAGGGGGAGGAGCGTACGTGCGCGTTTGCTTGATTACCGGGGCAAGCCGCGGCATCGGCCGCGCGACGGCCCTGGCCCTGCATGAGGCCGGGTGGCGTCTCGCGGTGATGGCGCGCACGCGCGACCCGCTGGTGGAGTTGGTGCGCGCCACCGACTGCGAGCACCTGGCGCTGCAGGGCGACGTCACGAGCGAGGCGGATGCCGCCCGCGCCGTGGCGGAGACGGTGGGGAACTTCGGCCGTCTGGATGCGCTGGTCTGCGCG
>Ga0182793_1001415_pt1 | contig 14875 bp, 10 predicted proteins | sample Passage237A_FD_130498 | JGI IMG/M metagenome (GOLD analysis project Ga0182793, IMG submission 130498) | Cellulose adapted compost microbial communities from Newby Island Compost Facility, Milpitas, CA, USA - Passage2 37A (version 2) (version 2) ... | reverse complement strand
TGGAATACGGCTTTTGATTCTTTGGAGCTCGACATCGCGGGCAGTGGCGATTTTCTGCTGACCGATGCTGATGGCCTGACACTGACGTCGGTAAGCACAGGCGGCAACGCCACTTTCCGCACTACCGATAGCGATCTGGTACTGCAAGCAACGCCAAATGTTGCGGGGACTTTGGGACTTTCCACCATTGGCTCCGGCGACATAGTGCTGCCGGATGCCGGTCTGCTGCACGCTGGCGATCTCACCATCGACGCCGAGAATCTGGTGGCGGACGACATAATCCTGGGTGCTGCCAATGCCGATATCACCCTGCGCGATGGCTCTCAGACGCAATCCTGGACGACCAGTTTCGAAACCCTGGTGCTCTCCATCCTCGGCGACGGTGATTTCGCGCTGACGGATACCGACGGCCTGACTCTGGCCTCGGTCACCACTGGCGGTAACGCCAGCTTTAGCACCACCAACGCTGATTTGGAGATCACTGCGACTCCAGATGTCGCGGGCGATCTGACGCTGACGACCATCGGCACCGGCGACCTCATCACTCCGGTGGGTGGTTTGCTGCACGACGGTGCTCTGACCATAGAAGCTGACAACTTGGTGGCGGATGACATCATCCTTGGTGCGACCGACGCGACCATCACCTTGCGCGGCGGCGATCTCGCCCAGTCCTGGAATACCAGTTTCGATACCCTGGCCCTCACCATCGATGGCGACGGTGATTTCGCCCTGGAAGATACCGATGGCTTGACGCTGACCTCGGTTACCACTGGCGGCAATGCCAGCTTCAGCACCAATAACGCTGACTTAGTGCTGGGGGGCAATCCGGATGTTGCAGGGGAATTGAGCCTGCTGACGCTCGGCAGCGGCGATGTGGTACTGCCGAATGCCGGCCTGTTGCATAACGGCGATCTGCGCATAGTGGCAGACGACTTGGGCGCCGCCGGCAACCCTCTGGTAATGAGCGCTGCCAACGCTGCCATCACCCTGCGCGGTGGCGATACAGCCCAGACCTGGAACACCGCTTTCGACCGGCTGGCATTGACCATCGCTGGCACAGGTGACTTCTCTCTCACCGACACCGACGGCCTGATTCTGACTTCCGTAAATACCGGCGGCAACGCCAGCTTCCGCACCACCGCAGCCGATCTGGTGCTCTCCACTGCGCCAGTGGTCGCCGGTGATTTGCATCTGGAAACTGTTGGCTCCGGAGACCTAGTGCTTCCAACGGCGGGCCTTGCCCACAACGGCAAGCTCACCCTGGTGGCGGATCAGGTGCGCGATAACAACACCAATATTTCGCTGTCCGCGACGGAACTCACCGCAGACCTGCGCAGCCATCAACAGGCGGCAATCTGGAATACCGATGTGGACCGCCTGGACCTGACAGTGGCCGGCGGTGGCGCTTTGACTCTGGACAACACCGGCACCTTGGTCATCGACAATCTTGTCAGCGACGGTCAAGTCTCCGCCCACGTTTCCGGCAATCTGACCATAGGTACGCTGCAGGGCGAGGCGGACATGGCCTTCAGCAGTGACGCGAATTTGACCCTGCTGAATACCACTTATGACGTGGATGGCGAATTGGCGCTGACGGCGGCCAATGATCTGCGTCTGGCATCGGGCGGGCTCACCGTGACCGACACCATGCGCTTGGTCGCGGCGCAATTGACCGTTGCCGGCGGCACGCCAGTGGTGCTGGCGGGTACGGCGGCGGATCTGACGTTGACCGGCACTCAGGCTCTCGCGCTGACCACCCGCCTGGGGCAGTTGGGACTGACCTATGGCGGCAACAGCGTCAGCATCAACAATGACCGCAATCTCACCATTAACCGCTGGACGGCAGCCAACGCCGATACTGTCGGCTTGAGCGTCGCTGGCACCCTCACGTTGCCGGCGGCGGGACTCGCCGCCAGAGAGCGCCTCACTATAGATGCGGTGGATCTGCGCGAGCGCAGTCTGAGCTTGAGCGCTCCCGAGCTCGCGGTGCGTTTGAGCGGTGCCAGCGGTAATCACAACTGGACCGTTAACGCGGATTCTCTCGATGTGCTGATGCGCGGGCAGGCGAATCTGCAGGTGAACGCCGCCAATGGCCTGGTGCTGGAAGACCTTAATGGCGACAACAACGCGGTACTGGTGGAAAACGGCAACTTCACTTTGAATCTGGCGAGCGGCGATCTGACGCTGGCCAACACCGTCAGCGCTGCGGATCTGACCGCAGACGGCGTGCGCGCCGGGATCATTGATCTGGCCGTGGCCCAGGGCAGTGTGCACACACGCGGCGCGGCGAGTTTGATCTCCACCAATCTGGTGGATCAGGATGCCAGCGGCGATGCCATTCGCATCCGCCTGGCCGACACTAGCGCCAGCGACCGGAATATCACCCTCGGCGACAGCAGCAATTCGGCGGTAACCCTGCGCGCCATCGGCGGCGACATTCTGCTGGACAGCCGCGCTGCGGGCACTTCAGCGGCTGCCAGACGCACGGTGGTGCAGAATGCCGGCGTCAGCATTGAAGCTTTCGACAATCCAGGCGATAACCTTAGCGGGCGGGTGCTGATCAATGGCGAGCAAGTGGCCGCGCAACCGTGGCAGACCGTGCGCGCCGGACGGATGTTGGCAATAGTGACGGACGTTGCGCCGCCACCGCCGCCGGCTGGCAGTGTGATTGATGAGCTGGACGATCTCGATGACGGCAGCACTGAGATCATCCGGGACACCGACAAATCCGGTCCCAAGGCGGCGGCGCAGTTTGAGCAGGTATTCGGCACCTGTGATGAGCTCGACAAGAAAAACCGCCACCGCTGCCGCGTGGACGACGCGCTCAAATCGTTCCTGTCCCACTGGCTGGTGGGTGGCGAGTTGCCGCCCAAAACGGAGATACGCTGAATGATCACCCGACTGATCGGCCTCGCCTTCGGTCTGCTCGCCCTGGTCGCTTCGGCCCAGGAGAGACCCGCTATAAGCGAGGCGGAGCAACAGGTGCGGGCGCAGTTCGTGTACAACTTCGCCAACTTCGTCGAGTGGCCGGACGACGCCTTCGCCAGCGCCACCGCGCCGATCAAAATCTGTTTGTTCGGCGAAGTGGATTTCGCGCCTTATCTGTACAGCTTCTCCGGCACCCGCATCGGCGACCGGCCGCTGCTGGTGCAAAAAGCCGACGAGATGGAACAGATCCGCGCCGGTTGTCATATCCTCTATGTCGGCCAGGATGAGCGGGTGCGCCTGCCCACCTTCTGGCAGGAGATTCAGTACATCTACGTGCTGAGCATCGGCGACCGCCAAGGCTTCGCCGACAAAGGCGGCATCATCAACATCCTGCGCACCCGCGACCGCGTCCAGTTTGACGTCAACATTGAAAACGCCCTGTTGAACGGCCTGTTTCTGGATTCAGACCTGCTGGCACTGGCGCGGGTGATCAAGCGCAATACCGGCTCATGAGATCACTCTGGCGTTATCGCGATCTGCCGATTCAGCGCAAGATCTCGCTGATCATCGTTATTGGCATGGCGTCGGCGATGATCGTCACGGTAGCGAACTTCATTTCCTTCGACCGGGAAAACGTCAAACGCGATTTGGGTGAGGAGATGCGGGTACTGGCGCGCATCACCGCCGCCCGCAGCGCCGCCGCCGTGGCCTTCGGCGACCGTTCCAACGCATTGGAAAATCTTACCGCTCTGTCCCTGCGCTCCACTGTTCAGCACGCCTGTATCTACGATGAGCAACAGCGCCTGTTCGCGCGCTTTCAACGCAAGGAAAGCCCGTTCGGCACCTGCGCCGAAGTGCTGGACTATCGCGACGGCAACCGCCGGGAGGGCCGCCATCTGTTGGAAGTGGTGGAGCCGATCTTCCGCAAAGGCCAGCGTTTGGGTTATGTGCTGGTGGCCTCCGACCTGTCGCCGATCGCCGAGCGCACCCGCAAATGGATTGTGACCAGCGGCTTTGTGACCATGGCTGCGTTACTGGTGGCCTTCATAATGACGCGCCGCCTGCAGCGCAGCGTGGTGCGGCCGATCATCGACTTGGCCAATGTCATGGACTCAGTGCGGCGCAGTAACGACCTGGGCCTGCGCGCCACGGCCTTGGGGCGCGACGAAACTGGCCGGCTGGTGGATTCCTTCAACGAAATGTTGGAGATCATCGAAAAGAACAGCCGCGACCTACAGATGCTGTACCGCGGCTTGGTGGAAAAGAGTGCCGAGGCTGAGGCCACCGCCGCGTCCCTGGAGCTGCGCAACCAGCAGATTAAAGACCTGTTCGGCAGCGCCGCCCACGACTTGCGCCAGCCGCTGCAGGCTATGAGCATTTTTGTGCAGACCTTGCAAAAGCGCATACAGGATCCGGATCAGCTCGCCATAGTCGACAAGCTGCGCCAGGCGCAGCAGAACCTCAGCAGCTTGTTCAACGAAATTCTCGACGTGTCGCGCTACGAGTTTGACCTGACCGTGGCGGGTACCCAGCCGGTGTCCATCAAACAACTGCTCAGCAAATTGTTTCTGGAGTTCGAGGCCATCGCCCAGGAGAAAGGACTGCGCCTGCGTTTCCACAATTGCGACTATCGCGTGCTGGCCCACGGCGCGCTGCTCGAGCGCATCATCCGCAATCTGCTCAGCAATGCGATTCGCTATACCGACAAGGGCGGTGTGCTGCTCGGCTGCCGCCGCCGCGGCAATCGCCTGTCCATTGAAGTCTGGGACACCGGGCGTGGCATTCCCCAGCATATGCAGAGCGAGATCTTCAGCAAGTTCGTCCAAGTTAAGGACGAGGACCGTGAAACTCGCGGTGGTTTTGGTCTCGGCCTCGCCATCGTCAAGCAGTTTGTCGACACTCTGGGATACAACCTTACGGTTGGTTCCAGCGTTGGTCGCGGCACGGTTTTCCGCTTAGTGGTGCCATTAGTGGACGATCCCCAGCGCCCCCGTCGGGAGATCTTGAGCACCGTTACGCAACCCGCTCCAGAGGCGCGCCTGGACATCGCCACGGCGTCACTGGCGAGTCTGCAGGACCAGGAGGAAACCCGCATTCTGCTGATCGACGATACCGAAACCGTGCGCCAAGCGCTCAAGCTGACCCTGACGGAATGGGGTTTTGTGGTGAACGACTTTGCCGATATCAATTCGATGGAAGCCTTTCTGCGCCAGGGCGGCGCGGTGCCGGATCTCATCATCTCCGACTTTGAATTGGGCATCGACGACACCGGCGATCAAGCCATAGCCGTGGCGCGTCAGGCGTTGGGTCGAGATGTGCCGGCCTTTATCGTTACTGGCGCGGAAGATGAAGCCGTGTGGCAGCGCATCCAGGCGACGGGTTTGGCGACCCTGCGCAAACCGGTGAAACCGGCGCGTCTGCGGGCGATGATCAATCATCTGCTGCGCTGAAAAAGGAGCGCAACGGAGCGCCGCTGCTTAATATTCAGCAAAAAGCCGCCATAAATTCTTCGTTTTCGCGTAAAACCTGCTGCTAAGGCGTATAATCCGCCAGCCGAATTTCTGACCCGTTTCTTTAATCACCCAGGAGACTCTTCTTGTGAACGTCTTGTCATCAATAAAAGCTTTTGGTCTTGCAGCGGTTTTTGCCGGTTTCGCCTGGAGCGTAGGCGCCGCCACTGAAACCGCTGCTGACCGCACCAAGCCGGTGGGCGAAGTCTGTATGGCTGGCAGTCCCTGCGCCGCTGCTGCGGTAGCCTCTGCCGGCGGTGAGCCGCGCAGTGGTGAGAAGGTTTACTCCACCAGCTGCTTCACCTGTCACGCCACTGGCGCTGCCGGTGCTCCTAAAACCGGTGACGCCGCCGCATGGTCTGCTCGCTTAGCTGCTTCCGGTCAGGACGGCCTCTACGAGCACGCCATCAAAGGCTTCAACGCCATGCCCGCCAAAGGTCTGTGCATGGACTGCAGCGAAGAGGAAATCAAACACGCTGTTGATCACATCCTGGCCAATTCCAAATAAGCTGCGGCCAGCACCAAAGAACCGCCTTCGGGCGGTTTTTTGTTTTTGGAGAAATGATATGTGTTGGCGGGTCTCGGACTTTTGTTTGTCAACGCAATGAAATCCGGCAAAGATAAGGACCAACACTGCTGTCCATCTCCTGTTCCGATAATCCAAGGCAGATTCCCATGACTCATTACGACAAGCTCGCAAGCCATTTTCGTAAACTCTCCCGCCTTTCTCATTTGGGATCCATTTGTGGTTGGGATCAGGCGGCGATGATGCCGCCCGGCGGCAATCAGGCGCGGGGCGAGGCTCTGGCGGAACTTGCAGTGGTGATGCACGAAATGGCCACCGCGCCACAATTGGCCGACTGGTTCGACGCGGCCAAGCAAGAGGACCTGAGTGATGCCGAGCGAGTGAGCCTGCAAGCCATGGAACGCACTTGGCGGCTCGAGACTGTACTGCCGGCCCATCTGGTGGAAGCTAAATCCCTTGCTTCCAGTCGTTGTGAACACGCGTGGCGCGAGCAGCGCAAAAATAACGACTGGCAAGGATTTCTGCCCAATTTGACGGAAGTAATTCAGCTTGCGCGTGAAGAAGCGGCGATTCGCGCTGAAGCGACGGGAACCAGTGCGTACGACGCGCTGCTGGATATGTACGAACCCGGCATGACCTGTGCCCAGCTCGACCATTTATTCGGCCAAGTCAAAACCTGGTTGCCAGAGCTGATCCGCACGGTAGAAGAAAAACAAAGCAGCCGCAGCTATATCACACCGACCGGTCCTTTCCCGGTAGAGCAGCAGCGACAACTGGGTGTGGCAGCGATGAAATTATTGGGATTCGATTTCGATCACGGCCGCTTAGATGTGAGCACCCATCCTTTCTGTGGCGGTGTACCCACCGACGTGCGCATCACCACTCGCTACGATGAAGCGGATTTTATGACAGCGCTGCTCGGCGTCATTCACGAAACCGGCCACGCTCGTTACGAACAAAATCTGCCGGTGCAATGGGCCGGACTGCCAGTGGGTGAGGCGCGTTCCATGGGGGTGCACGAATCCCAAAGTCTGTTTTTCGAAATGCAATTGGCGCGCAGCCAGGAATTTACTCATCAACTTGCACCGCTGGCGGCGCGCATTCTCGCACGCGAAGATGATCCTGCATTCGCAGTAGACAATATTTACCGTTTCAACACGCGCATGAAACGCGGTTACATCCGCGTCAACGCCGATGAAGTGACCTATCCCGCCCACGTTATTTTGCGCTATGAAATCGAACGCGCATTAATTCAAGGCGATCTAGGGGTGACGGATATTCCGGAACTGTGGGATCAGAAAATGCAGGCGTATCTCGGTCTTTCTACTCGCGATAATTACCGCGACGGCTGCATGCAGGATATCCACTGGACCGGCGGCTCATTCGGCTATTTTCCCTCCTACACCCTCGGCGCTATCTACGCAGCCCAACTCTTCGCCGCTGCGGAACGCTCAATCGGTGAGCTGCGCAATAAAATTCAACGCGGCGATTTAAGCGAATTATTTGCGTGGTTGAAAACCAATATCTGGCAAAAAGCCAGCACCTTGAGCACCGATGAATTAATTCGCTCCGCCACAGGTGAAAGTCTCAACCCCGCTTATTTTCAACGGCATTTGCGGTCGCGGTATTTGTAAGCTTGATTAAAAGAGTGCGTCTTCTTGCGCTGGGCTTATGATTATGCCATTGTTAGGCTTTTCTTTTCGTATCCTCAGCAAGGAGCACTTATGGACAAGGCAAATCGCGCACTTCTTGAATCTCAGTTACAAGACAACAATCACGATCTATTCATCATGACCCCCGAGGAATTTGGGGAGCTTCAAAAGCAGATTGGCCTCGAAAAATTAAGTACAGTGAAAACTTTGGCCAGTTATACGTCCACCGCACTAGATGTCAAAACTACAGTAGATCAAGTGAGGGAATTTCGGGGATTTGGAAAGATTATCGAAAAAAATATTGGGGGTAAGCGATACGTAATATTAAAAGGGGTTCCAGGATTAAGAAAAACACTTAAAGGAACGCGCTATTTGGCGGGCAACCCTAAAGTCGTTTCGTTAGCCATGGGCACAATTGGCATGAATAAAAGTATAGTCAAGGGGGCAAAACTTACAATTTTTATAACGGTTCCTATGAATGTGCTGAAGTATTTAATAGACGAACACTCAACTCTAAGTAGGCTAATTGGTTCTATTGCATCTGATATTGTAAAAATAGGTATTTCTTCAGCTCTCGGCGTGATGGTGGCTGCCGGTGTGGGCGCGATTACTACTTTGGCTGCAGGCCCTCTAGTTGCAGCAATTCTCGTTGGCGTTGCGACGGCGGTGATACTTGATAAAGTGGATGAAAAGTTTGGGCTAACTGAGGCGCTAATAAAATTCATAGATGAGACATATGCGTCTTTGTATGACAAAACTCTGGGGGCAATGGCTCGTAATATCTCCAAATTAGAAAGAATTTTAATTTGGCAGGCTCGAAATAATATCCCTGTTGGGAAGGGTATATTTTATTAATTTTGGTTGTTAGATTTTTATGGAAAAAAAGCATGCCAAACTAATTTCGTGGGCTTATCTTTACGCCCTTAGTTTGGTGTGCTTGTGCTTCTATGCTCATGAAGTCATCTCTGTGCATGATGCCCTCAATCTTCGGGTAAACGAAATTTCTCTTTCGGAGCAAAACTTTCTTCTACTTCTTGCTGCTGGTCTTCCAATTGGTCATCTTTGTTCAAAACTTCCTATTAATAGCAGTGTTGATCGCCAGAAAAAGCTCCAAATTAAAGTTGGCGTGTCAATTTTCTTGTTGGTGATAGTTTTGTTGGCCGGTTTTCTCGTTCAGAGAGAATATAAAAATGGGATTATCTTGGCTGGTTACGTAGAGTGTCAAAGCGAACGATATATTGGATTGCGATCTGCCATTAAAACATTTAAGAATAGCGAACTTTTATGCAAATGAAATCTGGGGTTTTTATTTTTCTGTTTCTCTTTTCTATGGTGGCTAAAGCAGAATATTTATGTTCTGCGCACAGTGATCAGTATAAGCCTTATGACGACGGATCGATCTTTTCTAAAACTATTCCTCAGCTCGGTGCACAAGGGACATCCGAGGGTCATTTGCTGCTGCATGAAACTAAGGATCACGCTTTTTGGCTGGTGGCGGGTACGTTGATCAAAAACGGAAAGGATCCTGCCAAGCTTATCGATTTTTACGTAGAGATTCACAATAAGCACTCAGGTAATGCCATAAGAGCAAAAAGTGGGCAGGGCGTTGACCAAAAAGAAGCTCAGATAGAGCTGCTTGAGTACCCCAAAAATAGCTTTTTATATCAAGGTATTTTGATTTTTTCTTGTAAAGAATATTCTTTCGAATAAAACCAAAAGAGTTCTTTTGGTTTTCAGTGTTGTTTTAGCTAAAGGAAATTTTTGAGGCAGTCGAAGGTTTCAATTCGATAAAAAAGATAAAAGGCGCAGAAGCGCCTTTTTTTATTTGTCCCTAGCTCAGCCTAAATAAAGTTGACAATTCCCGGAGGCCCTCACCTAAATCCTCTCCCAAAAGGAGAGGACTTGGAGTCGCACAGCATGAAATAGCAGATAGGATGCGACCCTTGAGATGCGACCCTTGAGATGCGACCCTTGAATGGGCTAGTGATGCATGGACCAAAATGTAACAGATTGTGAGCCGGTTCTTGCTATCGGGAGAGGTTCATGGAGAATACCTAGGTCGGCACAGCCTGACGCTGCCTATAGTGTACGAAGCCATTGCTGACCTGGAAGCTTATTCACTACTTGGAGATTACAAGATGGAAAACAACGTCTACAAAGCACCCGAATCAGAACTGACGCCCCCTGATGAAAGCTCTTCCGAGTTGGCGCCGCTCGGTCGTCGGTTGTTGGCTTCTATAATGTAACCGCTTCATTCAAAAGTCAGAATCTCAACAATATCGCCAACCAGATCGCAGGGTTTATCAACAAACTGATGACGCTCGGCATTATCTGGTGGGGCGCGCATCTGGTAATCTCGGGCAGCCTGACGGTGGGTCAGTTGGTTGCATTCAATATGCTGGCAATGCGCATCAGCAGTCCCATTCTGAAGTTGGTTCAGCTGTGGCAGGATTTTCAGCAGGCGGGGATCTCCCTCGCGCGGCTGGGGGACATCTTGAACACCCCGGCGGAATCAAGCCACAACCCCAATCGCTCCAGGCTCCCGAGAATTCAAGGGGCTATAGAGCTTGAAAGAGTCAACTTTCGCTACAGCGTCAATGGCCCCAAGATACTGGAAGATATTAATCTACGCATTCGGCCCGGGGAGGTGATCGGCATTGTTGGGCGGTCCGGCTCCGGGAAAAGCACGATTACCAAATTGCTCCAACGCCTATACTTACCTGAAACCGGACGCGTGCGCGTGGATGGCGTTGATCTGTCCACAATCGATACCGTTTGGTTGCGCAGGCAGATCGGCGTGGTGCTGCAGGAGGATTTTCTTTTTAATCGAACAGTAAGAGAAAATATCGCCTTGATAGACCCCTCCCTACCGATGGAAAAAGTAGTCGCCGCGGCTAAAATCTCGGGCGCGCACGAATTTATTGTTGAATTGCCCGAGGGTTATGACAGTGTAGTCGGTGAGAAAGGTGCAAATCTTTCGGGTGGTCAGCGTCAACGCTTGGCGATTGCCCGAGCCATAGTCAACAATCCCAGAATTTTGATAATGGACGAAGCCACCAGTGCGCTCGACTACGAATCCGAAGAAATTATACAAAGGAACATGGCAGCCATTTGTCGTAACCGCACCGTAATCGTAATTGCCCACCGCCTAAGTGCCATCAAACATTGCAGTCGGATTCTGGTTATGGAAAAGGGCATCATTGTAGAAGACGGCAGTCATGCCGAGCTTATGTCCGAAAACGGCTATTACGCGCGACTGTTTGCGCACCAAACATCAATTCGCGCCGGCAATATAGTCGTGGCGGGCGGGGCATCGGGTTAGAGAATTAGTGTCCGAGCCGAAAGGGTCGGACGCTAAAGCGTCACTTTCGCTACCGTACATACGATCAAACAAAGGACATCGTATGATTAATTCATTATCGTCAATGCTGCCGTCACCCAAACGGCGGAATAAAGAATCCCGCTTAGATTCGCGTGAGCTGGCTGAATTTCTTCCCTCCATTCTTGAGATTCAGGAGTCCCCTCCTCATCCCTTGGCAAAGTGGCTGGCCCGTTCGCTAATTGTACTGTTTGTGTTGACCCTTTGCTGGTTGTGCATCGGTAAAGTCAACGTAGTGGCGACCGCCGAGGGCAAGATAATACCGACTTCCAGAATCAAACAAATACAGCCTTTTGAAAAAGGAGTCGTAAAGGCTATTTATGTGCAGGAAGGGCAAATTGTGCAACAAGGCGATCCGCTCATTGAGCTCGATAGAACCCTGACAGAATCAACAGTGGCGTCAGCCAATAGCAAGCTCAAATCTCAAAAGCTGATGCTCGCGGTCAACAAGGCGCTGGCCGATATCACCAATGCTACAACTTCTGCTGACGTTCATTTGCAGCCTGTGATGGATGTCGATGAACTGAGCACCGAAGATATCCAATTGCACGAGCATTACCTTGAGCAGCGGCGGCAGCAATACATCGCACAAGCCAGCAGCTTCGATAAAGAGATAGAAGAAATCTACGCGCAAATTGCCGTTAGCGATGAGTTGATTGAAAAATTCGAGAAAATCCTACCCATAATCCGCAAGCGGCACGCAAACCTGAAAGGATTGCTTGAAAATCAGTACATTTCAGAAGACGATTTTCTTCAGGTCGATCAGGAGTTGATCAGTAAAGAGCAGGATCTAAAAGCTGAAAAACACCGCAAAGTTCAACTGGAGGCGACCATCAACAAAATCAACCAAAAATTTGCCAGCTTTAAAGCAGAATTCAACGGCGCCATTATCAGTGAAGTAACACAATTGCAAAATAGCATTGCTTTACTGGAAGAGGAGTTAAGTCGCGCATCGGACTTTGACTCCAAACGTATTCTTTATGCTCCAGTTACAGGGCAAGTCCATCAACTTGCGGTAAACACCATCGGCGGCGTGGTCACGGAAGCTCAACCTCTTATGGTAATAGTCCCATCCGATAATCTTCTGGAGGCCGAGGTTATGCTTGAAAACAAGGACATCGGCTTTGTCATGGAGGGCATGCCAGTAGAGATTAAGATACACACATTTCCCTTTACCAAATACGGTTTAATCGGGGGCGACGTGACCAATATTTCGGATGACGCCATTTTGGATGAACAAAAAGGCTTGGTTTACAAAGCCAAGGTTGCCCTGAAAAAGAGCTATTTGTCGGTGAATGAACGAAAGGTAGATTTAATCCCTGGCATGTCGCTGACTGCAGAAGTGAAAACTGATGAGCGACGAATGATTGAGTTTTTTCTTGAACCGTTGCTGAAATCGGGTAGTGAGAGCTTGAGGGAGCGATGATGGAATCTAAATTCGAATTCAGTTTTTTAAAAGCATTTATAAGTTATTTTCTTGTGACTGCTTTTAACCTTTTCTATGTATGTGCTTGTTCAGAAAAAGAGACTCGCATTCCAATCAAGCAGCTTGGTTTTGAAAAATATGTCTACCGCGCTTTGGATGTTGGCTTCGAATTCGAATATACGGTAACTGACTATCAATTAACTGAGGAGGAAGAAGGAAAGTTTGAAGAGCGATTTATATTATCGCTCGAAAAGGAAGAGTATGAGAAAGTATTTAAAGCTGCAAGTAGTTCCAGGTATTGCAGGCTTACCTGGGCTAACCCTGAAAGCGATCAGAAGGATAATTCTGACACGGGGACCATAGACGCATACATTTGTAGGGTATCTTTACGTCCAGAGGGGATTTTTTTGGGGTCTTCCTTTAAGGAGGACATTCGTAAAATATCTGTTGTTGCATCGGAGTTAAATCAAACTGGTGTTTTTTAGAAGGTTGATATTCAATTTAATTTATAGGATGGAGCTATGACTATTTTGACCAAAGAGCAGGTTACTAACCTATTTTTATACGGCACTGAGGAAAAACCGACTGATCTGACAGACGAAGCTTTGTTAACCCGAGCTGCAGGCTCTACCACGATTAGCGAAGCATTGTTTATGAGTGAGATATGGGGTGGCGGAAAGCTAAATTTTTCAATGTTTGAACACGTTCGGCGGTTTTTGCAGGGCGAAGGATCCTTCAGTAGTGGCCCTAAAACCCAGGCTCAGGTCCTTGCAGAATTTGGACTATCACCCGAAAATTACCACATAGAAAAACAGCTGGTTGATTACAATGATGGCTCTGAAGATTTCTACGAAAAAGTGTACATATGGAATACAGGGAGATTTATTTTACATGATAATGTGCGGTTTATTGTGGAGTCAAATGGGGATCGACGAATTGAAAATTTGGCGATAGTTACTTTCGATTCAGAAAATTTTGATTTCGTAACTACGCCTGATAATGGACTCCCTGGGCGACTAGGCAATGCTCTATTTGAAAGCGCGATAGATCCGCAAGGAATCGGCCAAACAGTGACGATAAATTTTAATCGCGACATCACCGAATTTAGGCAGCAGTATGTGCTATCGGACTTGAATTCTGATCTTCAGAGCACTATAGAAATCAGCAGTACTGGACATTACATGAATCGGTTAGCCTTCGCGATTAACGGTGTTACCGATATTATTCCAGCGCTAACTTCGGTAATTTCCGATCCGGCGGTTCAGATAGTTGACGGCAGAAAAGTAATATATGGAACATCGCAATCAGACGAATTGTATTCAACACTCTATAGCGATCGTGGCAGTATATATTTCGGGGTGCATTTCGTCGCCGGAAATTCCGATGACATCTTGTATGGCTCTATAGGTTCCGATGTATTTGAGGGTGGAATCGGTAATGATACGTACGTTTTCAACTCCTCCGCTAGTTTTGGTAACGATTTCATTGTAAGCGTCCGGCCAACCACACCTATCCTTTAAAAGCCCAAGGTGCTAAGTCGCCAATCGCTTGACCCTGCTGCCGTTTCGGCAACTCCTCCAACAGCATTTTTAAATAGGCATCGGTATTTATGCCATTCGCTTTCGCCGTCTCGATAATGCTGTAGATCACCGCACTCGCGCCAGCGCCTCTTTCCGTATTACTGAACAACCAGTTCTTGCGTCCAATCACAAAAGGTTTGATCGCACGCTCTGCTCGATTATTGTCGATGTTGAGCCTGCCGTCTTCCGTGTAGCGAATGACTTTTGGCCATTGCTTTGCGGTGTAAGCCAGCGCAGTACCCAATGCGGTTTTGGGTGGAACGGTTAGCAACGATTTATCGACCCACTCTTTTAATTCCACGAGCAGTGGCAGTGCTTTCTCCTGACGCTGTTGGTGGCGCACCTCCGGTGTCAGTTCTTTGCTCTGGCTCTCTATGGCATACAGTTTTTGAATGCGATTGATGGCCCAATCAGCCTTGCCCGTTTTGCCATTGGGTTGTGCTTTTTGGGCTTCGATAAATTTCCGCCGAACATGCGCCATGCACCCAACCAGGGTGGCCGAGGTATGCTCGTAAGCCGCATAGCCATCCACCTGCAGATAGCCCGCATAATCGCTCAGATAATTTTGCACGCACTGCGCCGACCGACTCGGTTGAAAGTCGTAAAGCACAATGTTGCGAATCGAATTTACAGGATGCGGAGAGTCCGTTCCGGTGCAGTACACCCACATGTAGCTTTTTTGTTTGTCATTGTGAATGACTTGAACCGGTGTTTCATCGGCATGGAGGATTGGCTGCTTCAACTGGGTATTTTTCAGGTAATCGAATAGTGGTTTTAGCAACTCTGCACAACGGATAACCCAATCCGCCATAGTCTTGCGGCTGATCTCGATGCCGTAGTTGGCGAACATCTGCTCCAACCGATACAGCGGCAG
>Ga0182793_1001413_pt1 | contig 14891 bp, 10 predicted proteins | sample Passage237A_FD_130498 | JGI IMG/M metagenome (GOLD analysis project Ga0182793, IMG submission 130498) | Cellulose adapted compost microbial communities from Newby Island Compost Facility, Milpitas, CA, USA - Passage2 37A (version 2) (version 2) ... | reverse complement strand
CCCCCCCCCCCCTCCCCCCCCCCCCCGCCGCCCCGCGCGGCCCCCCCGGCGCCCCCCGCCGCGCGACCGAAATCGCCGCTCTGCTGCGGGATCAGGTGCTGGCGGTGCGGCGGGGGGGGGTCTCCCTGTTCCGCGCGCCCGACTCCCGGCAGGAGACCGCGTTTTCGCGCGCCGCCCGCAGCGCGAGCAGCCAGGACGCCGCGGCCCGCACCGCCGCGCTGGAGGCCGCCGCCCGCAGCGCCGGCGGCGACATCCTCCTGGTCACCAGCCTGCTGCCGCCCGTCTCGGGGACCGCCTGGCGGCTGGAGGTGCGTGTGGTGGACCTGCGCGCGGCGGCGCGGGCCACGGCGCCCCCCACCTTCACCGCGGACCTGCCCCCCGATCTACAGTGACGCCTGGGGACATTTGTATACATTTCCCGCCTTCGGGGCTCTTTTAGAGCCGGGAAGATGCGGGTAAGAAGGGGCCGGGTGTGCCGAGGAGGGGTTTCTGGGTGCACACATTGAAAAATCTTGAAACTCACTCCCAAGCAGACCTATCTTACCCCTTGAGAATTTGCGCGTTGCAGGCGCAGGACGCCCACGGAGGCGATGCGCGCTGGCGTTAGGGTTCTCTAACTTTTTCGTGGAGGAACTGTTCATGCGTTTCATGAGCAAACTGACTGCGGCGCTCGCTATCGCGGCCGCGCTGTTGGTGGGTGGCCGCGCCGCGCAGGCGCAGACGCCCGTCAATCCGCTCCTGCCGGTTCAGGGGACCACCGAGATCTTCCTGAACGGCGACCTGACGTTCGAGCCGGGTGACAGCTTCAACCTGGACCTGGGCATCGGCCCCTTCCTGAACCGCAACCTGCAGGTTGGCGGTATCCTGGGCGTCACGGACGTCGATGGTGGCGACACCACCTGGCGCGCGCTCGCCTTCGCCAACTGGCACTTCCCCGGCACCTCGCAGGCTCTGCCGTACATCGGCGTCCAGCTGGGTTACGTGGACTTCGGCCCGAGCGATAGCTTCACCTACGGCATCGAGGGCGGCGTCAAGTACTTCCTGAACAGCAACGTGTCGGCCAACGCCGCGCTGCGCTTCCTGGACTACTCCGAGAGCGGCTGGGACAACGAGTTCGGCCTGCGCTTCGGTATCTCCGCCTACATCTCCCGCGGCGAGGCTCGCTAACTTCGCCCCGGGTATAAACCGGATAAATAACAAGGCCGCCCGGCGAGACTCTCGCCAGGCGGCCTTTAAATTTTACCCCTCCCCCTCCTTCGCTTGCGAGGGAGGGGGCAGGGGGGTGGGTGCAACTCCCCCCTCTCCTCCCAGTCCGGGGCGGACCGCAGCGCCGGGAGAAGGGGGGGCGAAGGGCGGGGGGGAGGGCTCCCAGCCCCCCCTACATCCCCAGGCCCGGGATCGGGATATTCATGCCCCCGCCCCCGTGCTTAATCGTGAACTGCGCCCGATCGATATCCGGCGGGATATCCGTGTACTGCGCCCGCAGCGCATCCAGCGCCGCGTTCGACTGTGCAAAGGAACTGTCCACACTCTGACTCTTCCCCCGGGTGTTCTTCTCGGTGAAGAGACTGTTCAGCGTGTTTTGCGCCTCCGCCGTCGAGCGCCCGCCATTACCGCTGATCGCCGCGATCGCATTGTTGGTGATCGACACCAACTGCGTCATCTGCTGGACACCCCCCTGGAGGCCCGCCAGGTAGTTCAATGCCAGCGTGGCGCACGGGTCCGGCGGCAGCTTCTGCTGGAAGATGGCGTTTGCCTGGTTCCAGTCCTGGATCACCTGGTTCACCATCGTCATATCCAGCGCCTTGGGCTGCTGCTCCGGCGGGCGGCGGCTCGCCTCCTCCGGGTCCGGGTCCAGCAGGCCCATGCTCGGCGGCCCCGTCAGCATCGTCTTGGTCAGCTCCTGCAGCACCAGGGTCATCTGGGCCTCACCCTTGGCCTCCAGCTGCAGGCGCCCCGCCTCGAACCGCTTCAGCCAGCGCAGGTAGTCGATCACCTCCGGCGGCATCGGGTTCCCCTGCGGCGGCGGGGCCTGCATCACCGGCGCCGGCGCGGGCGGCTGTGCCGCCGGTGCGGTCAGCACCGGCGCCTGCACCGTCTCCGTGGGGGGAGCGGTCAGGACGCCCGCCGACTTCGTTTCCGGCTTTTTCGCCCCCAGCAACCCGCTCGCCGAAAGGAAGATCAACCCCGCGATGGCCACCAGCGCCGCGCCCGCCCCGGCGGCAATAGCGATCTTCTTCTTGCCCGCCGCGTCGGCGTCCGCAGGGCTGGGGCCGAACGACGTGGTCGGGGTTCCGGGCGGTACATAAGGCGCCGGACGAGAGCCCGGGTTCTGCACCGGCGCCTGCTGCGTTGTGGCGGTCGGCGCGACGGCCTCCGTGCCACAGATCGAGCAGAAGCGGGCATTGGGACCAAGCTGCGTGCCGCATTTGGGACATCGTGCCATCGCTGTGTTCGCTCCTTCGGTTGGGGTCTTTTCAGTATACCGCTACGCGATTCCGCCCCGAACCGTTACCGCTCCGGGCGGCGTGGTCTCAAACGCTCTCCCACGACCGCGACGCGGCGGAGCGCGACACTGCCTCCAGCACCCGCTGGCACGCCAGACCGTCCGCAAAGTCGGGCGAGAACGGCTTGCCCTGCGTGAACGCCTCCAGCATATCGCGCATCAGGTTGATGAACGTGTGCTCGTAGCCGATCACGTGGCCCACCGGCCAGTACGCGCCCGTGTACGGATGCTCGCTGTCCGTGGTCTGGATCACCTGGAAGCCGCGGGCGTCCCCCGGGTCCTCCGTGTTGTAGTACTCCAGCTCGTTCATCCGCTCCATGTTGAAGACCAGCGAGCCCTTCGAGCCGTTGATCTCAATACGGTGGTGGTTCTTTCGACCCGCCGCCATGCGCGTCGCTTCGAACGTCCCCACCGCGCCGGTCGCAAAGCGCGCCGTGAAGATGGCCGAGTCATCCACCGTCACCTCGCCCATCTCGTCGGACGCCTTGCCGCCCAGGCGGTCATCCGACTCCGCCAGCACCGGCCGCTGCTTGATGAACGTGTCCAGCATCCCGTTCACCTCGGTGATCTCACCCACCAGCCAGCGCGCCAGGTCAATGGAGTGCGCCGCCAGGTCTCCCAGCGCGCCGGAGCCTGCCACATCCCCCTGCAGCCGCCACACCAGCGGCATATTCGGGTCCACGATCCAGTCCTGCAGGTACACGCTGCGCCAGTGGTACACGGTGCCGATGCGCCCGTCCTCGATCATCCGCTTCGCCAGCGCCAGCGCCGGAATGCCCCGGTAGTTGAAGCACACCGCGTGCGGCACCTTCGCCTCGGTCACCGCGGCCAGCATCGACTCGGCCTGCGCCACCGTATTCGCCAGTGGCTTCTCGCAGAACACCATCTTGCCCGCCTTCGCCGCCGCGATCGAGATCGGCACGTGCGACTCACCCGGCGTCACCACGTCCACCAGGTCGATGTCATCGCGCGCGCACAGCTTCTCGTAGTCGGTCTCGTAATCCTCGAAACCGAACTTCTCCGCCGCCGCCTTGACCTTCTCCTCAGAGCGCCCGCACAGCACCTTCAGAACCGGCTCCACCCCCACCTCGGGAAAGAATCGGTACAACTGGCGGTAGGCGTTAGAGTGGGCCTTGCCCATAAACTGGTAGCCCACCAAGCCGATATTTATCTTCTTCACTGCCATTGCGCGCTAACTTCCTTTTTCACCATAGTTTGACACGGCAGGATACGCCCCCCGCCTGCCAAAATCCTCCCCGTAGCCGCTAGGGCCGGGCCGGCGCCGGCCCCGCCAGCGGCGCCTCCCCGCGTCCATCCTGGAGCGGCACCTCCCGCCGTCCGCCGTCCGCGTACGCCGCGGTCAGGGAGGCCCGGCCATACCAGTCGCGCACACGCACCGTGCCCCCGTCCACCGTCGCCTCGCACCCGTCCACTCCGAAGGCCGCTTTGCGCGCCGTGTCGATATACACGTCGCCGTAGAGGTCGCGCACCGTCGCCGCTGCGGCCAGCGCCGCCCCGTTCCCCCAGGTGAAGATCGTAAACGGCCCGATCACCTCGGTCCCCGGTCCGCCGTGCGCGATGTTCTCCATCATAAAGCCGTAGCTCTCGGGGCCGAACGCCCGGTGCTGCCGCTCGTACGCCTGCCGCACCTGCGCGTTCTCCGGGCAGTACAGCATCGCAAACGACGCCCGCAGCGCCGCCACCCCCCGCTCGAAGTACTCCGGCACCCCCGTGACGCGGTAGTACGCCAGGTACAGCGGCGCGAACAGGCTCTGCCGCGCGTCGTTCCACTCACCGTCCGCGTTCATCACGCCCCAGCCCCCGTGGCACGGCGCCGGAATCCACGACGGGTCCCACACCTGCTGGTACAGCGAAAGCTCGTCCAGGCAGCGCCGTCCCTGCGCCAGGTAGCGCGCCCCGTCCCGGCCGCCCAGGACCCGGTGCGCCGCCAGGAACGCCTCCGCGCACCAGAACATCGACAGCGTGTTCGCCTTGAACACTCCGCTCCGGGCGATGCGCTCGCCCACCCGGTCCCCCCACCACCGGCTGCACGAGAAGTAAGTCTCGAAGTCCTCCCAGCGCCCCTCCGCCACCGGCCCCTCCTCCAGGTAGCGCAGGGCGCGTGCGGCGGCCTCGCGGTAACGGGCTTCGCCGGGGAAGCGCTCCGCAAGCTCCAGGAGCAGTGTCGCCCCCATCGCGGTCTCCGGTCCCTCCGCCAGCGTCGCGGGCACCCGCCCGTCCGGCTCCACCCAGCCCGGGAACGCCCCGGAGGGCCGCTGGAGCGCGCACAGCCGGTCCGCAAAGCGGCGGACATAGGGCACCGCATCCGTCTCGCCGGGGCCGGCCAGATCATGCCACTCCAGCAGCAGACGCGCCGTAAACGCCCCATCCAGCAGGTGATAGGCTTCGGGGGAGGCGGAAGGGGGACGGCGGTCCGAGTGGGCCCAGCGGGCGCCCGACCAGTCGGGAGTGTCCTTGTACAGCGAGTAGCCGCCCCCGCCCGCCGTATACACCGAGGGGAACAGGCCGTCTTTCTGCGGCGCGCGCAGCGCTACGCGCGTCATCTGCCGCGCCCGGTCCTCCAACTCCGCCGACTTGACCTGTCGCGCCCGGCGCAGCAGCCCGTTCGCGCACCGCTGCGTCGAGAACCACGCCTGGTTCCATACCGACCGCTGCTCGCGCCAGCGCCGCTCCGCGACCGGCACGGACGGGTGCTGCGCCACATCCACGATGAACGCCGGCGCTCCCGCCTTCTCACCCTCCAGCGTGAAACTCTGCCAGACCGTCTCCTCCCAGCCGCCCGGCCCGAACGCCCAGCGCTCCACATGCTCGCAGTAGCGCGACAGCGGCGCCCGCTGGCTGCCACCCTCAGCGTGCCGCTTCTGGCCGTAGCGCTCCCAGTGCCAGCGCGCCGCCAGGCCATAGGGGTTCGCCCGGTCCTCCGGGCGCGCGCTCGTCAGCACATAGACCCGCAGGCGCACCTCCTGCCCCGCGTACTTCACCGGCTCGGCCCGGTAGCCCACGTGGAAGCCGGCCGTGCTGTAATGCCCCGCCGCCAGCGTCACCATCCGCGCCGGGGGGTCGTAGTCCAGCCACACACGCAGCCCCGCCCGCCGCGCCGCCTCCACGTCCTCCACATCCGGCACCAGCGCCAGCGCCAGCTGCCCGTTGGCCACAATCACCGCGGGCGAGCGGAAGGCGTGATCGCCCGCCACGAACCCCGGCTCCGGGGTGACATGCGGCACCCACACGTGCCGGGCGTCGGGCAGCAGATGCTCCAGGCGCGCCTGTGCCCCCATGCCCTCGCCGCCCTCCGGCAGCCGGGCCGTCAGGGTGAGGGTGTCTTCCGAGACCGCGACCCGCAGGGGGACCGCCCCGCGCCCCACCGGCTCCGGCGCGGCCCGCTCCCACACCCGCAGCACGGGCATGCCCTCCCGGGTCAGGGTCGTAGTCTCATCGTCCATTCGTATCGCGGCGAGCACAACAGCGAGCACGGCGCCATCCTCCTCATAGAGTGGCCGCCGCCGTCCCGGCATCGGGGCGGCGGCGGCAGTGGTCGTGGTTGGGATACGGTTACGGCTTGGCAGGCTTCTTGGCCGCAGGTTTCGACGCTGCGGGCTTCGACGCCGCCGGCTTCGTGGCTCCGGTGCTGGCGCTCACCGGCGCGATCTGCGGGGACAGGTTGTAGTTCACCTTCGCCTGCTGCACCAGACTGTTGATGTACTGGCCCAGGATCTGCGGGTTCTGCTGAAGCTGCTGCATCTGCTGGTCGATCTGCTGCTGCTTGTAGGCCGCCTTCTCCGCCGCGGGCGCGTCCTTACCCCGCTGCACCAGCTTGATCAGGTGGTAGCCGAAGCGGCTGCGGATCGGCGTCTTCGTGATGTCGCCCGGCTTCTCCAGCTTCCAGCCCGCCATCTCGAACGCCGGATCGTACGCCCCCTGCGGCGCGTACCCCAGCACCCCGCCGTTCGCGGCGCTTCCCACCTCCTGGCCCTGGCTGTCCTGGGTGCGGTCGGCGCTATACTTCTTCGCCGCGTCCTCGAACGAGATCTTGCCCGACTCGATCTCCTCGCGGATCTCGTTGATCTTCTTCAGCGCCTGCTCATCGCGCGCCTTCTCCTCCTCCGGGGTGGGCGTCTTCGGCGTCGTGCCCGGGGGCGGCGGGGTCAGGTCCACGGTCGGAATCAGGATATGCGCGAGGTTAATCTGATTGTCCAGCGTCGGGACGTTCTTCTCGATGTACTTGGCGAACGTCTTGCGCGCCAGCAGGCTCGTCCGCAGGTTCCACTCGATGTACCCGTCCGAAACCCCCTCCCGCGCCGCAATCTGCGACCAGGGGGTCATCGTTCCGGTGTTCATCTTGTTAGCCTCGACCGCCGCCTCCTTCTGCTTCTTGATCTCGGCGGCCACCTCAGCCTGCGTCACCGTCACGCCCAGCTTCTTGGCCTCCTGCTCCACCGCTGCCGCCTGAATCAGGCTCTGGAGCAGCGGGCGTCCGGCAAACGCCTGGAGCGTGGCGAGGAGCTGGTCCGTGGTGATGTTCTGCCCGTTGACCTGGGCTACCACGTTCGCCGGGAGCTTCACGGGCGGCGCCGCCGCCGGAATGGTGGGATTCGCACTCGGCTTCGGCGTTGCGGCGGGCTTCTGCGCCGATGCGGCGCCCGGCTTGGGCGCCGTGCCGGGCTTCGGCTTCGCGGCCTGCTGCGGCGCGGCGGCGGAAGCGGCAGCGCAGAGAACGAGGGGAAGCAGCGCCGTGGCGGCAGTGGTGGCCCGAGCCTGACGCGAACGCGGCGAAAGTGTGAGCGACATAGGGGCGAATTCCCTTTCGGATGTGAACACGGATAAGCGCGGCGGCGCAGCACAATGTGGCGCGGCGCACGCGCGCATGAGTGGGCGGAAGAAAAACACAAGGAAGGAAGCGACAACCCCGGCGTCGGGGGCGTCCAGGGAGAAGCGCGACTCACGAAATCCTATCGTAAAGCCCGGAGGGCGTCAAGGCGGGGCCGGCAGGCGAGCCGTGACCGCCACGCCCGCGCCCGGCGCCGCATCAATGTGCAGCGCCCCCCCGATGCCCTCCGCGCGCTCCCGCATCGAGGACAGCCCCAGTCCCGCGCCGCCGCTGTCACCGCCGCTCAGGGCGCCCGGATCAAAGCCGCAGCCGTCGTCCGCCACCCGCACGACCAGCCAGCGACCCTCCCGCTGTAGCGTCACCTCCGCGCGCGTCGCGCCCTGGGCGTACTTGGCCGCGTTGGTCAGCGCCTCCTGCACAATCCGCAGCAGCGCCAGGCGCGAGGGCGCGGGCAGCGCATCGACCGCTTCCGCCCCCTGCACCGTAATCGGCAGACCGGTGCGCCGCGAAAGCCGCTCCCCCTCGGCCGCCAGCCGCGCCGAAGGGCTCGCCCCCCCGTCGCCGCCGCCGTCCGCGCTCCACGGCTTCTTAAAGAACGTCCAGTCGCGGACACTGTTCATCGCCTCCCGGAGGCACTGCGCCTCGTCGCGCAGCAGCGCCGGCGCATCTCCGTCCGCCGCCGTCCCACCGCTCCGCTGCTTCTCCAGCGCCCGCGCGGTCACCTCCAGGCGCAGCACCGAGGCCGCCAGCGCGTTGCCCACCCCGTCATGCACCTCGCGCGAAAGCTTCGAGCGCTCTTCCGAGAGTGCCAGCTCCGCGCGCAGCGCCGCCACCTGCGCCTTCTCCCCGTCCGCGTTCTCCCGCAGCCGCCGCGTCACGATGCTCACCGCCAGCAGAAACACAAGGCGGGTTGCCATCTCCAGCATCCACGGGCCAGGCACGATAGGGAAGGGGACCGTCCCCAGCGCCAGTGCCAGCGCCGCCCCGGACTGCACCAGCGCCGCCTCCCGCGGCTTCTCCAGCACCGTCTCCGCCACCACGATCACAAACAGCACCGGCCACAGGCCGCTCTCGATCCCCCCGGTGAGCCGCAGCGCCGTCGCCACCGTAGACAGGTCCAGCACCGTAAACAGCCATCCAAACCGGTCCGGGTGCCCCTCGCCGTAGCCGCCGCGCCGCAGCACCGACTTGGTCCGCAGGTACAGGTTCGCTGCCGCCAGCACAAACACACACGCCGCCGCCGCCTGCGACACCGGCGCCAGGTCCGGGCCGCCCACACCACGTGAGCGCAGCAGAATCCACACCCCGCAGTACAGCACAACGAACCAGTACACACCGTTGATCTGCCACAGGGAGCGGACCGTGGGAGCGTCGTGCCCGGGCAGAAGACGTGCCAGAAGGCCCCGCGCGGGCGCGGGCCCATCGGCGGGCGGTGGCACGGATGCGGGCGGTTCGGACGGCATGGGAAAGAGGAAAAAACGGGAAAAATCCGCGCCAGGCTGTCACGTCGGCCTTGGGGCCGGCGTTACTCCCGGCAGAAGCGCGTGTATTCAAGGCGGAGCGCCTTCGGGCACGGAAGATGCACCCTGAAAAAGCGCGTCCGGGCGCTTCCCGGCGGAAGAGAACGAGACCACACCGCGGGTGCCTGTCCTAGACAGGCGCCCGCGTCATATTTATCGCCCGATTCAGTACGCCCCGTTCAGCAGGTGGCGGTACAGGGCGTTCCGGAGCAGCTTGTACGCCTGATCGGCCGCCGTCGTGGGGTTCGCCCCATCCAGCAGCGACGCATCCTCCGGGTTCATCGTCAGCACCGGCTCCCCGCGCGCCAGCAGCGTCGCCCCCTGCCGCGACAGGTCGTAGATCTGCAGGTCGGAGTCCAGAAGCCGGTCCAGCGCCTCCGCCACCTGCTTCGCGCGGTCCGCCGAGGCGGTGCGGTACAGCACCTTGCCCTCCAGCAGCACCTCGCTGACCCCCTCCAGCTTTGTGTCCGGCGCCTCCTTGGAGGCCGTCACCGAGCGCACCTGCACCTTCAGGGCGTTGGTCACCTCCCGCCGGTTGATCGGCAGACCCATCTCCTTAAGCTGCGCGATCATATTCTCCGCGCGCTCCCGCTCCGGCGGGTGCGTCCGGAAGATACCCAGCTCCACATCCGGTCGCGTCTTCTGGTCGCGGCCCAGCCGCTCCATGAACGTCAGCATCCCCACCGGGTTATAGCCCGCCTTATGCGCCAGGATAATCCCCGCGTGGTCGGAGTCGCGCTCCGCATCCTGCCCGAAGCCGTTCACCTTCTGAATCGCGATGAGCTGGAAGCCCGTCAGCAGGTTCATCGTGTCCGCCGTGGGCACCCGTGCCAGAATCGCCGCCAGCAGGCCCGCCGCCATCTGCGTGTTCAGGCGGCTCTGCTCCTTCTGGAGCTTCGCCACGTGGTGGTGCGCCGCGTGCGCAACCTCGTGGCCCAGCACGCCCGCCAGCTCATCGTCGGACTGCACATAGTCCAGCAGCCCCTTGTTGACATAGATGAACCCGCCGGGCAGGCTGAACGCGTTGATGTCCGGGTCGTCCACCACAAAGAACTTGTAGTCGTACGGGACGTGCTTCGACGAACCATAGCTCGCCGGAATCGGGTTGGCGTTGGCGATCGCCGCCACCTTCTTACCGATCGTCTCCACCCGCTCCACCACCTTGGCGTCGCGGATGAGCTTGATGCCGGACTTCAAAAGGTCCTCGTGGGTCTCACGCCCCATCTTGACCTCAGGGTCCTCTTCCGGCGGCTTCTCCTTCTTCGCAGGGGCAGGCGTGGGTTTATCGTCCGCCCGCGTGGGGGAGGCGGCGGAAAGACCCGTGCTGCCGCCCAATGCGACGAGAACGGCGGCCGTTCCGAGGGCGGCGCGCCACCAGCGGCGGCGCAGGCGTTCCCCGGCGGGGGCGGGGGGCAGGCTGTTCATGCGGGCTTCACCTCGAATATCGGACAGGGGCGACCCGGCCGGCCATCCCCTCAGTACCTTAGATGATACGATACCCGACCGGGTTTCGTTTCGGCGCGGGCCGGTCACGCCCGCCCCCCAGCCGACGTGGTAGCTCTACACGGGACATCCAGGTTATTATTATGTCTCCGTAACGTCAAAAAGCGGGCGGGACCCTATCGGTCCCGCCCGCCTTTCTTGCGCCTGTCCTCGGGTTTTCACTGCCGCCCCGCGCTGCGGAAACGCATGTGCGGGCGGTCCATCCTCCCGGTCTTTACGGCCGGGAAGTCGCCTGCACGATCTTCGGGCGGCGCGCACCGGCCCAGTGCCGCTGGTAGTACGACTCGCTCAGCGAGTTGGTGCGGACCCCGCCGCCCCCGCTGGATGCGTGCACGAACTTGCCGTTACCGATGTAAATGCCCACGTGCGAGATGCCGCGCTTGTACGTATTCTTAAAGAACACCAGGTCGCCCGGCCGCATCTGGCTCTTCGCCACCGGCGTGCCCACGCGGTACTGCTGGGCCGCGGTGCGCGGCAGCGGCTCGCCCGCCTGCTTGAACAGGAAACTCGTAAACCCGGAGCAGTCGAACGCCCCGCGGCCTGAAGCCCCCATCCGGTAGCGGGTGCCACGGTAGGCCAGCGCACTCTTAATCAGGCGGTCCACCCGGCTGGAGCGCGTGGTGGCGCGGTTGATGACCGGCTTCTCCTCGGACTTCTCGGAAGCGACCGCCGCAACGATCTGCGCCTCCGCCGCGTCCTCAACACCGCCGCCACCGTTGCCCTCGCCCTTGCTCTTTTCACGCTCGGGCGCGCCGCTGCCGTTGCCACCGCCCGTCGCAGGCGGCGGGGCCGTCTCGGTGCGGGTGGGGGAGGTGGTGGGCTGCTCGGTCGTCGTGCCGCCCTCGCCACCCTCTTCGGAGCGGCGAATCGGGATAAGCCGGGTCACCGGAGCGGGCGCCAGACCCGTCCGCGTCGTGGACGACGCATCCAGCTTCACCAGGGTAGGCTTGCGGGCCGCTGCCGCCGCCGCGGGCTTCACCACCGGCTTCTTGACCGCAGGCTTGGGGGCCGCTACCACATGGGCAGGGGCCGCAGGCTTCGGCGCGGCCGGCTTCGAAGCCGCGGGCTTCGGTTTCGCCGCCACCGTGCGCCGGGTAGAAACCTCTGCGGCAGGTTTGGACGTCGCAACCGCCTTCTTCCGCGAGGAAGAGGAGGAGGACTTGGCGACCTCGGACGACTTCTTCTTGGTACGCGAAGACGAAGCCTCCGCGGTCTTTTTCTTCTTCGTGGACGAAGACGCGACCGTGTCGGGGGTGCGCTTCTTGGAGATGCTAAGCAGGTCGCTCCGAACCCAGCCTTCGGTACCGGTGGCCAGCCGAAGCTTTACCCAACCGTCCTTGCGCTCGACGACCTTCGCCTTGCGGCCCGCGTCGAGCAGAGCCGTGGCTTTATGATTCGTTCCAGGACCGGAGCGCAGGCGCACCGTCTCAGCGCGCACGTACGCCTTGCGGGTATGGCTCTGGGCCTGAACGGGAGATGCAAAAAGCAGAGTGAACGAGTAAACCGCGAGGGATGACAGCGAAACTGCGGTGATTACTCTGCGGAGGCGCGCAGGACAACGGTCCTCGCTAGCACGCAGAAAAGTCAACCTTCACTTCCTTTCCTGGGCGTGACGCCCGTTTTGTGTGTCTGGCAGCGTGGCAGCCAGTACGCACAGGCGGCACAACGGCGGGTAACGGCACAAAACCCATCGGGAATGACGGACGTACCGGGATTAGCAGTCAGATGTGTTAGGACGCCGTGGCCTTTTGCACTGCGCGCACGTGGTGGCACAGTCTGCACCGCCGACGATCGCGTGTGTCTCGAAACCATCGTCTGCGGCGAACACGGCGAAGCCCGAAGTGAGGGGGCGTCGCCAAGCGACAGTATATGCGAATCCCGCGGACACTGTCAACCTTTTTCCCGATTTACGTCGGGACTCCTCGCGCACCCCTTCCTCTGCCATCTTCGGCATTCCCCCCCGAAATCCGAATCATAATTCTGCCCCGGCAGGTTGAAAAATGTGACTTCTATCAGGATTTCAGGAACTCTTTGGCCGCGCGGTCGTCCTTGGTGGAGGTACCGCGACGGCTGCGGTGAGCACTGGTGCTTAATCGTTTTTTAATGCGTTTTCGTGGTTTTCGTGATATTCTTCGGACGGCCCGCCCGTGTCGTTCCGGTTTACCAGGGGTTCCCAGGAGAGAAGAATGCACCTTTCATCCCGCCGCCACTCCGCGTCCGGTAAGAGCGCCGCTTTTACCCTGATAGAGCTTCTCGTCGTCATTGCTATTATTGCTATCCTCGCCGCGATCCTCTTCCCCGTTTTCGCCCAGGCCCGCCAGAAGGCGCGACAGGCCGCCTGTGCCAGCAACCTCAAGCAGATCGGCATCGCCATCATCCAGTACACCCAGGACTACGACGGTGTAATTCCGCCTGCGGAGATCGTTTACGACCCGCCTGTAGAGGCGCACGTTGTGTCTTGGCCGACCCTGGTTTATCCCTACATAAAGAACGAGCAAGTGTTCGTATGCCCGGGAGCCGATGAGGGATTGTTCGTGCCGGACGCGAACTACATCACAGCGACAGGTGGCCCCACTGCCTGGGCACCGACCCCCGCTTCGGGGGGCACCGCGACTACCAAGCCGTACACGGGCGTTACAGACTCAGCCTTCCCCCAGACGTTTGCAAACCCCAAGGGCGGTGACGGCACCTCCGCAGGCAGGGAACTGGTCCGCCGCCTGTCCTACGCCCGTAACGTCATTCCGAACTCGAACAGCGCTTGGTCGCAGGTCAACGCCATCATCCCGGGCTTCCAGAATCAGACAAATGGCCCCGCTAAGTCGGGCTATGTGGGTCTCCCCAACTCCTCCTTAGCGACGCCTTCTGCTAGCACCCGCGCGGAGATTTCGGAAGCCGACGTACAGGAGCCGACGAGCACCATTCATGTCTTCGACGCGATCGTGGGGACAAGCTCGGGTGAACCACGCTCCAACGGAAACTCAATGCGTGGCATTCAGGACGCCACCCGCACCGACCTGTTCCGGAATGACACCGCCAACAAGCCTGACTACCGCCACAGTGGTGGGTTCAACGTCCTCTACGGCGACGGTCACGCCAAATGGCTGAAATGGGGTTCGACCAAGCCGAGCGACTGGACCATCCAGACCGATTAGCCTGTAGGGTCATGCAAGTTAAGAGGGGGCGCACTGCCAGCAAAGGCAGTGCGCCCCCTCTTCTTTGTCTGCCCTCCGCCGCGGTTTGCAGTACAATAAACGCCGGAAGCAATCTTCCGGAGGATGAACACGACGTTGAAACTTAGCGAACTGACGCTGCGCCAGGTGCCCGTGATCGAACCGCAGACGGCGCTGGACGAGGCCATACGCCTGATGGAAGGGGAACCGCTCAAGACCGTGGTCCTGGTGGGCGATGAGCAGTACATGGGCATCTTCGACGAAGCCGCAAGCCGCTCCGACCTGATCCCGCGCAAGGTAGACAAGGCCACCCTCGAAGTCGGACCCTACGCCGAAAGCCTCAACACCGTCGGACACCCGCAGATGACCACCCGTGAGGCGCTCGTCCTCATGGACCGCCGTCATCTCGACGTCCTGCCCGTGGTCGATAACAACACCTACCTCGGCGTCGTCACCCGCGCCGACCTCCAGGGATAGGGAGATTTAACCGCCAAGACGCCAAGGGGGAAGCGGTTAAACCTCTCCTCTTTCCCCTTGGCGCTCTTGGCGTCCTTGGCGGTTAAATCTCTCCCAACCTATTTGCTGCGGTTACCAGCGAGCGCCGCCTCGCCCGGAGTGGACGGCACCAGGGAGCGGCCCAGAAGCTCCCCGGCCGCCTTCATCACCCCCAGCGCATCGATACCGCACAGGCCCCGCAGCAGCGGGATCGGGCCATGCTCCACGAACGCATCCGGCAGGCCCAGCGTCTTCACCGCCACATCCGTCACGCCCTGCGCCGCCAGAAGCTCCAGCACCGCCGAGCCAAACCCGCCCGCCGCCACGCCATCCTCCAGCGTGATCAGGCGGCCCGTGCGCCGCGCCAGCGGCAGGATCGTCTCCGCGTCCAGTGGCTTCGCCCAGCGCGCATTCACCACCTCCGCGTGCACCCCATGATCCTCTTCCAGATGCTTCGCCGCCTCCAGGGCAACACTCACGATCGGGCCGTACGCCACAATCCCCAGGTCCTCGCCCCGCCGCAGCGTCTCCGCCCGCCCGATCTCGATGGGGGAGGGCGTCTCCGAAAGGATCTCGCCCGCGCCGCGCGGGTAGCGCAGCGCGATCGGCCCGCGCTTATACCCCAGCGCGAACCTCACCATCTCCCGCAGCTCCACCGTGTCCTTGGGCGACAGGAGCAGCAGGTTCGGCAGCGAGCGCAGGTACGCCACATCGAACACCCCGTGGTGCGTCCCGCCGTCATCACCCACCAGACCGCCTCGGTCCAGGCAGAAGACCACCGGGAGGTTCTGCAGGCAGACATCGTGCGCGATCTGGTCGTAGGCGCGCTGCAGGAACGTCGAGTAGAT